>OBUY01000054.1_pt1 | contig 58772 bp, 47 predicted proteins | sample 1475781 | NCBI WGS metagenome assembly OBUY01 (sample SAMEA2579912, study PRJEB22360) | human gut metagenome | biome: human gut; feature: human-associated habitat; material: faeces | place: Denmark | collected 2008/2010 | reverse complement strand
ACCTCATCGCTGACGAAGAGATGGTTATTACCTTGACTAAACAAGGTTACATCAAGCGCATGAACGCGAACGTATATCGCAACCAACATAAAGGTGGTGCTGGCGTTATCGGCATGAAGACGAAGGAAGATGATTATGTAACACAAATTATGCATGTTCGCACGCATAATACATTGTTGTTCTTCACGTCCACAGGCCGTACATACCGCCTCAAAGCATATGAAGTGCCAGAAGCAGGTTCCCGCAACTCTCGTGGTACTGCTATGGTTAACGTATTGCCACTAGCTGTAGGCGAATCCGTTACGACTATGATTGACCTTGAACGCGTTCAAGAAGATGTAAACTTATTCATGGTAACTGAGTTTGGCGTTGTAAAACGTACAGCTATCGAAGAATACCGCAACATCCGTCGTTCTGGTCTCAACGCTATCAACCTCGACGAAGGGGATCACTTGATTTCCGTCAACGTAACGACTGGTGACCAAGATATCTTGATTGGTACTAAATTGGGTATCGCTATTCGTTTCAGTGAAAGCGATGTACGCCTTATGAAACGTGCGGCTCACGGCGTGCGAGGCATTAAACTCAATGCAGGCGACGTGGTTGTAGGTGCTGGTGTTATTAATGCTGATGAAAGCGAAGCACAAGTGTTTACTATCTCCGAAGAAGGGTTTGGTAAACGCAATGATGCGGAAGCTTATACATTGCAAAAACGCGGCGGTAAAGGCTCTAAGAACTTCAAGATTACGAACAAAACAGGTGACGTAGTTGCCGTTGAAGTTGTTCATAACGATGATGAAGTAATGCTTATCTCTGAACAAGGCAAAATCATCCGCTTCAACATGAATGATATTGCTGTTAAAAAAGGCAAAGCTATTTCTGGTGTGAAAACACAAAACCTCGATGAAGGTGATAAAGTAGCTAGCATTGCTGTTATTCCAGGTTCTGAAATCGAAGAAGATGTAACTGAAGAATAATATAATTGAATAATTAAGATACAAATATGTAAGTAACTATGGGCGGCCATCTTAGATGGTCGTCTCTAGCGTTAAGGAGTTAGAAATGAAAAAATGGTTAGCTGCTATGTTTGCAGCAGGGGTTTTCTTTGTAGGTGGCTTTGGCCAAGCGAGTGCCGCTGATTGGTATTATATCGATGCTGATGCTGATGATGCAGCATGGTTTATCGATAACTCTTCTGTATATAAAACAGATGATGAGGCAACAGTACTTGTTAAAATTAACAATGTAGAAGGCTTCACATACATCTACACAGTACGCATCGATCGTAAAGAAAAAACATGGACAGAACTTGATACAACAGTATACAGCGCTGCAGGCGTAGCGTTATTGTCCAGCAAAGACGCACAAAAACCTACAAAAATTGAAGATGATACCATGGGCGCGGAAGTTATGAAGGCCCTATGGGGTAAATAATCTTTCGGTGTAGAGATGCCCATCCTAGACTGTGTGTTTAGATAGTAGACCCAACACTTCTATGAAAGCCTCCAAAGCGAGCTAAGTCGTTTTCATAGAAGAGTTGGGTCTTTTTATTTCTAATTTACGCTAATCTTAGCATGGGCATCCCTATTACAATACGATTATTTAATCCCATAGGGGGCTCGCTAGACGTTCCTTAGGGGTTCTATATAGTTTATGCATTTAATAGAGTTTTTATTAGTAATATGCAATTATGGTGTTATAATGAAGTCATAGTGAATTGTATTATGCGAAATGCATAGTTGTTTAGATTTTCTAATCAGGAGAGAACGGTTATGAAAAAATGGTTTGCATGTTTAGCGGTAGCGGGTTTGTTATTTAGCGCTGGTGTGGGTGTGTCTCATGCTGAAAGTTGGTATCCTCTTAATACTGATGCGGATGGTCGTACTGGTTACATCGATAACGATACGGTAGAGAAAGACGATGCGCAGGCTAAGTTGAATTTAAAGATTGTTGACCCTAGTGGTGATCACGCTATCTATACTTTGCAATTTAATCGTGCTGCAAAGACTGCGAAACTGCTCGAGATGAAAGCATACAATCCAGCAGGCTATGTGATCGGTGGCCAAACATACGACAATACAGACATACAAATACAAGAAGGAAGTAATCTAGATCACGTGTATCACTTGATTTGGTAAATTTCCTCGACTAGTAGAAAGGGTTCTATCTCTCATCGACCTCCATAGTGACCTAAGTCGGTCTCAAAGAGATAGAACCCTTTCTGCACGTATGATTAAATGTATCTAAATTATTTATTCCCTTAAATTATGATATAATTTAAGGGAATAAATTTATGTATAAGGGATTAGAACCGAATGGAGGTGTGTGTATGCGTCGTTTTGAGTATGGTTGGATTCAGTCTTTGTCGTGGGATATGGATATTTTAAGTCTTATTGCGGGAATCTACCGGGCGAATGGCAAGGAGGAGGTTTTGCTTTCACAGAGTCCTGCTATATTAGACTCTCTTGTAGAGTTGGCAAAGGTACAGAGTACGGAGGCTTCAAATGCGATTGAAGGGATTGTGACGACGAGTACACGGCTTCGGCAGTTGGTGGCTGATAAGACTACGCCTCGAAATCGGGATGAGCAGGAAATCATGGGGTATCGTGATGCTTTAAATGTTATCCATGAAAGTTATGACTCCATATCTTTGTGTGGCAATCATATTTTGCAGTTGCACAAGATTTTGTATAATTACCAGTTTAATGCTCGTGGTGGACAGTTAAAGAGTGTACAGAACTATATTAGTGTTACCTATCCCGATGGACGGACAGAGGTGTTATTTACTCCTCTAGCGCCCTATGAGACAGCAGAGGCTCTTGACCAGATTTGTGCTGAATATAATCGTGTTGTAGGCAATGGAGAGGTAGAACCACTTCTAGCTATTCCTATTTTTATACATGATTTTTTATGTATTCACCCATTCAATGATGGAAATGGTCGCATGAGTCGATTATTGACGACATTGTTGCTGTATCGCAGTGGCTTTATGGTTGGTAAATATGTGTCCTTAGAGGCTAAAATCGCCGCAAACAAGGATATGTATTATGCTGCTTTGCGCGAGTCTAGTGATGCCTGGTATGATGAAAGCTCTTGTCCTATATCGTTTATTCGGTATTGGTTACAAATGTTATTGGCCGCGTATCATGACTTTGAGGACCGCAGTTCTATATTGGCAAATAGTGGTTCTGCAATGGATCAAGTGAAAGCAGCTATCGATAATCATTTAGGGGCTTTCACAAAGCAAAACATTCGGGAATGGTGTCCAAATCTCAGCGATAGTGCTATTGAAGGGTCTGTACGTGCTCTTGTGAAGGATGGTCGTATTCAACGAAAAGGCGGAGGCCGTTCTACCTATTATGTGAAGTCTTAATAATTGAGCACGTTTGTCTTTCATAAAATATTTAGTTTTATCGAATATACTAGATTTCGTATTCTTGTATTTAAATCGAGAGGTAAAAATATGAAAAAAACTTTGGCAGCTGTTTTGGCAGCAGGCGCTTTATTGATTGGTGGCATCGGTAGTGTTGATGCAGCAAATTGGTATACTGTTGGTACTGATAGCAATGGTATCACTTGGTCCATCGATAACGATTCTGTTAAAAAAGATGACAAAAAAGCTGTTTTGGACATCAAAGCTATGGACTACGAAGGTTACCACTACATCGTAACTGAAGAGTTCAACCACAAAAAACGCGAAGTAAAAGACGTTAAGGTTACTCTTTACAATCCAAAAGGCGAAGTAGTAAAACAAGAACAACCTAGCAAATCTACTCGTAAGGTTGAACAAGGTACTCCTGCATACGCTGTATACACACTTATCTGGGGGGACAAATAATCTGATCCTCCGAGGATTATGATTTTTGGTGAAAGCCACATACGCACGTTCTCATTTGAGGGCGTGCGTTTTTTTACTACCTTTAATTCCCTAAAATCTGGTGAATTATTTATCCATTCGTGGTACAATGGGAATATTATTACGCATTTTGTAAGTTATCTTTTATTGAAATATTCTTACGCACAATATCATGTAGAATGTTATGCGCAATATTATGTCATCTAGAGAGGGTTGATTGGTCATAATTTTGCACAAAAGTGTAACATTTCTACATAGTATAAACTTTCACTATAGCGTATACTAAAGGTAAGATGTGGAAGTACGCCTTGAGCACAGTGCTCTGTAGTTTGGCCTAGTTTCCCCAAAAGGTTTGCTAGTTTTAGTTTGTTAGAGGAGGTCCTCATGTCTCAATACGAATTTATCGATAAACGCGTGCCGATTGCGCTCGACAATCCATCCATTTATCACGACATTTCTAAGTGTAAAAACTGTACGTTATGCCGTCGCGCTTGTGCGGACGTAATGAGCGTACTCGACTACTACGATCTCGATGCAAATGGCGACGTGCCAGTATGTATCCACTGTGGTCAATGTGCGGCTGCATGTCCATTCGACTCCATGCATGCTAAATCCGAGCTTGAAAAGGTGAAAGCCGCTCTTGCAGATCCTGAAAAAATCGTTGTTATTCAAACAGCTCCAGCTGTTCGTGTAGCTATCGGCGAAGGCTTCGGTTACGAACCAGGTACATTCCTTGAAGGTAAAATGGTTGGTGCATTGCGTGCATTAGGTGCAGACTATGTAGTAGACACTAACTTTGGTGCGGACTTAACTATCATGGAAGAAGCCTCTGAGCTTGTAGAACGCCTTAAAAACGGCGGCCAAATTCCTCAGTTCACAAGCTGCTGCCCAGCGTGGGTGCGCTTTGCGGAAATCTACTTCCCTGAATTGATTCCTAACTTGTCTTCCACACGTTCTTGTATCGCTATGGAAGCAGCTATGATTAAAACATATTTTGCTGAGAAAAAAGGCATTAATCCTAGCAATATCGTATCCGTATCTGTAAACCCTTGTACGGCTAAAAAAGCAGAAACAAAACGGGAAGAAGAAAATGCAGCGGCTCGTTACCATAATGATGAATCCCTTGGCATGGATACAGATATTTCCATCACAACTCGTGAGTTCATCCGTTGGATTCAAGAGGAAAACCTCGACTTCAATGCTATTGAAGAATCCCAATTCGATGACTTAATCGGTATGGAAACGGGGGCCTCCATCATCTTCGGTAACACTGGTGGTGTTATGGAAGCTGCTATGCGTACAGCATACAAGCTTATCACTGATAAAGAGCCACCTCCATATGCATTGACACACCTCGAAGACGTTCGTGGTATGGAAGGCGTTAAAGAGGCCACTGTTCAATTAGGTGATGATGTAACCTTGTCTGTTGCTGTAGTGCATGGCGGTAAAAACACACGTGACTTCCTTAATGCGTTGAAAGACAGCGATAAACACTATGACTTCATCGAAGTTATGGCTTGCCCAGGTGGCTGTATCGGTGGCGGTGGTCAACCGCGCACTAAATTGCCTCAAGCTGTGAAAACTAAGGAAGCTCGTATTGGCGGTCTTTACGAAGCTGATGCGAACTACAAATGGGTTGCTTCCTATGAAAACCCAGAAATCCAAGCCTTATACAAAGACTTCTTGGGTGAACCATTGGGCCATAAGGCACATGAGCTCTTGCATACACATTACACAAACCGCAGTGCAGTTCTTGGTGATCGCAAAGACGTAACACCTGAAACATGCCCAACATCCCCTAAATATAAGGGCTAATCGTATTACCATGTAGCTAATTCGGTCCGTACGAGTCGTTTCGAATGTAATTTGACGATACGTACATCTATACATTGGCGTGATTAGACTGGTATATGGGTAACTAACTGAACATACATAAATCCTACGGGTCATGAGTGACTTGATACTTGTGTAGATATTGATTACTGAGTGTCAACTTACATGCGATTCGTAGGATTTTTATGTTTACCCTCTTATAGTTTTGTATATGTTATATGTATGGATCTCATAAGGCACTAGATTGTGACTGTATGTACTATCATAATGATTTCATATTAATGGATTGTTTTGTATAGTAATTATTACTGTTACTTTATAACTTTATTATGATAAATTAGCATAGAAAATTAGCTTTCACATGAGGAAAAGATGAATTATATAGTGTATAATATATAGAGAAGTAATGTGTAAGAGAGTTCAGCAAGGAGTTTTGTGGAGAGATGAACTTGTTTTTACGGCGTGCCTTATGTGGCATGGCCTTGATAGTCGCCGCTATCGGTACTGTGGGATGCCAACATGAGAGTCAGGCAGAGCAGGAAGAGGTACGAACTATATCGTATCGGGCCGTCATGCAATCAGACAAACCTGTCCCTGAGAAGGTGAATACCTGGCTTGGGGCTATGTCTCAAGAGGACAAGATAGGTCAACTGATGATGATTAGCCTTCATGGCAGCACGGTAGGACAGTCCCAAAAGGACGTCATCAGGAAATACCGTGTGAGCGGCGTTATGCTAACTAATGAAAATCTAAATAATAAAAATCAAGTGAAAGCTTTCACCAGCGATATCATGCAAACGGCCACAACGGCGAGCATGGTGACGCCATACATCGGCATCAATCGGGATAAGGTGTTGAGTACGAATGAAAGTTTCTTGCGCTTGCCAGAGCCAAATCGTTTGGGGCAACTACCGATGGAACGGATCATCAATTTAGTGACTCGATCGGCCATCGAAATGCGGGATATGGGCTTCAACCTCATTGTGGGACCGAATGCAAACCTAGGGGTGCCGAATGTGTCCTATACAGCGGACCCTACGTGGGCAGGGCATATGGATCTGGCCATGGCGGAGCGTTACCAAATCAACCACATGTGGTTTGGCTATAACTACTTCCCAGCAGTGAGCCTTGGTGATGCATCCTTTGAGACCGCTAACGATGCGAAAGCCTATCTGAACAACAATGATGTGTCCGTATTTAAACGCCTCATTACACAGACGACAGCGAATACGTACATGCTCGTCATAAGCCATGTGCAAATCCCTGCCATCGATAATGAACATCTAGCGAGTAACTCGAAAGCAATCATAACGGACTGGTTACGACACGAGCTAGGCTATAACGGCGTGGTTATGACCGACCGTGTCGATGTAGGGGCCTTGCAAGCAAACCAAAAGATAGGGGACTTTGCAGTTAACTCCATCGTAGCAGGCAGTGACCTCATCCTCCTTGATGCGGATACGGGGCACATCGATGAAGTCCATCGCGCACTTACGCAAGCAGTGGCGAACGGAACCATTTCACAGGACCGACTCAATGATGCGGTTAAGCATATTTTGCTCATGAAGATGCAAACTCAACTACAACAATAAAGAAATAACTATAACAATAAAGAAACAACTATAACAATAAAGAAACAACTATAACAATAAAGAAACGACTCTATAAATATCCTTATTACCTACGAGTCATATGACGTGCTATACCTTATGGTAGGCACGTCTTTTTATATGTGTTGAGTATGGAAAAAATTATATACGGAATATTGTATGTTGGTGTGACGAGGATAGACCTATAAGAATGCAGTAAATATAAGGGATTCTACAATCAAATGGGTAAAAAGTAAACCATTAAATAAGTATATTTTATGCGTAAAAAATTAAACATAATCAAAAGTCATGTTAATAATATGAAAATAAGTTTAAATTTGTTTTAAATTTATGATATAATAGTCTCCATAGAATGTTGGAGGTGAGAGTATATGAATTTTGTGGGACGTGCTGAAATAATTGAGAGTATCCAGTCCCGTATTGCGATGGGTCAAATGAGTTTGTGTGTTGTGTATGGCCCGCATCGCAGTGGCAAATCCTATGTGGCTTCCCAGCTTGTGCGTCGTCATAAGGCGTTATACTTGGCGGGTCGCATGGCTAATGAAGCAATCCATGTAGCCGATATGAATCGAGCTCTTGAGGCACGTTTTGTTCCTACCGATGGGCAGGATAAATTCGAACCGATCACTAGCTTGCAAGAGGCCTTTGAAGGTCTATTTGAAAGCAGTGTAAAAACGCCTCAGACTGTGGTGATTGATGATTACCCTTCCTTGGTGGAGGCTGTACCTCAGTTCCCTATACACTTGCGCGATTTGTTAGATACTTATAAAGAAACGAGCCGTTTGAACATCATTTTGATGGCGAATGGGTTAGAACAGCTCGATGGCCGCATCATTGGCGATCGCAGCTTGATTGGTCCCTATGTGTCGGAATATTTCGAGGTGAAACCGTTCTCCTTGGTGGACATGAAATCCTTGGGCCTTCACTATGCTAAGGATGACTTGCGTACCGTGTTCGCCGTAACAGGTGGTTTGCCTGCTTATGTGCAGTACTTTGATAATGGTGAAAGCATTGATACGAATATCATTAATTTGTTCTTCTCCGTATCGGGTGCACTCTTTGAAGAAACACAGCATATCTTACATCGAGATATGAAAAATATAACAGGTGCTAATGCGATCCTATCTGGCCTTGCTACACTAGAGAGACCATACTATGTGGAGTTGTTGCAAGCTAGCCAAATTAAAAGCGGCACCTTTACATCTCGCTTAAACGACTTGATGGCCATGGGCCTCGTAGGTCGTATTCAAGCGAATAGCCGTGGACCAGCGAAATACGCTGACTACCACTTTACAAATAGCATGTTCCATTTCTGGTACCGCTATGTGTATAAATACTGGGGCGACATCGTCCGTGGCAATGGTGCAGACGTGTACCAAACCTACGTAAAACCACAACTCAAAGACTTTGTGGAAGCCTCCTGTATTGCAATGTAATCAGACAATTTAAATATAAGATTATGTACTATTACCCAATGGTAGTACTAATTCCTCTAAAAAAGACACCACCTTTCCTCTGTGGTGTCTTTTTTGTATTATTTTCAGCAATTACCTATCTAGGTGTATAGATATGTCTTTTAATGGATAGAAATTAATACTACATTGTAGTAGAATATGTAGAAATTCTAAGGAATTGCCAATTTGTCAAAATCCCCGTTCCGCGCTATTGTGTAGATAAGCGCTATGCCATGGCAGGAAAGGGGATTTATGTTATACACAAACGAAGAACCGTTAGTACAACGAACCTGTATTAAAACTGCAAGCTTACAATCTGAGGAAATATCTTCAAAGGGAACATCTTCCAAAGAAGAACTATCTAAGAGGACTTCTTCCAAAGAAGTACTTTCTAAGAGACCTACTTCTAAGGAATTAGAATTTGAAACAATACCGCCTAAAGAACCAGCGTACAAGGTGCCAGAGGAGTTGAAATTACAGACCCTCATCTGTGGACATCAGGTCTTAACGTCCTTATCGGATAAGAGTCTCGTGTCGATTTGTCAAAATCCGAATATGCGGATTCAGACTGTTGGGTACCAGCCTTGGTCCGCTGATGAGCTGCGCCATGATGCGGCTCAAATCGAGCTCTGTCGTAGGTATCGACCACTTATCTTACACTATACGAATAAGACGGGGAACCGCGAGTTCCGTGAAGACCTAGAGAGTTATCTGTGGGCTATCCTATTAGAATCGATTTATAGCTTTGATTTAAAAGGCTCCGTACCATTTCCTGGCTTTGTGAAAGCTGGTGTTAGGTATGGTTACATGCGGTATTGGAAGCGGGAGCGGTTGCGTAATCATCGTGAGATTCATATACCAGACCGCATCACCGATGATGGCGAGGTAGCTGTTGGCATGGATATCTTTTCATCTGGAGAAAATATAGCAGACATGATCATGACGGCCGATGAGGAACAACGACTTAGGGCTCGCCTCGTATGGGCTCTCGGTAGATTATCTCCAGATCAACAAGATCTATTACGCCGCGTGTACGGTGATTGTAAAAGCCTCGTATCCGTCAGCGAAGAGCTGAACTGTAGCCGCCAAGCTATCCAAAGACGTCATGAACGAGCCCTTCGGAAGCTGCGCAGATACCTAACGACGGACTTTAAGAAACTACGAGTACACTAGTATGAATGCAATAGGGCTATACATTCATTAGAGATATACACGTATTAGAGTTATATACATATGAGATTCTTAGAACTCTGAATCGATTAGAATATGTAGTGTAAACATATGAATATTAGTCTATTAGAGTCTAGTTCGTATTAAATAATATGTGTTAATATAATTTAATTTCTTATTTATATTCTGATTTTTGTATAATTACATTAATCTCGATTAACAGATATACATAAAATATGCAATTCTCAATTTAAATGAGAAAATAATGACACATATAAGTAACCATTAGTTTTACAAGATCTTAAAGTCTTTAATTATACATAAATTTCTATAGTTTTGTGTATATATTTACAAATTATACAGACTGATATACAATTAAATCAACAGCAGATTAAAGCATGCGAATCTGCTTTCACAGAACACGTGTTCATTGTATTGTTGAAAGGAATGTTCCTAATTAGAGGGGAGAGAATTCCTATGATAACACATGATGAATTAACAGATATGATGGCCGCTCGGCTATCTAAGGGAGAGGATTTGGATTTGATCTATACGAATCCAAAGAACCACATTGTTTGTTTTATTCCTACTTATGAGCCTGGTGGTGGTGACAGTACGAAGTGCTATTTCGTAGATGGCCGTGAAGAACTGGTCTGTCTGCCGATGCGCACCATTACGCGGGAGCTGGCCTTACAGGAAGGTCTGAGGCCGAACTATATCATGACCAGTGACGGTCGGCGTAGTAGCTATACATCGCCTAAGACCTATGGTCCGCATCTGACCTTTGCCCATATCAAATGTCGGCGCCCTATTGGCAAAGACGTGGTGTACGGCCTCTTTAACGTGGCTATACCCTATGAATATATCGTTACGGAAGGTCCGGAACCCGATACGAGCTATATTCACGTGGGGAACTTCGCACCGATTTTGGTGTACCAATCCCCGCGTCACGTTAAACACAAACTGAACGAAGCCATGCTAGAACACTGCAACTACGTGCGCAAAATGCTAGCCCGCATCAAACTCAGCCAAAACCCACAAGTCGTGGCTGAACTATTTATCGCCTGGAGAGACCTAACGAGATAAGACGTTAGGGGGTGAAAGTAGAGTTAAAAGGGGAGAGAAAAGGAGGACATATAGGGAGAAAAATATAATAGGGATGACAAAAAAATAAGGTGATCATAAATAAACTTAAAAGGTTTTCACTCTTAGACAGAGCTATCTTGTTACGAGATAGCTCTGTTTTCATATATTTTTCATTTCCATTGAAGCTGTGCTATAATAGACCTAGATTTAACCCTTAGAAAACCAAATCTGCGCCGTTGTGATAGTGGCGCGGTTAAATGGCATTATTTTAGTTTGCTAAAGTGCCTTTAGAGGTCTATTTACGATCTCCGCCGTTTTTGGCATTTTAGAACCAGTAAATATCTACTGTTTAAGAGACAGGGTTAAATTAAATAATCCCCTAATGGGGACGGAAACTATTTAGACATCTTTTTTAATAAAAGGTTCAATACTTCTTGCTGTTAAATTAAATAATCCCCTAATGGGGACGGAAACAGCCCATCCTCAGTATGAGTTTCAATCACGCCACCACCAGTTAAATTAAATAATCCCCAGGTGGGGACGGAAACTCTTCATCATCATTTATAAGAAGTAACCAACCTTCATCAGTCCAGTTTAATTAAATAATCCCCAGATGGGGACGGAAACTAAATCTAATCTATAAGCCATTTAATCACCTCGTAATATTTGTTAAATTAAATAATCCCCTGATGGGGGCGGAAACTCTGTCAACCACTCTTTAATTTGTGCATAAAACGGATGGTGTTAAATTAAATAATCCCCTGATGGGGACGGAAACGCCAATGCCTTTGAGATTTCAATAAGTGACTCACTATGTTTCATGTTAAATTTAATAATCCCCTAATAGGGACGGAAACCTGCTCATAAAGCCAGCAGCCTTTTTGCCTAGCATTTCATTAGTTAAAATAAATAATCCCCATAAGGGGACGGAAACCGGTCAGCGTAGATTTTACACATCAAGCCGTTTTCAGATGTAGCGGTTAAAAAATAATCCCCTGATGGGGACGGAAACAATGTTTCATCGTATATAACATCTAATAACTCGCCTTTACTTAAGTTAAATTAAATAATCCCCTGGTGGGGACGGAAACCTACCGATTTCAGTTCCTCGTTCAGTGTCCTCGATTACTGTTAAAGTAAATAATCCCCTGATGGGGACGGAAACACATATGGTTTAGTTGTAGGTTTGAATTTTGAACCGGTTTTAGTTAAATTAAATAATCCCCATAAGGGGGACGGTAACCTTTCAATATAAAATTATCAAAGACTACGAGAGACATTGTTAAATTAAATAACCCCTCTCACAGGGACGGAAACCTGTATCCGTTTTCTTGAAGGAACAGCGTAAAGGCTTCTTCGTTAAATTAAATAATCCCCTAACGGGGACGAAAAGCAGTGTTTACTCATTACTTATCACCGCATCAAGCAGTATTTGTTAAAAAAATAATCCCCTGATGGGGACGGGAACTAAAGCAACACTTATTTTTTAAATTTAGTAAAAACTTTTATGTTAAATTAAATAATCCCCTGATGGGGACGGAGACATTCGTGTACCCTGCAACCCTTTGTCGGTTGCCTTGACCTGACGTTAAATTAAATAATCCCCCTGATGGGGACGGAAACTCGTTCCAATATACTTGTGGATCGACTTCTGCAGTGTCTACGTGTTAAATTTATTAATCCCCATCAGGGGTCGGAAACAAGTTTCAATATTTTATACCCTTTACTAATTCATATTCTTCGTGTTAAATGTAATGATCCCCATAAGGGGACGGAAACTCCCATAAAGCCTCTGTATAAATAGAAGCGAATACTAATCGTTAAATTAAATGATTCCCTGATGGGGACGGAAACGTTGTTGCAAGCCGTGCAACTCGGAGATGTTGGATCACCTACCATGTTAAAAAAATAATCCCCTAATGGGGACGGAGATATTCGTGTACCCTGCAACCCTTTGTCGGTTGCCTTGACCTGACGTTAAATTAAATAATCCCCTGATGGGGACGAAAATATTGAAAGGCTAGGCGATACTATTAAAAGGACCCTACTTGTTAGGTTAAATTAAATAATCTCCATAAGGGGTCAGAACAAACTAATATTTTCTTTAAAAAGCAAAAATAACCACTCTTTTATAGGGTGGTTATTTTGTGTATAAAATATGTTGTTTTGATAGTCTATAAATTTAAAGTGTTGATCTTCATCTTATTTTTATGATCTAATAGAGATAAGTTAACCTGAATTTTGATATGGGGAGGATATCATGGCTGAAATTACGTCCTTAATGAAGGATATTAAGGGAATATTAGATAATAAAAATCAATTTGTTATACCTGACTTTCAACGGAGTTTTGTATGGACAGATAAAGATGTAGATACACTTTTTTCTGATTTTAAGGAAGATACAGATAATTATACGGATAGGCTTGATACGTTGCCTGGGTATTTATTAGGCAATATTGTTTTGATTAGCAATGAGAATAATCCCACAAGATTTGATGTGATTGATGGTCAGCAAAGACTTACAACGTTGACGCTCATTTTCTGTGCATTAAATAACTTGTTTATGGATATTGCAGAAGAGACTCGTCGAAATCTAGGTGCTAACGCAGATATGTGGATGGGGCATACATTTAGCTTTAAAGAGTATTTTAGAATACTAGATAATAATTTACAGTTTGTAGATTACAAAATTCTCCATACGCAGGATTTAGACTTTAAAGAGACTTATAAAAGTATCATTAAGCAAGGTGCTCTAGTGAGTGATGAGGATAACACAAGCGCTAATAACTTAGAGGCTGTTTATGAATCTATCCTTCAGCACTTAAGAAGTATTTATGATGATGAACCTCAGAAATTACTGTATTTCTTGCAGTACTTAACAACTAAAGTTAAGTTAATAGAAACTACAGCACCATCGATTGAACGTGCATTCCAGTTGTTTGAGATTTTAAACAATCGTGGGCAGTCATTAGAGCCATTAGATCTTTTAAAAAATTACTTGTTGAAGAATCTTACCTCTGCACCAGGCATTACACAGAATCAAATTAAAGATTTCTCTGATAGCTGGAGCCAGTTCTTAAAAAATCTAAAAGATACAGGTAAATCAAAAGCGATTGAAACATCTACTTTCATTAAACATTTTATTATTGGTACAAAAGCTATTAATGTAAAGAAGAAGGATTTATTTGAGCATTTTAAAGACAATGACCTTGGGGCTAACGATATTTTGCAACTTTCATCAGATATCAATTCTATCAGTAAGGTCTATGCTAGTATCAATAAAGATCCACTGTCTAATGATTTTTTGTCCAATGATGATGGGATGTATACGTTATTTACATTGTTTAATACCGTCCAAATTCATCCGTTGTTAATGCCGTTCTATAATGCTTCGCGTGTAGACAAGGTGCAACTCGTTGATGCGGCTGTGAGATATGTAGCAGCAGTAATATTCTCGTATACACAGACGAATGCTATTGAAGCGGAATTACCTGAAATTATAGAAAAGATTTTACATGAATCTGATCCAGCGCGCAGATTAGAGGTTGCAGTAACCGAATTAGAATTACGAACAAAACCATATGTCGACTTGATTCGTGCTTTATTGCCTGTGAAAGATTTTGGCTCCAAAAATAAGAAGCAAGCGCCAAAAGCATTCCAGATTCTTAAATTTATCGAGCTATACTTGAACCAAAAAGACAGCATTAAAACAAATAAAAAGATTGAGTTAGAGCATATCATGCCACAAGCTGCAGATAACGATGATTATTCCTTTGCTGATGAAGACACTCGAAAAGAATATCTGAATCATCTAGGTAATTTGACACTGTTAGATAAGAGTTTAAATGCCTCTGTTAAGAATGGTAATTTTGCTGACAAATTAGATCATTATAAAGCCTGTGAATTTGTTATTACAAGAGCTTTGGCAGAAGAAATAGACAGCCCTGTCCAAAATCAACAGCCTTTGATTAACTTCCAAAATACATATTTTACAGTGGATAACCCTGAACAAATAACATACTGGGATAAAACTCAAATCGATGAACGAGGTCAAAAACTCGTAGAAGTCTTGGAAAAACTACTATTAAAGCAAGTTCCATAATGTAAAATAGGATAAATCTGTTGAGATGAATAGAACCATTTGTACTATATTTCTTATAATACGATTGGTTCTATTGTTATATCGTAATAGGTTTTATGTGCTATAATAGACCTAGATTTAACCCTCAGAAAACTAAATCTGCGCTATTGTGATAGTGGTGCAGTTAAACGGTATTATTTTAGCAAGCTAAAGTGCCCTTTGAGGCTATTTTACGATCTCTGCCGTTTTTTTCTATTTTAGAAATAGTAAATATCTACTGTTTCAGAGACAGGGTTGAATTAAATAATCTCCTGATGGGGATGGAACCTAACACTCATTTGTCCGCTTGATTGGACGTTATTGACTGTTAGGTTCAATTAAGTAATCCTCTGATGGGGACGGAAACAATTTATCCTTTGGAATCCATTCATCGTAGTAATAAATCGTAAATAAATCAAATAATCCCCATAAGGGGACGGAAACTTCCAACATAATTCGTCTAATGCTTTAGAGATTTCTTCATTAAATTAAACAATCCCCCTTCGGGGCCGGTTCTTATCTCAAAAACTCATATGAGTACAAAAATATAGCCAGTATATTCTTATTTAGGAATATACTGGCTTTTGTATAAATTAGATGTTTTCTATTGGTTTTAATCAGGGCTACATATATAATGAAAACGATAGAGTATAAATGTTATAGATTATGTTATAAACATAGAGGAAAGGAGGTATTTTATTGACTGATAATGTAGAGATTATGTCTATAGAGCTATTTATAACTGCAGATCCATCTATTAAGATTGTACAGTCCATAGGTAGTGTTTTACATGGTGTTTTGATGGAGCTCGTTGGAACAGATTATGCGGGACAGTTGCATGAGACTGGTTTGCGTCCTTATAGCCAATATGTTTATTTTGATAAAGATAGAAAACAATATATATGGAGGCTTTCAGGTGTAACCGCTGATGCAGTTAATCGTATAGTAAGACCTATGTTAGAAATGCCTGAGAAAATCTTCTTAAAGCAAAAGCGTGGTCATTTATATATTAAAGATAGAACTATTTTGGAAGAAACCGCCTATGAGGATTTGATGCATAAGTTCTGGAGTAGTGATTCATTATATACTCAGGCCAAGTTGCAGTGCATGAGTACTACAAGTTTTAAAGTAGATAAGCAATATACAATCTTCCCCGAAGCCTTTCGTATCTATCGCTATTTATTACGACAATGGAATCAATTTAGTACCTTTGGAATCCTGGATACAGACTCAATATTAGGAGATCTTGAGGCTGGCGTATTTATTCGAGATTATAATCTGCGTATGGGTATATATGGACTTGAAGGCGTAAAGATAAGAGGGTTCCGTGGTCAAGTTATAATGCAATTTAAGCGAAATGTAGAGCTACAGCGAGTTTTGGCTTTGTTGAGTTACTATAGTCAATTTACGGGGCTTGGTATTAAAACAGCACTTGGTATGGGTGGCGTAAAGTGTGAAGTCATAGAATAGCTTTCCCTTAGGATAGGAACTTTAAAACTAAATATTTGTATAATACTACAAGGCTTTACCTTCTTATAGAGACAAAGCCTTTTTATGTGTCATTTTTTCTCGTTTATATTGGTATAGTAAAGTTGTAATAGATGGTATTTTATAGTCTAGTTATGTACGATGCAGCAGTATCTAGCATTTCTTGATGTGCCTTATGACAAGGTATATCTTACTTTTGATTCTGGTGAAAGGATCTTTCTCAATCTGGATAAGTGGGATTGTGTATACTGATAGATGAGGACTTTCAATATAATCGACCATCCATGTTTATGCGAATGGGTGGAGCAACAATTCTTAGCCGGTTGATTAACTAAATAGATTAATGGTAAGACTGATGGATAAGTGATGTAATTCTTTTTGAAAGTTAATGAAAAGAAAATGAATTAAATTATTGACGTAAAATCGAGAAACCCTTATAATTACTGTAACCTTAGAAAAATCATTTACCACCAGTATTTACCTATGCTCATCGGCATTTTTGATCCAATGGGAGTCCAAACTGACCGTTTACGGTGTGAGGTTTGCCAAAACCTAATTTTAAATCCCATGAATACTGGTCTTCTGAGGCACGCTGTTGCAACAGCTCTTACCGTTTACGGTATTGAAACATTACTAATGTTTCTAAGTCTAAATAGATTGTTGTTGTGTTGCAACAGCTCTTACCGTTTACGGTATTGAAACGTAGATGCACAACTGTTGTATACACAGAATACACCTAGTTGCAACAGCTCTTACCGTTTACGGTATTGAAACTAGATATTGGTAAAGATGGTATCACTGATGAAGAGATGAAAGTTGCAACAGCTCTTACCGTTTACGGTATTGAAACCTAATGAAAGCTACTATTCTAGATTGCAACATCATTTGCGTTGCAACAGCTCTTACCGTTTACGGTATTGAAACGACAAAGAACTGCATCGACTACGCAAAGAGCGTAGGGTTGCAACAGCTCTTACCGTTTACGGTATTGAAACTTTAATTAGACATAGACATTGTGAAGGAAGTGATTTGTTTTACACAGTTGCAACAGCTCTTACCGTTTACGGTATTGAAACCCACATTGTCATTGCTACTGTTGCTGTTGCCATCATTACTACGTTGCAACAGCTCTTACCGTTTACGGTATTGAAACTAAAATTAAATCACTAAGAAAACAACGTGCTGCTCAAGTTGCAACAGCTCTTACCGTTTACGGTATTGAAACTCTGCATTGCGGCTACTTGTTTCAACCACTTTTTTGGTTGCAACAGCTCTTACCGTTTACGGTATTGAAACAATTTCTTCTCCTAAAACCCAACTAACGATAGAGCGTTGCAACAGCTCTTACCGTTTACGGTATTGAAACCTTCGAAATGACGTTGATATTCTGGCTTGGATACATCCAGTTGCAACAGCTCTTACCGTTTACGGTATTGAAACCCGCAAAGAAAATTTCGGGCCGGAGGCGACCGAATGTCGGAAGTTGCAACAGCTCTTACCGTTTACGGTATTGAAACTTTTTATTTCTCCTCTTTATTGAAAACTTTATGTTCTAGTTGCAACAGCTCTTACCGTTTACGGTATTGAAACCATGCATAGTGAACAAGGTCTTTTTTAAGGCATACACTGCCAGTTGCAACAGCTCTTACCGTTTACGGTATTGAAACAATAAACATTGGATGACGTTCATAAGAGAAGAATTGTTCGTTGCAACAGCTCTTACCGTTTACGGTATTGAAACTCAAGACTTTCAAAGAAATTAATTTTAACGGCGAAAGTTGCAACAGCTCTTACCGTTTACGGTATTGAAACTTCATCGCCACTAATATCTGCCCAAGCACTAATTTCGTTGCAACAGCTCTTACCGTTTACGGTATTGAAACTTGCAAGATGCTTGCCCAAGAACGAAAAGTATTCGGGAAGGTTGCAACAGCTCTTACCGTTTACGGTATTGAAACGGAAGAAAAAACTATGAGCAAATTAGTTATCTACGGCGTTGCAACAGCTCTTACCGTTTACGGTATTGAAACTGCACCTGTGCCATTTTAGCTTCTACTAATTTCTTAGTACGTGTTGCAACAGCTCTTACCGTTTACGGTATTGAAACTGGTGCTACTGGAGTCAAAGCATAGAACATTGCTCCTGTTGCAACAGCTCTTACCGTTTACGGTATTGAAACTATATGCACGATTCAATTTCTTGTTCATAGTTTTCTCCTCTCGTTGCAACAGCTCTTACCGTTTACGGTATTGAAACAAACAAACGTTTGCCGTCGACTTGGCTGTGACCGGCACGAGGTTGCAACAGCTCTTACCGTTTACGGTATTGAAACTGATCTTTAGTGATATGTCTTTAGGCGATGAATCAGTTGCAACAGCTCTTACCGTTTACGGTATTGAAACCTGGATTTCATACAACCCGGATTTAATACCCAATGATTTTACGTTGCAACAGCTCTTACCGTTTACGGTATTGAAACGCTTTATAACCATATTCGTTGCGTGAAACAAATTGAGCACGTTGCAACAGCTCTTACCGTTTACGGTATTGAAACGGATTAAGTTAAGTGTAGAGTTGATACAGCTCATGCGTTGCAACAGCTCTTACCGTTTACGGTATTGAAACAGACTTACCGTCTGTTAATTCTTTGCATTTTGTCCAGTTGCAACAGCTCTTACCGTTTACGGTATTGAAACCTACTGGGCTTGGTGCGAAGTAAAGCGCCAAGCTGAAATGTTGCAACAGCTCTTACCGTTTACGGTATTGAAACTTTAACATAAGTACTGCCAGAATAGATGAAAACAGATTCTGGGTTGCAACAGCTCTTACCGTTTACGGTATTGAAACTCAATCTTAGCATTACGTACGTCCTCCATAGCAATATCCTCGTCAGTTGCAACAGCTCTTACCGTTTATGGTATTGAAACACGCATTGAGATGTTTTAATAGGAGATGTTTCTTTGTCATGTTGCAACAGCTCTTACCGTTTACGGTATTGAAACGGAAGTGGTATTCCCATACGACGCACTTTATGTTGCAACAGCTCTTACCGTTTACGGTATTGAAACTTTTTCATGATAGGGAGGAAAACATCATAATACAAGTTATTTTTGTTGCAACAGCTCTTACCGTTTACGGTATTGAAACTTAAACTCCTTCCCATTAGCAGACCATAAGTTGCCAGTTGCAACAGCACTTACCGTTTACGGTATTGAAACCAGTCAAGGTCGCACCCCATATTATAAGCAAGGTTTAAGTTGCAACAGCTCTTACCATTTATGGTATTGAAACTTACGGTCTACTACTGGCAATTTTTCACCCTCTTGTTGCAACAGCCCTTGCCGTTTACGGTATGCGCCACAGAGTGTGAGGCAGCAGAGGAGCGAAGCGATGATGAGGACCATACATTGCAAGTACCTGAGCAAAGCGAAGGTAATAAGGTAAGAAGCTTGCTGCTTACGATTCAACAGATTTAAGTATCAATAAATAAGGAAGGCCCTCTTATTAGAGGGCTTTTTTGTATGCAAAATATTTAGCTGTATTCTTGTTTTGATTATGAAGATAAGATGATAGAATAGGAGTATATATTACAGTATACGTATATGTGGGGGTAGTATGTTAACAATCGCATTGAATGAATATGGGGACTTTCACCATTTAGGGCAGAAAGAAAATAGTTTAAAGCACGTCCATTTTATTACGGGTATTGTGTATGATGATGAAGGTAGTGAGCAGGATTTGCGTAATGAGCAGATTCGTTTAGATCGTTTTTTTAGAGCTGTAGCTGAGGCTTCAAACAGTGATTATCCACAGGGTTTCTTTGGTGATACTAAAGTAGACGATGTGGAGAGGGATACTGAAATAGGGGATAGCCCTCAAAATACATCACAGATAAAAAGAAATATGAAACGATATCGAGATGCAATCGATGCTGCTTTACCTGAATTTCTCGCTGATGGCACTTATAAGGGACGAAATCTTGTAGAGATGCCACGTGTTGGTCATTATGCTATTACGCTTATGTTGAAAAGTGAAGCGGGGAAGACACAGTATCTCCAGCCTTATATGAGTGAGTTATTACATGATGGTGTAGCAAGTAATTTATACTGGCATATGGCAGATAGTTTAGTATCTCGTCTGGTACTATCTAATCCGTTTGTATTATATAACAATAGTGTTCAGTTGCATTTAGCATCGCAATTGGTAGATGTTAAAGAAACCGAATATGACCGTTTGGCAGAGTATCGTCGTTTAGGTTATAAGCCATACGATTTTCAGAATGAGCAATTAAAAAAAGAGGGAATTATTACCTATCAAGTAGGAAATGATTTTACCTATCGTGCTGCCTTAGATCGACGTATGGTTGAGTTTAATCGCCCTGATTTAGACGTAGTGGAGTTGAAATCTGTTTCTGTCCAGTACGACGATGATAGTCCAGAGACAACATCTAATTTTGCATTCTTATACTTAGCTAGCCATATTTGTGGTAATTTTATTTACTACGGAGCTGAACGAGATACAAAAGATATATTTAAATTCAATACCCTCGTAGACTTTGCGAATACAATTAATCCGAAATATCATAACTATATATTTGTGTATGATGATATTGACGTTTATTTTGAGCAGGCTATGAAGGCATATCTAAATGAGAATTATTATGGTGCGCTGAGTCATGTGTATGATGCGAAATGCTGTGGTAGTAAATTTAAATCCTATTATGAAACGAATTGGTTCCCATTTGTGGAGGAACTCATTCATAGTGCAGATAATAGACAAGCTATAGAACGAACGGTTCAATCATTTGTGAATTATGCTAATCAGAGTCGTCTTGATGAAGGCAAATTGCATTACTTATATCAACACCTTGAGTATATCTTAGAGGATATCAAGGATATGTCCTGTGTAGATAAAGCGTTAGTATATGCATTTTATGATAGTGGTATGACGGCTTTTAATCATCTTGGTAAAAGCGATTTGGCTGTAGCTTGTTTCAACAAATGTCAGGCACTAACCCATACGGTACCACTTGAAATGTATATGGAAACAGTTCGCCGTCGCATTGTGGCACAAATAGATTGCTATAAATATGAAGAGGCTTTAGAGCTTGCTAAGTACGTTGTTGATGTAGAGGAACAAATTCAAGCTATACGCGCTCCATTACAGATGGGAAAACGGGCTATCAGTTTGGGACAGTCCTATAGTCAACTTGGGCAGGTTTATGCTTATATGGAACGACATGAGGCAGAGTCTTATTTTTTACAAGCGATAGATATATTTACAGTGAATACAGATGATTACTATAGAACAGTATCCTATTTGTTACACTACTATATTGATGCGGATAAGCAGGCTGCCTATGAACAATTGGCACCTAACTATTTTGGTGGGCACCTTAATATCGAAGATCAGTTAAGATTTTTGATGAATATGACTAGTGATGAAAAAGTAGTTCAACACGAAAGCTATGCATTATATGTATATATCAAGGCGTTGTACCAATTTTATAGAGCTGAAATGAGTAATGAACTCATGGAGAGACTTATTAAGTTAGGACGTACCGTAGGGGCTACGTTAGACATAGCACCTAAAGGTCATCCGTGGGAATTAATATTTACATATCTTGCTATGCTAGCCTATGAAAAAGGTTATAAGGTAGATGCAGAATACTTTAGATCTTGTATAGGACGCTCTGTTGTAAATGCAGGTCAAGCGATTAGTAATATCATGATTTATGGTGAGTTGAGATTGGCTCAATGTAAAGGAAATCAAGATAAATATGATATTTTACATCGTGAACTTGCTGATAGAGTAGGTGATGTAGCAAATAGTATGACCTATATGTTTAGATAAGTATATGATTACTAATCATACTTTTACATAAATAGATAAAAGAATCCTAATAAAAGAACCCCCTAATGGTTGTGCTTGCTAGCTTATCATTAGGGGGAATTTTATTGGTGTAAACCTGTTTCGTAAATTTAGATGATTTGATTATTCGTGAGCTTTAATGTGTTTTGATAGTGTTTTAATAAGATTTATACAACGATCCATTTCAGTATGAATTTCATGGCTAGTAGTATATTCGCCTTGTTTTTCCTCATTGGCATGAGCCGAATCATTACGTGTCTTTTTAAGAATACTGTAGGATGTGAGTAAATCCATTACATCATTAGCCTGAGAAGCAGTAAGAGATTGATTGAGTTCTAATCCATCAATTTCAAACATATTATGAGGAAAATCCTTTTCATAATCATATTGGTACAGACCTTCTTTGTTAATGCTTATACCAAAGATTAATTCTAATAGATGTTGATTTGCTTTATTTTGTAGAACGTTAAATAATGCACTTCGTACAGCAAAGTATTTGGTACCTGTGCCTAAGGCGATACGAGCATGTTTTTCGTCAATAGTTAGGATAGTTTTAATTTCTGGTTTTTGAGATGTAATTAAATTGATTAGTTGTTGTCGGATAGAGGACGGGAATGTATTAAGTTCAATAATATTGGCACTGTTTATAACTAGATTACTTAAGAAGCCAATAAATTGAGTGTAATGATAGCCGTTAGTATTCTCTTTGATAGTCATGTGATTAGATAGCACAACTTCATTAATGTGATCTATGATTTTTTTATCTAAGTTAGTCAAGTTGGTTGTTTCTTTAGTAATTGGGGTATCACTCTTTTTTAGTAACTTTCCTATAATTTTGATCTCTGCGTTTAATCCATTAATATGTTCAGTTAAAGTATCTTTGATATCGCCGTAGAATGGCTCCAAATGACTGTCACGTAAGTCAGCTAAGAATTTACCGATTTGCTGGTTAACCTCATTGAAGTTTTGCATTTCAACCTTACGTCTATCTCCTTTTGTAGCCGTAAACTTTTGAGGATCTAGAGAGATGATTTTCTCTTTTAAAATGGTTCGAGGGATGTACTCAACAAATAAGGCTAGCGCCTGTTGGAGATAATCGTTTTTTAAACACCAATCGATATATACTAGGTCATTATCTTTATCCTCTAGTATAGTTTGGTAGCTGTCTTGAATTTTGTTACGCATTAACTTCAAGATTTCGGACTCAAATTTATTGTCTTTTGGTTTTCCTTTTTTTATATCTGTTAATACAGAATCTAGTTGCTCAATAGCGGATTGGAATAGACCGCGGCTAGATAAACTAATGGCTTCAGAAAAATCACCCATTGTAGCTAATAATCGGTTCGTAAGCATATCTTTAGTAGGAACCTTTTCAAAATATTCTTGTAATGTATGAACACTACCGTATCGATTGAATTCAGAGAAACCAGCAATCATATCAAATAATAGGTAAATATCTTTGCCTTCGTATATATTTACTGTTTTTGTTTTATTATCTAAATTCGCATAAGATATAGAACCAATTTGAATGCCTTGATACGCCACGAGACGAATAATGGCGAGCATCAGCATAATTGCAGTACGAGGGCCACCTGTTAAATCTACATGCAACACAACTGTACTATCTTCGCCATTGTTTTTTAGGCAATCGTGATAGTACGTCATGATTTGACGAGACATATTAAGAATGCTTTCTTTTAAGTTGTTAATCTCTTCAATATTGTCACAACGAATATAATTGGCACTTGCATCCCAATCTAGATTTGTGTTAAAGGCGTAAATGAAGTTTTTCATTTGTGATTCGAAGATGGCTTTAGTAGTGATTGTTGTATTGGGATTATCTTCATCGATAATCTCATCTGTTAATTCTTTTGTTTCAAAGAAGAACATTTTATCTAAGGTAAATTCATCATCTTCGAGCTGTCTGTTGTATAGTAGTTCCTTTAATGCAGACTCGCTAGTTTGATATATTTCATTAAATGGAGGAAAGATGTGAGTTTGTACAATCGTTCTAGTTGCTTTCTTCCGATTAAAAGGAATATCACTTCGTAATGCACTAAGGAATGTGAGATAGATATGATGTTCCATGTTTAGTCTCCTAATAGTGAAATGGCTTGTGTGTAAATAGTATCGAGTTGATCTTTAATGATGCTTGGTTCTTGCACACGAATTGCAGCACCTAAGGACAAAAGAATTCGTACTATATCCTTTTCTTGGAATGGTAGGTATTCTACGGTGAGTGTAAATGTATTGGGCTCTGTTTCAGAACCTACAATTTCATAGTTACAGAATGCGTTAAAGCATCGATCGATAGCGTTATTCAAGTCATAAATAGAGAAGAGAACCGTTTGGCGGTTAGTTTCTTGATATTCCTTGTATAAGGCGTTGGCATCAATTTCTACAGGCACGTTCCCTACAGTCACTGTTGGCAAGGTGTCTAGTGCGTAGTAATGGAAAGTTTCGTCTGCTACATGGTAGCCGATAAGTGAGAATCCATTTGTTGCCGTATTATATTCTAATTTACACGGAATAACTGTGGTTACGCCTTCATGCGTTTCCCAAGATAGAGTTGTTTGCTCTATTATTGCTTGTGTACATAGCCAATGATTTGTATAACTGTCAGCGGTTCTATCGACAGCAAGACTTTTATTAGCCCATGCATTTGCCGGTAAAGTTGTGGGTACTTCTGCAAGTGTTTGTTCTAAATGTTGCTGTATATCAATAGGCAACATCCAGTTGATGCGGCGATCTGTTAGTAAATCTTTGAGGAACATGCGTTCTGCAGTGGTTAATACTAAATCTGGTAAATGAGGGAATAAAGGCTGTATGCCTTGATCAGATGAAATGACTAAATAACTAGGTAAGGTTTGTTCATATTGGTCATTTTCCTCAACGGGTGCATAGCTATCTAATAATGGTCTATGATTTATAATGTACTGCAAATCATCTAGTGTATATGAAATGCCGTTGATTAAATCTTGCTGGATTCGGTATTGCGTGCTACAAGTAATCGCTGTCATCTCATTTAGTAGGGGTGATACTGCGGCATTATCTGAATCAGTAGGTTCTGGTGAAAGTAGATTCCAAGTAGGATGGATTTTCTTTGTGTAGCTACTTGGTTCAGATACTATTTCATGTTGCGTATGATGCAAATTGTCGTTAAAACGTGTTCGTATACTTTCAGGAATACTATGCAGAATTTGGATATATGGTAAGAATGTACGCAATACAGGTAACAGAACTTGACCATCCTGCACCTGTAACTCTACATCTATATACTGCGAAGTATCTTGCTCAACAATCATCGTCACATGTCGGAGTGTATTGTTAAAATCATCCCATATGGGTTCGTATTGGGGTAATTTATAAAAGCGCACGTGCAGTGTTGTTTTATATTTAGTGTCCTTTTGTGGTATTTGATTTGCCTTTATGAAGGCACCTTTTATAACAATAGTATCGATTGAATCAATGCGATAGGTGACAAGCGTTTGTTTATGATACGCGATTAGATAATCTCGATTTCCAATGTAATCTGATTCAATTCGAACTGGTTGAACGAGGACCTTGGGACGACGTTTATTATAAAAGCTAAGCTCGAGCATTCTATCATCTTGTAGTGCTTGGGCAATAGTATAGAGTAAGCTTTCATCAATCACATGAAGTGGATTGTTATAGGTAAATAAATACTGCGATTCGTAAGCTTGTGTAGTTGGCTGTTCGAGCTCATCTAATAGAGATGTATTAGTATGTAATGGCTGAATTTTCTTTAATAATGTATTACCTGCTGTACTAAAGAGCGATATATTTTTATATACAAATATGGCTCTAGATAGTAACTCAAGCTGCTGATCTGTTAGATTTTCGATACCTGATGGCATTAGCCGATATATATAGGTATTCCGTTCAGAAATTTCATCAATTATACCAATTGTTACTAGCCTTTTAATGAGGCGGGTTATCATCTGCTTTTCGATGATATCTGGCAACAATTTATTAGTGTGTTGGTATTTTTTTTCTAAAAAATCCTGATATGCTGAAAGCATATGAGGATGGTCGTTGATGGCCTCGTATATGTCTGTAATAGAAGCAGTTTCGAGCTCGCTAATTGTGTCGATAATGGCCAAAATAAGAATGATTGTCTCTGGCTTCATCGCATAGAGAGAATATAAGGAAGATAAGTAATTATGCCCCCAGTAAAAGTCTTGTTTAGTGATAGTGTGTACATGCATTCGACCAATTTGTGTATCTCGAATTTTAGAACCCATATTGAAATAGGCGAGGCGCTTGAGATAATCATCATGCAAACTTTTTTTAATGCCTCGCTTGGGAGCTGTATTTCTTGTGTGCAAACCCATGGCCAAGCTACGAAAGAACAAGCGTATATTCTTAAAGTTTTTTAGGTAATTCGTTACACTTGGCATAGATCCTCCCATTGTAGAAAAATGAAAATATCATGAATATTATACCAAACTTTATGGGCAGGATATAGAGGTATGATGTTTTAAATAACTCCTAGTTTTTCTGAAATGATAATCATAGATAGACAAACTATACTAACAGTACAAACAAAGTAGCCATAGTTAATAGATTAGGAGTGGATTCCAATGGGTTAAACTAACCAATTATGTAACTGAGTATTTTATAGTTTGTAATATGGAGGATTGGAAATGGATTGGCTATTAGCAGTACTCATTAAAGTCTTTTTCTTAGACTGGTTTGATAATTTATAAGAAATATAACTTTAATTATAACAAGCCCTATATACACAGAAACTGTGTGTATAGGGTTTATGTATTATGTTTGAGGTATCATTTTAAATAGTAACCTACTATTAAAAACGAAATCAAAATTTGTACATGAAAAGAAAATGAATTAAATTATTGACGTGGAATCGAGAAACCCTTATAATTACTGTAACCTTAGAAAAATCATTTACCACCAGTATTTACCTATGCTCATTGGCATTTTTGATCAAAAGGGAGCCCAATCTGACCGTTTACGGTATTGAAACAATACTGCGACTGGTACAAATTGACCATCACGTTGAGTTACAACAGTCCTTACCGTTTACGATATTGAAACTCTGGACAATCCTCGCCCATATGATGAGCTACGATGCGTTTGCAACAGCACCTACCGTTTACGGTATGCGCCGAAGGGTGCGAGACAGCAGAGGAGCAAAGCGACGATGAGGTCCGCACATCTCAAGTACCTGAACGAAGAGAAGGTAAAACGAAGGTGATCAAGAAATAGTCCTTACCGTTTACGGTATTGAAACCAGAATACGCCTACAGCAGTATTGCCAGTAGCAAGTGAGTTGCAACAGTGCTTACCGTTTACGGTATTGAAACGTCTCAGACTTAATGCCTACCATATAATGGACTTTACCGTTGCAACAGTGCTTACCGTTTACGGTATTGAAACTCTAAAAACATATTAATATTTGTCATAAGCTCGCAATGGGTTGCAACAGTACCTACCGTTTACGGTATTGAAACATTCCAAATATCGTACGTGCCATTACTTTAGTCCTCTCTGTTGCAACAGCACCTACCGTTTACGGTATTGAAACTTTCTGAGAGACGCAGCAAACATTGCAATAGTGGCGTATTCAACGTTGCAATAGCACCTACCGTTTACGGTATTGAAACAATTGATTAGCTACTTTATTCCCTTTACGAGAAAGTTGCAACAGCACCTACCGTTTACGGTATTGAAACTATTTTCTGTTTAGTTTCTTATTCATTTTTCTCCTCTTGTTGCAATAGCACCTACCGTTTACGGTATGCGCCGAAGGGTGCGAGACAGCAGAGGAGCGAAGCGACGATGAGGTCCGCACATCTCAAGTACCTGAACGAAGCGAAGGTAAAACAAAGGTAACGAGGAAATAGTACCTACTGTTTACGGTATTGAAACTGCCACGCAATTTACAAATGCGGTTTGTTCCTTTGGTTGCAACAGTGCCTACCGTTTGTGGTATGCGCCGAAGATGTCCGCACTTCTCTTACCTGAACGAAGTGAAGGTAAAACAAAACTAATGAGGAAATAGTACCTGCCGTTTACGGTATTGAAACGTTACATTTTTAGCCTTTAACCCTGTATGAGTTGCGTTGCAACAGCCCTTACCGTTTATGGTATGTTTCAAAGCTTGCTAGTTATCTAACTTTAAAACCACATAACCTAAAAGAACTGTATTTTTGTGTATAACACAAAGATACAGTTCTTTTTTGATTCCTAGTTTTTCTGATTAGTTCACTTTCCGTATCGTTCGTATAATTAACTCAACAAGTTTGATAGATCGTTTACAGGAGGTAGTATATGGCAATGTTGTTGTTAACTTTATTAGTTTGGTTTGTATTGCCATCACGGCATGACTATTAAGGAGGGTATAATGGAAAACTTTCGACAAGAATTGAAGTCTATGTTGTCCTTGTCAGGGCGTATGAATCGTCGGTCGTATTTTATGAATTTATTAATGATCTTTGGTATTGGCTATATTGGTGGTGTCTGTATTAGTCTTGCGTATGTGTCAAAAATTTTCTGGTTATTAGGTTGGTTAATCATAGGTTATTCTGTTATCCGTGAATTAGCGATTGTGTCGCGTCGTATTCATGATTTAAACGGGCCTACCTATTTGGCTATTATTTACATTGCGGCGGCAATCATAGCATTGTTTGTGCCAACGCTAGCTAAAGTTATGCTTTTAGTAAAAGTCGGTTTAATTCTGATGCCAGGGGATAAGGATAATAACACCTATGGTGAAAGACCAGCTTCTATGATTGTTGTTTAGAAAAGGAGCGTTTAACATGACTGGCTTTGTAGCTATGTTTTTTATAGGGGTTTTACTTCTAATGATATTTGATGCACTTACAGGTGATAACGATAGAGACTAAATGGGGTTAGGAGGTTCTGATGCGGTATCTTATTTCTTATGACATTTCCGATACTAAAACTAGAAATAAGGTGGTCAAGTATTTAGAATCCTTCTGTTATCGTGTGCAGTATAGTGTATTTTTATGTGTTCATGCTCATGTTAGAGTAGAGACGATTGCTAAAAAGCTTGAGGTATTAACGCAAGGTGATGAAACGCGGAGACTCCTTATCGTCTCTATTTCTGATACGGCCAAGATACCTATATGGTGTAATGAAACGATTCCATTAACAGAGGATACGATGTTGATTATTTAATTAATGGTAGGAGGTTGTGATGCTAGAAACTCTATATGTAATGACACCTGGCATATCGATACGACAAGATGGAGGTCTATTAGTACTTGAGAAGGACCACTCCATTATTAAAGAGGTTCCTATGGCGACCTTATCAAACCTTGTATTAGGTAGAACAATACAAATTTCTACACAAGTGATGTTTTCTTTAGTAAAGCAAGGTTCTCTCATTCAGTTTGTGGATCATAAGTATCAGCTTGTAGGAACTCTAGGGGATGAACATACAACATTGCAACGCTTGTTGTGGCAAGCAGAACGCTTTCAAAATCAAGAATTTGCCTTAGCGGGTGCTAAGTATATTGTGCGACGCAAGATTAAAGGACACATATCCTTGTTAAATCAGTATAAGAAAAGTAAATCTATTCCTAATTTTGAGGCCGTACATAAAACGTTGAAGGCATTGTTGAAACGTGTGGAGCGAACCCAAAAGGTAGATAGATTACGTGGTATAGAGGGTCTAGCATCTCGGACGTATTTTTCTATATTAGGGCATGTATTATCTGAACCATGGGAATTTTCAGGGCGAAAACGGCATCCTAGCCCAGACCCTGTGAACGCTATTTTGAGTTATGGTTATTCCTTCTTAGAGCGTGAAGTTCGTGCCTGTTTACTAACAGCCGGTTTAGATATACGCATTGGGGTTTTACATAGCACCAATAATCGGAAGGATAGTTTTGTGTACGATGTGATGGATATATTTAGACAAGATATAATCGATCGTTTTGTATTAAAGCTATTGAATCGTCACATGATAGTCCCTGAAGATTTTGATATATCAGAACGAGGCTGTTATTTATCCAAAGAGGCCAATAAGAAATGGATAGAATTTTACGAAGCCTATATGACAACTGAGTTGTCTCGCTTAGGTAATATAACACCACGAAAATGGATTCAACGGGAAACACAAGCCTTTATGTCGTATCTTAAATCATTAGATGAAACAGTAGTCACCACAGAATGTGAGAATATATCTTAATAGTATAGGCTGATACGTATATGAAAATATAATATCAGCCTATATATTCGTATAATTCTATACGATTTATAAACTGTGAAAAATCTTTCATAAATCGTATATTTATGGGTGCTTTTTTTCACACGATTTGCTATTATTAAAGATGAATAAAAAATGAATTTTGTGGTTTGCATAGCGAGGAGTGGTTATGTTTATCAATCATACAAATCATCCTTCTCAATATTGGTCGGATGAACAGTTGACAGCAGCTCATCAATATGGCGAGGTGGTAGATATACCATTTCCTCTCATTGATCCAACATTATCTTCTAATGAAATAGGTCGGTTCGTACAGGAGTATGCAGGGAGGATAATTGCTCTCAATCCACAGGCTGTGTTGTGCCAAGGGGAGTTCATATACTGCCATGCGTTAGTGGAGCGATTATTAGCGGTAGGAATTACTGTATTAGCTGCGACTAGCGAGCGTTTGGTCAGTGAATCTTACGAAGCAGGCATAAATGAGAAAATCGTCAACTTTCAGTTTGTTCAATTTCGAGAATATTGTCATTTATAAATGTTGTGTTAATAGGTAAGGAGTGAGCCTATGCAAGTAAATGCTATTTTGTTTGATGTGCAGTCTATTCAAAAGTACATTTTTGCAAACAATAAATTGAAGGCCAATGTAGGAGCCTCGTTTATTGTGGATAGATTGTTTGAGGATGTATTGTGTAAAGAAATCATTGAGAAACTGGGGGTAGAGGTAGACGCTACATCTTGGTTGACTCGTAGTGATAGTATTACATCTCTTCCAAAACCCGTATATGTTGCGTATATTGGTGGCGGTAATGCTCTCGTTCTCGTAGAAAATGAACATGAAAGTTTGGTTCAAGACATCATTAAGAAATTTACCACTCAAGTCTTGGTGCAATATCCAGGTCTAAAAGTGGGGGCTACAACTGGTCACATTACTCTTGACGGAACACAATTTTCCACGGATCTTGGTCAATTATATAAACAATTGAAAGCCAACCAATTTACATTGAATCCAATTGTACATCCTGCTAACACAGGTTTGACAACTATTTGTGATTTCAGTGGTGATGTAGCGGATACTACACAAAGCTTTGGTAATGAAAAGCGTTTAGTAGCCACATCCTTTACAGCTAAATTTGAAGCTTTTGATGCAGCCAACAGCCGTTTAAAAACAGATTTATTTGGTACGGAAGCAACTGACTGGATATTCCCATCTGAGCTAGAAGACTTAGGTCAAAATAAATCTACTGAAAAAAGTAAAACTGGTATCAATGATATTGCTATTGTTCATATTGATGGTAATAACATGGGTGCTCATTTTAGACAATGTAAAACATTAGAGGAACGCAGTGCTCTTTCTAAACGGGTAGCGACTAAAACATTGGAAAGCTTTAAGTCTTTAGTGCAATGGATTGTTGATAAATATGATGTTCTTGATGAAAATCTTGAATTGTCTAAAAATATGTTGCCAATCCGTCCAATCATTGTTGGCGGTGACGATATTACTTTTATTTGTAATGCCCGTATTGCAGTGCAAGCCTCCCACTACTTAATGCAACAGCTGTTGAGTGACAAAGATGGTATGTCTATTTCCTCTTGTGCAGGTATTGCTGTAATTCCAACGTCTTACCCATTCTTTAGAGGCTATGAAATGGCTGAGCAGCTTTGTGATAATGCTAAATCTAAAATGCGTGGATATAATGCAGCACACAAGGTTAATGAATCTTGCTGGATAGATTTTGCCTTCCTTCATGGTGAAACAGCACCTACCTTAGAGCAGTTCTTCGCTAATGAATACAGTAGCTTAACAGGTAATATGCACTTTGGTCCATATCGTGTATATGGTGGGACAGACAGTGCAGCAACAAAAGATATGGAAGCTTTACATCAATTATTAGATTGTACCGCTCAATTTAATGAAGGCAAGGTTATGGCGCAAAATAAAGTTAAAGAATTGCGCTCCGTATTACAAGACAATGAACATATGTGGACTGTATTCCTCGAGCAGTTACGCAATACTAATAAATCTATGCCTACTGTAGCTGGGTGGGATGCTTTCCAAGAAAAACTATGGGCTAAGGTAAATGGTGAAATGCGTACGCCGTATGTAGATGCTATCGAATTAATGGATTATATATTGCCTGGATTGGAGTAAGTATGTACACATTAACTATTAAATTATTGTCGCCAACGATGCTTATGTCCGGCCAAGGCGATGTGAATACGGACAGCACCATCGTTCATGATCGTTATGGAATTCCTTTTATTCCTGCTAAACGTGTGCGTGGTGTTTTATATGAAAGTGCCCTTGAAGTAGCTGAAATGATGCACGCTGCAGGGTTGAATACTTTTACCATTGATGATGTAAAGGTATTGTTTAATCGCCTTGAAGGTGCAGAGGATAACCCTAGATTATCTATTTCTAATTTAACTATTGCCGATTATGATGTGGTAGCTAATGAATTAGCGGCTCTTGAAGCACAATATCCAGCTGTATTTACAAAGGATCGTGTTCTTGAAGAGTACACATCTATGCGTTATTACACATCTATTGATCAAGTAACAGGTACAGCGCTAGAAGGCACATTACATAACTCTCGCGTTCTCAACAGAGGCCTTGCCTTTAGTGGTCAAATCGGTGTGGAAGATATGACAGAAACAGAACGATTGATTTTAGCATGTGCAGTACGTAATTTGACTGGTATTGGTGGCAAACGTAACCGTGGTTTTGGTCAAGTGGAATGCACAATTGATGATACATCTTTTGATTTAGAAACATTAGGGGGTACATTATGGAACAAGTAAATATTACGATTACCGTTAAATCCCCAACACTTATTGCGAATTCCTCCACAGCAGGTGTATTAACATCTACGCGTGGCTTCATTGATGGTCGAGTATTGCGTGGCCTTTTTGCATCCCAGTTTATTTCTTCCCATAAACTTGGTAGAGAAGCTCATAAAAATCAAGATTTTATGAAGTTATTCTATGGTGATTTACGCTTTGTTGCGGCCTATAAAGATACGCCAAAAGGTACGTCTTTCCCAGCACCGTTAAGCTTACAAAAGAACAAAAATGCAGACGGCTATGCCAGCGATGCTGTAGTGGACTTCTATACAGGTAAAGATCTTTTAGGCTTTAAAGGCGTTAAAGGTTTTGTCGTTATAGATGGTAAAGAATGCAGCCCTGTACAAATTGAAACAGCTATTAAATTGCATATGTCTCGTTCCTTAGAACAAGAACGTGTACAAGGTCGCAGTAAAGATGGCAATATTTTTAACTATGAATATCTTGAGGCAAATCAAGTGTTTGTTGGTTCTGTAGTGGGACCTAAAGCAGCATTAGAGGAGTTTGTTCGTCAATTCCCGAAACAGTTAGATTGTCATATTGGTCGTTCTCGTCGTACTGAATATGGTCACTGCCTCGTTGAAATTGGTGATATTACAGCTGTTCCAACGCCAGTAAACAATGGTGATTCTGTATATGTACGCCTTCATACGCCATTAGTATTAGGTAATGAATCTATTGGCCATGTAGTGGCACAAGCAGTACAATCACTTGGTACAGATATCTCTGTAGGCGCGGTGTTTGCCTCTTACCAAGAGGAGCAAAGCTTCAATAGTATTTGGGGTGTTCGTAGTAGTGCTGAAGCGTCTGCCTCTGCTGGTAGTATCGTAGAGCTTGTAAAGGCATCTGGTTGGTCTCAAGATGATTTAAATACATTACAACATATCTTGTATAACGGCATAGGTACACGTCTTCAAGAGGGCTATGGTCAAGGTCGTTTGTGGACTCCTGGTGAATTCAAGATGGTGAAACTAGGTAAGCAAGAAGCGCCTAAGCTCAAATCTTTACATACGTCAACACAAGATATCGGTAAAAAGGTATTGGAGAAACAAGTTATTGTAAATGCTCGTTTGCGTGCTGCTCACGATGTAGATGCGTATATTAAACACACCATGATTAGAGCAGGTGTATCTAAGCATTTTGCATCTGTACTATTAGCTGAGCTAGGCACAAATCATGAAACAGGTCATAAGCAATTACAACAATTCTTGGAAGATAAGAAGGCAGAAGGCCAAAAGAAGAATGAGCCAAGAGTGATTGAAAAGAATTTGCGCGAGTTCCATTTAGAGCATGCCTATACACGCAGTGAAACAAAACGAGTTAACTTGATGGAGTACATCATCGATTTTGATGCTCCTACATTAGTGGCGGCTTGTTTGGCAAAATCAGGTGAAAGTGGTACATATTACGAAATTCCTACTGAATTAGTTGATATGGTAGGTCTCGATAAACAAAAACTTTCAAATGTAGTGGCCTACGAATATTGGACATATTTCTTTAGACATATTAGAAAGATTAAGTAAGGAGGACCGTCGTATGTTAAACTCTGCAAGTGTAATGGGGCGGTACACTCTAACTGGTACTGTCAAACTCACAAGCCCTCTCGTTATTCGAGCTGGTGTTAGTAATGATATTTTAAATGATACGGTAGATGATATTGTAGTAACCTATCACGATGGTCAACCATTCATTCCAGGCACATCCTTAGCTGGTGTGTTACGTCAAGCGATTCAAGGTCTTGAACCTATTTCTGAAGATGTATTGTTTGGATCTATTGATGATAAAGGGACACAAAGTGCATTACAGATCAACGATATTTCATTAGATAATACAAATATTATCGTTCGTGACGGTATCCGTATGGACGATGTGCGTGGTGTTACTGAAGATGGCGCCAAATATGACTTTGAAGTTATCGAATCTGGTGCGACTGGTCAGTTGCGTATCGATTGCATAATCCGTCAATGCCACGAAAATCAGGTAGATAAAATTGAGCGAGCTCTTGTGGCACTAGCAAATCTACTTAAAAATGGTATCTCCATTGGTGCTCGTACGGTAAATGGTTTAGGCCGTGTAGCATGTAAAGATATTTCTTTAGAGCATTATGATTTCACTAAGCCAGAACACGTAAAAGCGTGGTTACTACGCAAAGCTGGTACAACTGTTGCTATTCCTGAACGACGCATGGTTGCCGATAAAGATCTTGTTATCGATATGGAATGCTGCTTAGAAGATACCGTTCTTATTAAATCTATCTTCGAAGAGGCTTGGGAAGATAAGTCCGTTGCTCTCTTTATTCCAGGTACATCCATTAAGGGCGTACTACGTCACCATTGTAGCCGTATATTACAGGCATTAGGGCGTAGCAATCAAGCGGTAGATACACTCTTTGGCTATAGCATTGAAAAAACAAATGAAAGCCGTAAAGGTCGTGTCATGGTAGATGAAGTTTACTTTGATAAATCCTTTACCCAAGAGGAACAACCTCGCATTCGCGTGGACCGTTTCACAGGTGGTGCCATGAACGGTGCTTTATTCCAAGACCATCCTGTACGTAAGGGGAAAGGTAAACAGTTAGCATTCCCATTGCGTATGACTATTAAAGACTGTAGTGATAGTGAAGCGGGCCTTGTGCTACTCCTCGTAAAAGACCTTATGACCGGTCAAATTACGTTGGGTGCTAATCGTACAATCGGTTATGGCCGTATTAAAGGTAACTCTGTTACTGTTCAATATCATGGTGAAAGCTATGGTATCGATGGTACTGGTAAGGTTACGGAAGGTGAATCCACTAAACTTGAAGCTTTGGTACAAGCGTTACATCAATCTACAGAGGATACAATGTTAGCTAAGGAGGGTGCTCATGAGTAAACAATTACATAGCCATGAAGGTGTATATACACGTACTTGCGGCACATGTGGTCCTACAGCTAATGTGAACGTACTAGCTGTAGCAAAAGAACAGATGAAACAAGATGGCCTAGTTATTACGTGGTCTGTTCATGAAGTTAAATGGGGCTATTACAAACAAGGTGGGTTCCAATTTTCTGATGGAACAACTGATGTAGACTTGGCATATTTACAAGATATGCGTATCTTTAATGAAACGGAAGAATTGCGTCTCACTGTACAACATGGTGAGGTTGTGTATCGTTATATTAACGATGAAGCTGGTGAACCTGGTGAACCTGTAACATATGTTGATTCTTCCTCTCGTATGATTGGTGAAGTTGATGCAGGTCGTACTCAGTTGAACCGAGTAGAAGGCTTTACAAGCTTAGTTGATACAGGCCGTAAACTTTCACAAATTATTCCTGTGTCCACTACAAAACAATACTGTTATTTAACGACACGTAATTACATTGGCTATTTAGATAATCATCAAGCGAGCTATACAGATTATCGATATGTCAAAATTGAAGCTAAGGAGGTCTAGTATGGCTGGTAAAGGTAAAAGTAAAAATAGACATGCTGCTAGTGCGGCCTTCTTTGCACGAAATAACCCAGGGATGGATGTTGAAAAAGTAGCCAATGAAAGACATTCCGGTGGCAATCGTGGCGGGCAAAATCGCTCCGGTGGCTATAGTAATTCCTACAATAATCAAGGTGGTAATCGCAGCGGTGGTAACAGCAAATACCCAAGTGAGCCAGCAAGCGCAGCGTACAACTTTGTTCGTTTGCCAGAGCATGTAATTCCAGCTGAGTTTTACAATGGTCACTTTGAAGGGGTTACAAAAGATGTACTCAAAGCATACTGTGATCATGTACAACAAGCTGATACACATACAGGCTATATCGACCTTACGATTACGACTGAAACACCATTATTTATTGGGGGGCCGTCTAAACAAGACGAGGATACACCACTTGAATTTTATGGTGGTCAAGATAATCCTACAATTCCAGGGGCCAGCCTTAAGGGGATGGTAAAACAAATCTTTAAGATTGTTACGGCTAGTAGCTTTAGACCTTACCAACGAGGCACAGGTCTTGGTGATTTCGAAGATAGACATTTGTATTTCCGTGATTTTGCAAGTTCTATTAAACCCCTTAAAGAATACTACGCTTCTCGTATGGTAGGGATGGAAAAGAATGGCAAAGGTGAACTGAAAGCTGCTACCAAAGCAACACCTGGCTTTATCATTCAGACTGTAGACAATAACTATTTTGCTGTACCTAGTGAATCTAGAAAAATGTCGTATTCTGACGATTATGAAATGCAAAAGAAGAAAGATACGCCATCTATTGACTGGAATGATCAGTATGTAAATATCCATACAGGTAGAATGAACTCTAAAAAATCTTACATGCGCATTACTCGACCTGGTAATTTTGAAGGTAAGCGTATTCCGATTCTTCAAGAATGTATCGATAGTTACAAAGACGATAAAAACCGTGGTACATTAAACCTATTGGATAAAAAAGTTGGTAAATCTGGTGACGCAGCCAAGAATTATACACGTTGTAATGATGTTAAGTTTGTAGTCCCATGTTTCTTCTCTGAAAAAGATGGTATTGTAGAGCATTTTGGTCATGGTCGTTTCTATCGTATAGCATATGACTTAAAAATTAGTGACCACTTGCCAAGTACATTAGAGCAACATAATAATAGTGTAGATCTTTGTGATAGTGTATTTGGCTATGGCGATAATTGGGCTGGTAGATTATCCTTCTCCGATGCTCATGTTGTGGGCCCTGTGAGAATGTGCCAATCCGACTATCCACACCCATTGATGGGACCAAACCCAACATCCTTCCAATTATATTTGGAGCAAGATGTAGATAATCACTCTACTTATAACCATTGGGGCCATGAAGGGGCATCTATTCGCGGGTATAAAATGTACTGGCATCAACCATTAGCTAAAGCAAAAGCGTGGACTCGTACAGAAGAGGAAAAAGCGATTAAAGGTACTCGTAAAATCCGTCCAGTTGATACTGGTGTTACCTTTACAAGTCGTATCCATTTTGATCGGTTAAGCAGTGTTGAGTTAGGTGCATTGTTGATGTCCCTAGATTTAGATCATTACTCTGGAGGTAATCGCCGTACATACTATAAACTCGGTATGGGAAAATCTATCGGTTTTGGTAGCGTTAAACTCGAATCTGCTGTAACCGTTTTCGATAGTAAAGAACGCTATGGCAGTCTATTCGACTGTGATACTTGGAATACTGGAGAGAGCACAACTACGACTAGTGAGTATGTAGATGCCTTCACTCAATACAGAGATAATGTACTAGGTTCTAATGTATCCTCTTATAAGGCTATGCTAGATGATTTGTTCATGATGTTAGACTGGAATATTGCAAATGGTCTAAATGCAGCTAAAAACTGGACTGATGGTATTTCTATGATGACTATTAAGAATAATAAAATGGATCCTCGTATCAGATTCCGTAGTAAGTTAGATACGCCTAAAGCCTTTATTGAAAAGTGGTCTAAATAATGCTTGGAACAGTTACAATAGCTTTAGAAGCCCAGAATAGAGGCAGCTTGCCTGCCTTTCCTGGGCGATACCTACACGCGGCACTTTTCTCTATTCTTAGTCATATAGATGCAGATGAGGCTACATGGTGGCATGATATGGAAGGGATAAAACCCTTTAGAGTGCAGTTATCCTTCAAAGAGTCCCGTCAAGACAATTCTATTCGACGTGGGGATATCTTATATTTACAGATTTCTGTATGGCATAGTGAGTTATGGAGATTATTAGAGGGTATACCTGAGGGAATGGAGGTCGTCTTCGGACGTTTACGTACTGCTATTATAGGCATTCGGTATGGAGCACCTTTCAATTTACCTTTGAAAGTCGATAATGAACTTGAGCTCATCAGTCGCCGTCTCTCTACAAAACAGGCAAAACGGATTACCTTTGAGGTGATGATGCCTACGTCCTTTAATGGAACAAATGGAGATATAACGTTTCCTACATCAAGTCTTATTTTTTCTTCTCTCGTAGACAAATGGAATGCTGGTGATATGACGGATGTATTAGACAAGGATTTAATACGGACTGTTGCTGACAAAGTAAGGCTTGAACGCTGGGAAGGTCATACAAAACGCGTGTTTTATGGTCGTGATCGTGGTCTTACTGGTTTTGTAGGTAAATTTACTTTTAATATCTCTAAACTTACAGAAGAGGAAAATCAACTAATCACTATTTTAGCTCTTTTCGGGCAACATTGCGGTATAGGTAGATTATCTAGCCAAGGTCTTGGCCAAGTGCGTGTGACATTACAAAATAAATAGAGTTTATAGCTAATACAACTGAACTCAATCGGAGTTAAAATATAGTTACTATCAATCAAAGAGGTCTCAAAGGCATCTGTTATAGATGGCTTTGAGGCCTCTTTTTTGTTCCTAGTTTTTTTGATTATCTCCATTTTCGTTTAATCCGTATAATGAACACACAAGTTGAGCCTGAGGGGCGAAACATCGAGTAGTCATTTTACCTCCTTTCTATGATAATGATAATTCTCCTTTTTAAATAAAATTTTCTCCTCTCTACACACATTATGCCTCCCTTAGGTATGAAGTCCGTCTTTGACGGCTTGAAATTTATTGATGGCCGTCCCTCAGGTTTAACAGTGTTTGAAGTTTTGTTATATGTAGTTTGTACACATGGAGGTTCTTATGGAACAGTTAGTTAGACCTTTTACTTTATCTAGCAATGAATACTTATCTCGTGATTGTGTTGGTTATTACCGTGACTTGTATTTACGCTATCGTGAGCCGGGAAATCCTGATTTTCTTAATACCTTAAAAAATACATTGAATAATTATTGTCCTAGTGTCCTAAAATCTGCCCGTCAGGAAGTGTATGATAGAGTGAGAAGGGATATTCCCGATATTATGAAAGCGGAAGGCCTTGAGGAGGCGGTGATTGCCGTTGTACCAAGATCTAAAGCTTTTATGTCACCTAATCAGTTAGGCTTCCGCGATGCGGTGCAAGAGTGTGTCAAAATACTACAGGCCAACGGATACGCAGGTATCACTGATGGCATTGGATGTATTACGCGGCATACAGATACGAAGACAACACATATTCATAAATTTTTACCAGGCTTTGATAATTGCGGTAGCGAGCCCTATGTAGGGATTACGAATGACACTTGTCATATTGATAGCAACGCAGTTCGAGGCAAAACTGTTATTTTAATTGATGATATTTATACGAAAACAGTGAATATTGATGAGGATTGTATTCAAGCGTTGTATGATGCGGGCGCAGCTCGTGTTGTATTCTACGCTGTAGCATATACCTACCGTCGTTCTTCTTATAGAAAAGGGGCATAATATGAACATTTCACCGATAGCTTTAAAAATCTGGGCCGTCCATAATACGACGAGTCGCATTACAACGAGAAAGAGCTTTCACGATACGTGGAAAACAGAGGATGAATTCCTCGCTATGATGAGTGACATTCCCAACATCGATGATGTAGTGCATGAACTATCCGTTGCGGTAGATGACATGGACTGGATGGACGGTGCGGTATGCTGCTTTGATGCGGATTTTCCTGTTATTAATGAAAGCGCCCCTAAGGGCGATCGTCCCTATCTCTTGTTTTACAAGGGTGACTTGTCTCTGTTGAGCGACTTAAATCGTAATGTGGCGGTCATTGGTTATACAACGCCGAATGAGGACATAATTGCTCGTGAAAGCAAGATTGTTGAGCAATTAGTACAGCGCGGTCAGCATATCGTGAGTGGCCTTGCAAAAGGTTGCGATGCTATTGGGCATACGGTTTGCATGGATTGTGGTGGAAAAACAATTGCTATCTTGCCTTCACCATTAGATGCGATTTCGCCGGCAGCCCATCGAGAGATGGCTCATCGAATTGTAGAGGAAGGTGGCCTTGTTATTTCTGAATATTACAATGGTCCCCGCAGTCGCCATGAGGCTATAAACCGCTATGTGGAGCGAGATCGGTTGCAAGCATTATTCGCTAAGGCTATAGTACTCATCGCTAGCTATGAAGGTCGTGATGGAGATAGTGGTTCCCGTCATGCTATGGGAAAAGCACATTCTTACGGACATCTGGCCTGTGCTATGTACGATGAAACAACAGATAGAGAAGTGTTAGAGATGAAATTGAACCGTAGCTTGCTTTCACAACAAAAAGCGCGACAACTGGTGACAAATCCAGAGGGGATAGGTGCAGCTGGGTATACATCGGTAACGGTGGATGACCTAGTAAGCCTTGTAAATCCAGCGCTAGAGGCACAGCAAAAACTATTTTGATATAGATGACCAAAGGAGGTTCTTATGTTTCACATTGTAGATGTAGATAATACATTGGTTTTTACCGACAAATTAAATACAGCTGGTTATGTACACGCTTTGGCATATATGGCATTAGAACCTCGTAAGGTCGTGCCACGTATTACCCGTGAAATCGTACAGGAATGGTATCCCCAGCTGTCAGAGTATGACTTAGTTCATATGGCTACCCTAAAACAAGCGTATGTAGAAAGCCACTTGGATATGTCTCAGTTAAATGACTCTGTAGCTCGTGTGCTCAGCACGTATGGAAGTGAACGTTGTGCCTTATGGACAGCGGCTAATCTTGAACGGATCCGCATGTTACTAAGACACCATATGGTTACTGATTATAGGGCGATACGCTTTAGCAATAAAACAGAGAACGATATATCCCATGCGGTGCAAGATTTCTGTGTGCTCTTTGACTGTGAACCAGAGGAACTATGCTTTTACGAAGACAATCCTGAGGTTATTAACCATCTGCGAAAGCTAGGGATAACCGTAATGGCTGTTGAAGCAAAAGCGGTTGCATAGGGTGGTAGTAAATAAAGAGAGTTTGTTATTATGTAGTATTACGGATATGGAGGATTTATGAAGTTTTTAACTTTAAGTACAACAGGTATATTTAATGCTATTCGACCATCGTTGTTTCCACCGATAGAAGGAAAGGAAAGAACGACATTTTTGCTTGCTTTGGATTATTATATATTAGATGGAAGCTTCTCATCTGGCGAAGAAGAGGATGTTGAGACAGCTCGAAAATATTATGATTTAGAGCGCAAACGTATTAGGGCTTTTGTAAAAGCACTTTGCAATGACTGGGGAAAGCCTATAGCGGAGTTACGAACAGAAGTTATCAATTGTTTACCAGAATTTATTCGTGATGGTACCTATAATGGTGAGCCGTTGTTATCTGAACGTCGTGAGGGATACTATACAGTATATCCTATGTATAAAAGCCATCAAGGTCGTGAGCTGCTATTCCCAACACATGAATCCTCTAAAGAGGAGACACAGTATATATTCGATCATATGCTAAGATACTTTTTAAAGGCTTACTTTTCACCGGATACTTTTTTCGGCCATTATGACGGTGCATTTCATCTTGATACACCTGTATCTGTTACAACAGTACAACAAACTTTGGAAGATCTCGAGCGTGAAGCAGTACCATCTCCATTGTCGGTCTCTTCAATCTCCAATACCTATACCATGGACGAATCTACGACAATTAATTCAGAGTTTCTATTGATTGCTGATGCCTTTGGCGCTTACATGGTACAAGCCATGGAAGGAGATACAGAGAGTGAACAGTTAGCAGCTTTAACAGAGGATGCATTTATCTGTGAGATGTGTTGTAGTTTACATAAGTGTTTTATGTTTGGTCGGAGCTGCTTTAGCATATCCATTTATGATGAATGTAATATTTGGATAGATAAATTATTAGATGCTTATGCTGTACATGATTATTCACAGATTCTTAGTATTTATAATGATGAATTTCCATCCTATGACGATGGGGTAATCGGCTATGAGAAACAGTACCTTTTAGAACCTTTGCTAGATAACCTTGTAAAAGACCTTACACGAGAAAAGCTATTAGTTCAGTTATCTCCAAAAAATGAGCAACGTAAGGACTATCTTAACTTTATACTCACTCATGATGAGGTAGTTCAGTCCATTTTTGAGGAGATATATGAAAAACGTTTGGATGGACGAGATATCTATAAACAGCAAGATTTAGCAAAAGTACTAACTCTAGACGTGCGTCTATGCTGTACCTTTTATTGTATGATTGACGCATGTCGACATGCCTTTAATAGACGTATGTATGCATCTATTTTACCGATTGTAGATAAGTTAGATACTCAACTTGCAAAGGTACAAATTTCTGCAACAGATACTTGGCAAGTTGAGTATTTGGTGAAAGTATCTCGCATATCTCAGTGGTATCGAGCTTTAGCCTATGCTTGTTTAGGAGATAAAAGAATAGAGCCAATACTACAAGATTTAATGGTTATGCAACAGCAAGATCCAGTTTTGTATAAAGAACAGATGGATTCTATTTTTGAGAATTTAGACGATCCAGAACATGCTTTTAATATAGAAGATTTACGCTATGCTTTGCTACATTATTATGTAGAAACCAATAATCAACTTGGCTATGAGCGTTATATTAAAGAACTATATCCACCAATATTAGGAATTGATTCAGATTATAAAGTACAAAAGAATATACTGTTATACGGTGAAGATGGTAAATATTGTGAAAATTATTCTAACAGAGATTTCTATTTATGGTTAAAAGCATTATGGACATTCTATTTAGACGATATTGATAAAGCGTTTTGGAATGAAATGGCAGAACAATGGGAACAACAGGACTACATACCTATTTTCTATGGTATAAATGACTATGAGCTATGTGCTAACTATATGATTAAGCTAGCTGTTCACTTTGGAGATATCCAACGAGCTGAAAAATATAAAAAAGAATTTGATATGGCTATTCCTAATAAGAAAAAACCTATGGAGGATGCGCCGAGTGGGTATAGATGGCCTTTCTTCGACTGCTATCTAATAGCTCAAGTTAATGAAACGTTAGGAAATATAGAAATAGCTAAAGAACATTATCACAAGGCCCTTTCTTTGGCTACTTTCGGCGAAGCACGCTGGGAACAATACGAAGAACAACATGGTGGCATATGGAAGACCTACAAAGATTTTGGCTATAGTGGACCAGATCTAAAATTTGAAGATTGGATCAAAGATAGTACCGTGACCTATCAAACCATAGAAGAATACAAAAGAGCATTAGATAAGTATGTATTTTACATGTATAAGTAGGACTATGTAGAGGTCGTATAGGACTCACATGGAAATTGTATAGCAATCGCATAAAAATCATATAAGCATAAAAAAGAAGCCGCCTAACAAAAAGTTGGGCGGCTATTTTTTCGATAAGTTTTCTTATCTTCCTTAATCATGCATCTTAGTTATTTTTAAATTTTTCATGAATGTGTTATTGTTATATTAATAATGAGTTAAATGCACTTTGGACCGTTAAGAGGCATAATGTGCAATCAAACACATTAGGTATATTGTTATTAGTTTTAATAGAATAGTGAAATGTATTAGTCCACATTGTGCTAGTGCGTTTCTTTGGATATGAATATGGTTCAATCAATAGAGCGTGGTATTGAGATACTCAAGTTATTAGAGGCAGGCCCGCTTGGTGTAACTGAGTTGGCGAATGCGACGGCGTTGCCGAAGACGACGGTTCATCGGTTGCTCAAGACCTTTGAGGCCCATCATTGGGTTGAGTTCAACGGGGCCAAGAAGTATCAGTTGTCTTGGGGTATTTTGCCAATGGCAAAGTCCTTTCTTACATCTTTGGATGTGCGTGCCATTGCGCAGCCGTATATGGTGGCTATCCGCGATCAGTTGCAGCAGTCCGTGAATTTGTTCTTAGCGCAAGGCGATTATCGCATCTGTATCGAGCGCGTTGCGGCGGATAAGCCGTTGCGTCATGACATTAAGATCGGCACGGTGTACCCTATCTTTAAAGGGGCGGCTGGTAAGATTTTTGGTGCCTATCTAGGGGACTTCAAGGATACTGATATGAGTGATGGTGAAAGCTCCCAAATTCGTCATGATGGGTATGTGGTGACTCGAGGCAATCGAGTACCTGATGCGGCATCCATCGCAGTGCCTATCTTCTCCTTTGGCAATAAGCTAGAGGCGGTGATGACCATCTCTGGTCCTATCGGAGACTACACGGAAGAGCGCGTCAAAGAGTATCTATCTGTCATGATGGTATTAGGTCAAACCATTTCTAAACAAATGGGGGCGACCTTGTAAATTTTTTTATCCAATATTTGGAATATCGTTCCGTAATACGGAACAAATATAATTTTAGGTTTTTATAGTGTGTATGTTGGAGGTAGAAATGAGTCAGCTTTTACAAGAGATTGAAGCATTAAGACAGCCCATGAAGGAGTTGAATGATTTCATTTTCGATCATCCAGAGCTCGGGAATGAAGAGTTCCAAGCTCATGAGTTGTTGACGAATTTATTGGAGAAGGAAGGTTTCACCGTAGACCGCGAGGTGAGTGGCCTGAAAACTGCCTTTAGAGCGGTATACCACGTAAACGGTGGCGGCCCTAAGATTGGCTTACTTTGCGAGTACGATGCCCTTGAAGGCTTGGGCCATGCGTGTGGTCACAATTTACAAGGTCCATCCATTTGTACGGCGGCGATTGCTTTGAAACGTACGTTGCAATCACCTTGTACATTGGTTGTGTATGGTACGCCTGCAGAGGAAACGGCTAGCGGCAAGCTCGTTATGGCTCGTGAAGGCGTGTTTGACGATTTAGACCTTGCTTTCATGATGCACGGCAGCGATACGACGACGGTAGATGGCAAGTCCTTGGCACTCAATCTCGTGAATATCAAATTCCACGGCAAGTCTGCTCACGCGGCGATTGCTCCTGAGAAGGGTATAAGTGCCTTAGATGCGGTATTGTTGTTCTTTAATGGCATGGAGTATTTGCGCGAGCATGTGCCGACTGAGGTTCGCATGCACGGTATCATCACTGATGGTGGCAAGGCAGCAAATATCGTGCCAGACTATGCGTGCACTCAATGGTATATCCGATCTTCTAGTCGGATTCGTCTTGATGAGATTGTGGACCGTGTGAAAAATGTAGCTCAAGGTGCAGCTCTACAAGTAGGCGCTACCATGGAATGGGAAGAGGTTAAAGCATACGACAATAAAGTCAATGTACAAACCTTGAACGATATACTTTTAAAAAATGCAGAAAAGGTAGGGGCCCCAGAGATTTCTGAGCCTCGTAAGGTGACGGGATCCACTGATTTCTCTAGCGTTACGTTCCGCGTGCCAGGTGCGTGCTTGCGCGTGAAATTCGTAGGCAAGGGCGTAACTAGTCATTCTCAGGAATGGTTAGATAATGGTAAAAGCCAGCTCGCTGAGGACGCTATCATGTATGGCGCGAAGGGCATTGCTTTATCTGTTGAGGAAATCCTTGAAACACCAGGTTTGTTAGAAAAAATCAAAGAAGATTTCAAACAGGCAAAGGAAAACTTCTAAGTATTGTGTTGTGAATGGAGGGAACATGTATGAATTTGTTAGTTTGTTTATTGGTTATTGCCATAACGGGGACGCTGGTTATTAAGAAGTTTAAAGCGCAAACCGTATTGTTGTTAGGCGGTCTTATTATGATGTTCGCAGCTTATTTGTTAGGCTATACGACATCTTTCGTAGAAGCGAAGAAGGCCACAGGGGTTCTTTTCTTTGATGCTTTTGAATTCATTAATATTACAACTGCTAAAGATGCGGCAAACCTTGGTCTCATGATCATGACTTGTACTGGTTTCGCCAAGTACATGGACCACATCGGTGCCAGCTCTCGCCTCGTTGTAACGGCTATCAAACCGCTTGGTAAAATGAAATCTGCGTACCTAGTAATGGCGCTTACATTTATTCTAAATATGTTCATGTCCCTAGTAATCCCAAGTGCGTCTGGCCTTGCGATGCTCATGATGGTGACAATCTTCCCAATCCTTGTGCGCTTAGGTGTTAGCCCTGTAGGTGCTGCAGCAGCTGTTGCTACAGGTCATTTGCTCGACATCGGTCCTGCATCTGCTACTACATTACTCGTATCTAAAACAGTAAACATGCCTGTTCATGAATACTTTGTTGGCTATCAGTTGAAAGTCTATATTATCTGTGGTTTAATGGCTGCTATTGCTCATTTTGTATGGCAAAAATATTTAGATAAAAAATCTGGTCATGTTCCTGCAGAATATGTGGAAGCTCATAAATCTGATGACCTTGAAGTAGGTCCATTACCATATATCTTCTTGCCATTATTACCATTAATCTTTATCCTTGGTTTCAGCGATTATGGTATTCAAGGTGTTAAAATGAACGTAAACCTTGCCATGTTCCTTAGCTTGTTTATCGCTATGGGTTGTGAACTTATCCGTCATCGTGACTTCCGTAAAATGGCAGCTAGCATCCAAACCTTCTTTAAAGGTATGGGCGACCAATTTGCCAACACCGTAACATTGATCGTTGCTGGTGAAACATTCGCCTTCGGTTTGACTTCCTTGGGAATCGTAAAAGAATTCGTTGCCGCTATTCAAAGCCTTGCCATCTCCGCTGACGTAGTAGGTGTTATCGTATCTACAATTATTACAGGCTTAAGTATCGTAATGGGCTCTGGTGTTGCATCTATGTTCGCATTTGCGCCACTCGTTCCTAACTTTGCGGCTGACCTAGGTGGTAATGCAACAACTATCCTTCTTGGCATGCAAAATGCAGCCAGCGTAGGCCGTCTACTTAGCCCAATCAGTGCTGTTATGATTGCCGTAGCTGGTATCGCAAACATCTCTAGCTTTGATCTTGTAAAACGTACAAGCGTACCTGTCATCGTTACGTTCATTACAAGTACAATTGCAATCTGGATTATTCACTAATTTGAAGCTAGTAATTCACAAATACATAAGAAAATAGCTAAAGGCTCTACCTAAATTGGTAGAGCCTTTATTGATAGTTAAAAGAGTATTTTTTTGTTTAAAGTGAATAAATAATGAAAGTTTATCAAAGTTAATCATTGAAATAAAAATAAGCTAAGCTTATAATTGTAGTATATTGTGAAAATTTAGGTACTATTGGTGTTTGCATATTTATAGTTAGTTAGACCATACTATAAGGGCGTGTATGGCTAATGTTTTACTATGAATTCAGGGGAGTAATTATGAATAAAAAGTTGTTAGTATTAGCTGGGATTATGTCTGTATTGAGCATTAACGTGATGGCAGAAGCAGATATGAGAACTATTGTAGGTAGTCTTAATAATATTACGGTAGACGAAACTGAAAACGAGAATGGCCAAAAGAGTTATACTATTGGATTGACGGAAGATATTAATGGTCTTCGCTCCATTGAGGTGTCAGATGATCCGGCTGGCAGAGATAAATATGTTGAAATTAATGGTAATGAAATCAAAGTATCTCATACTGATGGCGTCAAATATTCTAGCTTAACCTTAGATGGATTGGTTGTTGAAAGCGATACAGATCAGATTAATAGAACAACGTATGGCCCTAATGGCATTGTTATTGAAAAAGCCGATGGGGACAATAATACTGATACTATCGTTTCTTTAACAGACAACGGCCTTAATAACGGTAACCATAAAATCGTGAATGTGTCCAAGGGTGAGGTTTCCAAAACGTCTACTGACGCTATCAACGGTAGTCAGTTGCACGAGGTGAAAACGCAGGTCGATAACAATACGAATCGCATTTCCACGCTTGAAAATAATACCGTGAATATTGGGGAAAAGGTGCTCAACAATGCTAAGTCTTATACGGATCGTCAGGTGTCCAAGGTTGGCGCTGCCTCTGCGGCACTAGCGGGCCTCCATTATCTCGACTATAATCCAAACGATAAATGGTCCTTTGCCACTAGCTTGGGCCACTATAAACACTCCACGGCTGGCGCTATCGGTGCGTCCTATCAGCCAAACGAAAACTCCATGGTTCACGCTGGCGTTACCGTTGGTGGTGAAAGCATGTTTAACATCGGTGCTTCTTTCAAAGTGGGCGAACAAGATCCGACACTTAAAACAAGCCGCTTTGAAATGGCGAAACAAATCAAAGACCTACAAGCTGATAATGCATCACTGCGCGCAGACAACGAAGAACTACGCTCTGAAGTAAACGAAATTAAAGCAGCGTTACAAAAATTACAGTAATTGTAGTATTTATAATAGTCACATAAGTTATATAATAGCTAAGCTTTACGCTTGGACCATACATAGGCACGTTCTCGAGGATATAGTATACTTATACTAATGAGAGAACGTGCCTATTATTGTTTGAGAGGTGTTGTATGAAACTAAAAAGTACTTTGTTGAGTTTGGCTATGGCAGTAGCTTTCACCATGCCTATTGATGCGGCACAGTATACTGTTCCTGAAGGGCAACCACCTGTACCGGGGGCTGACGCTAGTATTCCAGATACTGCATATCAGAACTATCGTTACGGTGAAGCTCTGAATGCTAATGCGAGTGCAATTATTTTAGCGCGCAAGCACATATATGAAATGTTAGATAAGCAGGTTCAAGAGAATAAAAGGAATGTAGAAACCGCAGAACGTTGGAAAAAAGCACATGATAAGTCTATGGATATATCTTCTCATGAATCTACGGTTATCTTGCTGCACGAAGGTGACCATCGGGCTAAAATGACAGTGCCTATTGTTGTAACTGGAAGTTTTTATAAGGACGATCATCAGAAAAATGAGGTATCTTCCTTTGCTGTTGAAAGCATTGTTATTGCTGGGCTTGTTAGTTCTAGTGAAAGCTTTGTAGATGATGCAGTTTATAAATCGGCTAAACAAAAGGGTGCCTTTAATTATCCTGGTATTACTAAAGGAAATTGGAGTATAACAGACAAATATCTTAGTGAGAATACACCTTTAATGATGGCTGCTGTTACGTTTGATATACAACCAAACCACAATTATGTGGCAGTGCTTGGCCATATAAATCACCCAATTACTACTAAGGTAGAGAGCACAATGGCTAATTTTGTAATACCATCACTACAGCCAATAGATGATGTAGATCGTACAAGTGATGCTGTTACATGGGGGGATGTAACCTATCGTTTGCCTAAGGGTATGCAGTTACAATCAGAAATGAAAGAGGGGCCACATGCAGAAGGTCGTGTATATGAGGGACCAGACATGCGGCTGGTTGTAACAAGAGGTCCTATACAGAGAAAAGATCATCCAATGGTTGCATATCCTAAACGTGTTTTTAACGATATTATTTATAGATCCTCTAAATTATTGTTACAAAATGTACCAATCCAATCTGCGATGGTGTTGAATAATGGTGTTCCTACTTATATCATGGATCAATACAACCCTGGTAAGCTATCACGTATACTCCATTTGATACAAGATGATGAATACTCCTATGTTATGGTATTGTCGTATAAAGATGGTAAAACTAAATACAATCATCTAAAGTTGCGTAATATGATGGAATACTTAGACTTTAAAAATGCTAACCAGTTAAGAAGTAAGATAGAAAAGAAGCTAAAGAAATAAGAAAAAGACCGTACCTTGTGGTGCGGTCTTTACTGTATAATAAATATAGTAAAATATGGGAATGTTATATGAAGTGGGGAAATATTAATGGTTATTGAAATTACAAAGAAACATATTATTGCTGCTATAGTAGGTTTAACAGTAGGTGTGGGGCTTGGCGTAGGGGTGGTCATGTTGGTTAATCATGATTCTCCAACTAAAAATCAAGCAGAGATAACAAGTTCACAAGCCAAGACTACAGAGACGCCAAAGCAGGAGGTAGCAGTACAGGAAAATCAAGAGACTGCTAATACTAGTGAATTATCTACATATAGAAATGCAAGATTTGGTTTTTCTATTCGGTATCCAAGTACGTGGGTAAAAGGAAAAGAATCTGTAAATGGTGATGGTTGTATTATTTCCCCTCAAGATGGGACTATTGAAGTAACAGTTTCTGGTTCTAATAATACATTAAATGAAACTTCTCAAAATGCTTACTATCGGACTCTTAATATGGCTAAGCAAAAAGGGATACCAGGATTCCATACATTGAGTGATGATTGGTATGTTGTAACGTATACAGATGGAACATTCATTTATTATGTGAAAGGATTTGTTGGTTCTGGCTCTGAAAATACCTTGTATATTAAGTATTTGCAATCGAAGAAGGAGCAATACCAAGATGTCGTACAACAATTAGAAAATGGATTTAATCATGGAAATTTAGATACAGGTCACTAATTAATTATGACTACCATTTAATAATGGGAAATTTTTTGTGTTCTATACATATGTAAATCCAATTATATGGATAATAAAACCCCACTAGTCTGAATACTAGTGGGGTTAATTTTTTAGTATTAAAAGGATTTTACGCAGAAGTTAGGATTAAAATAGATATCAACATATTTAATGAATTATGAATAGTAAAATTTAGAAGCAAATTAAATGGATTTGTTAAGACGGTATATATTTTGCATTCATTATAGTATATGCTATCGTATTAATTCGCATAGTGTATAATAAATATAGTTTACATGATAGTCTATGAGACTTTAGGAGAGATATATGTTACAGCGATTTTTTATTATGATGGCGTTGACGCTAGCTTTCACCATGCCTAGTCAAGCGATTTCAATACAGGAGCTCAAGTCATCACCGCAGTTTAAGGTGGTTAATGAGGTAACGCCTGATGTTCCCAATGCTAATGAGCATACTACATGGTATTTAGATACGAGCTCTATTGAGGTGCTAGAGTACGCACCGCCTATGTATAAGATTAAGGCTACCGTGTACAATGCGTATCAGTCGACGCGGAAACATGTCATTTTTAGTGATGCCTGGACTGTGTCCTATGATACGCGTCAATCCTTAGCAAGTCAGGTATACCGTGCGAAACAAGCGGGAACTTCGTTGACGACGGTTATTGATGAGGCAAAAACGAAAACAGGTATGACGGGCACTGAGGATCCATTGGGTAAATTCTCCTTTGATGGACAGTCGCTGCCGATTCAGGTGAAAGCCTCGACTCGTGCTATTTTGCGCACGGCACCGAATACGACGCGTTACGATATAGCAGATACGTTATTCTATGAAGCGTACCGTATGCATTTTGAAGATGTGGTGGTGAAATGAGGCTCATGATGAAAGTATTATATATAGCAATGGCATTGGCGCTGTCTTGTGTGGTGCCCGCGCACAGTATGTCCATGCAAGACTTACAAAATGCGGGTCGATTTGAAATGCTTCATGGCTTTGGTGAAAGCGGAAACGGTGATGGCACCTTTATAGATAAGGATTCCATCAAGGCCTCTAACGGACCGAATGGCTCCAAGCAAATTGCTGTCACGCAGTATGTGCTCATGCCTGCTGGTGACATGATTCAGGAAAAGCAGGTTTTGTACACCTTTGATACAAAGCAGTCCCTTGCTAATTTAATTAAGAAATTGGATGCTCATCAATTAGGATCGTATAAAGAACTGTGGCTGTTTAAACAAAAGCACTCAGGTGTAACATCTAGTGTTGTTGATTTCAAAGAGTATCATATAGATGGGAATCGCTATGACACACAAAGTGAAGCAAGAGATAGACGAATGGCAACGGCCTCTGTAGACTTTGGTTTTGCAGGATACCTCTTGGCTAATCGACTGTATGAACGGATGTATGGAGTACAATTTGATGATGTAGTGGGAAAATAAGAAAAACTCCTATTGGTTTTCACCGATAGGAGCTTTGTATTTTGCCTTTGGGGCATTAATAGCGCTTATTTGTCTCACAAAAGACAAATAGCCCTTCATTTCCACTAATCTGGAGATTAGTATAAAACGAAAAGGCCATTTCTCAAGATTTCATTATTTTCGAGATGCGCCTGACGTAGCTACTCGTCTGACTATCTATTTATATTATAGTAAGGTTATGATATATCGTCAAATTATGATGAACACGTGTATGGCACACAATTGGATGATGTGGTTGTAACATAAGAAACCTCCTATTGGTTTAATCGATAGGAGGTTTCTCTTTTATGTGTACTTTAGTGTATTCTTTTACATTATTCTTTTAAATGATCAGGAATTGCCGGTGGAGCTGGTGGTTTACCCATGGCTCTTTCAATGCATACGACAGCTACAAAGACGATGAGGCTGACGATGGAACCAAAGATGATGGACATAATGCCGTATGGGTTGCCCACGAATTCCCAGTACACGCCTGCGATAGAGCCGAGCACGATAGACCAAATGCCAGCGCTAGCTGTTGCATTTTTCCAAGTGAGGCCAAGTAGGAATGCGGCGAATGGGCCAGCGGATCTCATGGTGAAAGCAAATACGAGCATCGGAATGATGGCTTTGCTTACAAGGGAGATAACGATGGCGATGATGCCAAGGAATAGCACGCATAGACGGCTATATCTAGTGAGCTGAGCATCGGTGAGGCTTTTACCAAAATGATGTTCTACAATATCCTTGGTAAATACAGTAGCAGCGCCTAATAGGTCGCCTGCGCCTGATGAAAGCGTAGCCGATACGACAGCGGCCATAACGAAGCCAGCCATTACTGGAGGCATGAGGTTAAGTGCTACCGTTGCCACCGCATTATTCGCTTCGATGTTCGGGAACTCAGCCAATGCTACGAGGCCCAATACGGCAGGAACGAAGGCAAATAGAGCCATGATAATACCACAAATGATGGAACCAAGAACGGCTGTTTTTTCGTCCTTCGCGGCGAAGTACCGTTGTACGGACTCTTGGCCGGTGGAGAAGGTCATGAAGTACATGATAATAAGGCCGATGATGGTTTTCCAACCTACCTTAGTGAAACCGAGCTGTTCAGGTGGTAATTTTGTCACTACCGATTCCCAACCGCCCACATTGTGCAATACGAACGGCACAGCGAGGGAGAAGCCCCCAACGAGAACGAAGAAATGGATAACGTCCGTCATCGTTACGCTCCACATACCGCCGGACATGGTGTAAATTACGAGAACCGCGCCGCAGATGAGGATGGCAAGTTCTGTTGAAAGCCCGGTGAGAACGCTAATAATAGTTGCTGTCGCTGTAATCTGTACGCCTGCAAGTGTAATGGTTGCAAGCATAGAGAGAATCGATGTAATGAGATGACTAGAGCCACCGAAGCGACGACCGATGATCTCCGGCACGGTCGTTGCCATAGCACGACGTAAAAGCGGTGCGATGAAAGCAACGAGAATAACTCCAATCCCTGCAGAGACTACGTACCAACCTGCAGATAAACCCCAAGAACCATACGCTTTCGCTGCTACACCTACGGTGCTCCCACCACCGATTTCTGTAGCCGCTAATGTGCCTGCCGTCATAAGAACCCCAATACGACGACCTGCGAGTAGATAGTCAGTACTATCTTTTACACGAATATGACAATACACGCCGACCAATAAATTCAGTAATAAATAGGCACAAACAATAACCCATATAATAGTTAAAGAATCCATATGCCACCTCCTAAACTACAAACTAGTTAGAGACACATACTAAATCACCCTTACCTACTTGCGGGGCATATATCAAGTATAGTTTAATTATCCATAAAAACTGGGGAAAATACAAAGAGGAGTTTCTTGGCGCGTTGGAGAATGTATATATATTAGGAACTAAAAAAATCCCGTCAATGACGGGATTTTTCTATGTATTTATCTGTATATCTCTATTATTCATTTCTTATTGTATCGCATATTAGTTCGTTTTATAATAGACTTAAGATAGTTAGACGAGGTTGGGTCTCTCTTCGTTTTGGAAGGGAGGGATAAGTCTATGAGTGATTATGAAATAATCATGCTCCTTTTACAAGTCTTGGCTATTGTCATTGCTTTTGGAGCCCTAGTAGCCCTTATTTGCCTTACAAAAAGCAAATAGCCCTCCGTTACCGCATGGTAGCTAAGTAAACAGAAAGGCCATTTCCTAATTTTTTACTGATTTAGAGATGAGCCTGACGTCACTACTCGTCTGACTATCTATTTATATTATAGGGATAAAGATATATATCGTCAAATGGAGATAAACCTTATAAATATCAATCTTATAAATATCAATTAGAAGTAACTCATATATACTAAATTATAAAATTATTAATAATAGGCACAGTCTTATTTGCATAGTATACTTATGCTAATAAGGTTGTGCTTATTTTGTTGTAATGTGAGAGAAGAAAAAGAGAGGGTTTTATGTTACGTAAAAGTGTAATTATGATGGCAGTAGCAACTGCTTTCACCATAAATGTAAGTGCTGTGCAGATCGAAGTGCCAAAAGGACAGCCACCTGTGCCTGGGGCCGATGCGAGTATTCCTGCTAATGCGTATGAGAATTATCGGCATATTAATAAAGTTGCGGAGCAAGAGGCAGAGTCATATAGTCAATTTGCAAAATCGAATCCTAAAAATCCGCCATCTATGCTTGATAAGCTAAATCTGGAACATCCTGGTTTTTCTAAGGCTTTGGAGCTTGCAGATTATTCGCAGTCTACAGTTGTATTGATTCATGAAGGGGATAAGAATATTAGATTATCCGTTCCAAATGTTAGCTTCCGTGGTGATGTTGTAGAAACAGAGGCTGGGAAAGGGCCATTATTTGCTGTTCGGAGTCTCAGTTCGTTTTTAGTAGTAGGGCCACCTCATGGTAAAGAGCTTAGTAAATATGATGAAGGTGAAGGAAAATATAATTATCCAGGGTTGAGGAATGCATCTTGGAAGTTCATGTCAAACAATTCTCGCATAATGTATACGGAATTCACTCCGGATGATACAAAGACAACGTATGGAGTTACTTATGGTGGATGGGTTAATACAGAAGATCCATATCAAGATAAAGCACCTGAGGTGGTGATGAGTAATTATATTATTCCATCCATAGAGTCTTTATCTAGCTTGGATAATTATAGTCAAATTGAGCATTGGGGCAATTATAGCTATCGTATTCCCAAAACGGCTAAGTTGATCAGTGAAGCCGTTGAAGATGGGGTGTATGATGTGAGACTATATGAAGATACAGGAGCTAAAATACGGGTAATACGTAGCTCAATTAAGGACAAAAAGAAAGATGTAACGATTATTCAGATTCCAATACTATATTTTTTACATAAATATAATGATTTAGAAACACCCACACAATACGCAGTAGTATGGAATAATGGGATTGCAGGCTCTTTGGTTGATGCTTATAAGCCTAATCGTGAATCCTATCTCCGTCATGTTGTGAGAGATTCTGTTTACGTTTACAGCTATCGTATTAATTATGATGAAAGTAAAATATCGTATACACATAAGCAGCTAAGAGATATGATCGAATACGTAGGATTTAATGATGCTGCAAGATTACGTAAAGATCCACAATGGCGAGAAGAAGGGACATATAAGGAGAGTCTTGAAAATAGTTCCATCTTTATTCCATGGTATATGGAATGGATTAAGCTATTGAGTAAATAAGCTGTATTTGACTGTTTAGTTTGAGAGAGGTTTTTATGATTCAACGTATTTTAATGCTAGCCCTTGTGTTGCTGGCTTTCACCATGCCTACAGAGGCAATCACCTATCAAGAGTTGAAGACGTCACCACAGTTCAAGTTGGTTCATACTCGATTGATGAATGGTTCTATGGAGAGTGGTGGCTTGTATATCTATTTGAACACGTATTCCATTGAGGCTCTTCGCTATGCACCGCCACAGTATTCTTTGCGCGGGACCTACTATGTTGTGATGGATACGTCTTATCAATCTACTATCGATGAGAGACAGCTCACAGTGGATTATGATACTAACTATTCGTTAGCGACCCTTATCCATTCGTCTCGTATAATGAATCCGAGTCCGTCTATGATGGCATTGATTGAGGCTAGTGAAAGTAAGTCTGGTTTGGCTATGATAGAGGTAGATGTGGCGAAGTATACCTTTGATGGGGCGACGAAGCCAATGCATTATGTGAATGATACGCGTAAGTTCCCACTTAATCGTAATAACACTATTATGTATGATATAGCGGATGCTATGTTTATGTCCGTGTATCAGCAGCATTTTGACGATATTGTGGTGCAGTGAGGTGGATGATGAAACGCATATATTTACTTTCACTATGGTTATTAGCCTGCCTCGTATTGCCTATGAAAGGTCAAGCCGTATCACAGGCTGACTTATTAAACGCAGAGCAATTTGAGCACATCGATTCGAGTGCTGACTCTGGACGAGGGGATGGAAAATATTTGGACCTTTCATCTGTTAAGCCTGTAACGGCACCGAATGGTCATCGTCGTATCGAAGCGGTCATCTATGTTTCTATGCCTGCTGCTAATATGATTCAAGGACTTTCAGTACAATACGATTACCAAATGGATCATTCTTTGCGCCATTTGATTAATGATCATGATAAAAGTTTAAAACAAGGTGACAAGACGCCATATATCTCTATTTGGCGTGCAAAACAAGGAAACTCAGGTATCACTGGAACCGTTAATGATGGTGGTACCTATTACAATAATGGGCAGAATCGCCAACAACGAATCTATGCAGAAAATCTAAAAGCCATGATTCTACCTGCTGAATTTGGTGACGAAAAATATAAATTGCCTGATTTGATGTATAAAAAAGCATATGGCATTACCTACGATGATGAGCCGTGATAGTTTATGAATAGTACTAGAATGGCTAGAATTGCAGATAGACTCAAGATTATTATTAAACTTGTTTTTGGGCTCTTATTAAAGCTTATACTTTTACTTATTTGGGGAGCCTCTATTTGGGGGATTTATACATTACTGTACGATCGATATGTATTAGAAGCATATCCATTAAGAGATTATCTGCCGGTATTGATTTTTTGCTTTGGGAATATTTGGGTTTTACCATGGGTGATTTTATGGTATGAGAAACTATATCCTGTGTTTGATAAACCGAAAATGTATTATAGAGTGAAAGCATGGTTCATTTCTTTAAAAGAACAATCTACCGTGGGTATGTGTATATATAGTTGTATAGATTTTTTAATAAAGTTATGTCTAATAACGTATGGCACTATGGCTGTTTTAGCTGGTTTTATTTTGGCTGGTGTTATATTAGTTATGCCTCTACTTATGATTCTTGGATTGATATTTCGTTAGCTCTGAAAGCTTTTGAACACGCATATTTTATTTCTGATACGCTCTAAACCTATTTACACAATGCAAAAGCCAAGCTATTCATATTTAGAAATAGCTTGGCTTTTATAGTTGTACGCCGAATAGGCATGACTAAACCCCCAGTTAAACTGGGGGTCGATAAAAAATTCTTAGAGAAAAGGAAAGAACCTCCTAGTGATAGAATGAAGTTGGTC
>OBUY01000053.1_pt1 | contig 59602 bp, 49 predicted proteins | sample 1475781 | NCBI WGS metagenome assembly OBUY01 (sample SAMEA2579912, study PRJEB22360) | human gut metagenome | biome: human gut; feature: human-associated habitat; material: faeces | place: Denmark | collected 2008/2010 | reverse complement strand
TGGTTGAAATCATTTGATTGGGATTTTGCAGCACATAGCCTACTCGTTCCGCCCGTTCTGCAACAGAATCTCCTTTTATATCTTGCCCTTCCCACAGATAGCGGCCTTCAGTCTGAATAAAAGCACTTAGAGCCTTGGCTAGAGTTGACTTCCCTGCTCCATTTTTTCCGACAATGGCAATCTTTTCACCCTTTTTAATATCTAAATGTAGGGACTTTAAAATCGGTCTATCATCATAAGAAAACGACACGTCCTCTAGTCTAAAGAGTGACTGCAATTCTGGGGTTTCTTTTACCTGTTCCGTCTGCAACTGAATCTGGCCTTTTGAGATAGACAAGTTGTCCAAATTTGATAATTGTTCTTCCTTGAATAAATCTACACCCAATTGACGTAAAGTGGTTAGATAAAGGGGGTCGCGAATTCCATTTTGTGTCAATAAATCAGTCGCCAATAACTGATCAGGACTCCCATTAAAGAGGATACGACCATCGTTTATCAGGACAATTCGATCCACAGGTCGATGCAGAACATCCTCCAAACGGTGCTCGATAATAAGGGTCGTCGTCCCCTCCTCCTTATGAATCTGATCAATCAATTCGATAATATCCTGACCTGACTTGGGATCCAGATTGGCGAGTGGCTCATCAAACAAGAGAATCGGACTCTCATCAATCAAGACACCAGCCAGACTGACTCGCTGCTTTTGTCCACCTGACAAATCCTGGGGACGCTGATTCAGTAAAGAAAAAAGGTCCAGCTTTTCAGCCCATTTATGAACACGACCTTTCATGTCATCTAGAGCTGTCACGTCATTTTCCAGAGCAAAAGCCAAGTCCTCTGCCACGGACAAGCCGATAAACTGCCCATCTGTATCCTGCAAAACCGTGCTGACCAGATGAGATTTATCATAGATACTCATATCAAAGGCTACTTGCCCCTTGATCAAAAATTCTCCAGATGTCTGACCCTTGTAAATATTTGGAATAATTCCATTCAAACACTGACCCAAGGTAGACTTGCCTGACCCAGATGGCCCAACAATTAAGACTTTCTCTCCCTTGTAAATGGTCAAGTCTACCCCTTGCAAGGTCGGTTCTTGTTGTGTTTCATACCGGAAAGAGAAATCCTTCCACTCAATTATAGCTTCTTTCATCTTACTCTCTTCATTCGCTTCTTAGACTTCTATTTTATCATAAATTTACCCCTTCTTGCAGTCTCTTCTCTTAAAATCTTAGCGCCAAAAAGATTCCTAGCCTAGCTTACTTGCCTAACTAATCTATAAACATCGAAAAAGACTGGTTGCCCAGCCTTCCCCATCATTTTAATCCTTTTTCAAACTTCCTGCACGAGTTTGAGTTCCTGCATAGGCAAGCAAGAGAAGAGTTCCTGCAATAGCTACAGATACACCATTAGCAATTCCCGCAACAATCCCTTGGGCAAATACTTTTTCTGCAGCTTCTTGATAAATCACAACATCTCCAAGTGGTGCCAAGACACCCCAAACAAGGGCATTTGCAAGTAGTTGAATGAGGTTAAAAATAAGAATATCTTTCCAGTCAAAGACACCATTGATCACGCGAACGTACTTTCTAAATAGCCCCACGGCTAGACCAAAGAGCCCGCTAGCAATAATCCAAGTCCACCATAGACCGTAGCCAGCAAGCGAGTCCTTCACTGCATGCCCAATTAAACCAACAAGTAGTCCTACTAGAGGGCCAAAAATGATAGACAAGAGGCTCTGTAACGCATACTGAAGCTGGATACTTGTATTTGGAACGGGTGTCGGAATACTAATCATCCCGATAACAACAAAGAGCGCAGCTCCAACACCGATAGCAACAACTTGTTTAATTGATTGATTTTTCATCTATATTCTCCTATTTTATCCTTCTATTTTCTTTATTTCAATGGTCCAAGATGAACCGACACCCACATTATAAGCCTTGGCAAAAGAACCTTGGTTGATAGCCAGACCTAAACGATAGAGAGAGTTGATGTAAAGGATGGGTTGCCCAATTCTCACATCTGCAAATGATTTGCCATAGACAACCTGATTTTGATAGACCAGCATATCAGCGTGATAGATAGTCACTTCAAAACGGTCACCAAATTCTGCTTCCAGCTTGTAAAATTCTTCTCGCGTGATAGAGGTCCAAAGCGAACCAAAACGCACATCCAGAATATCAATAGCTCCCTTCACCAGATGATCTTCTATGATGGTCTCTACGACTGGAAGCTCCACAATCTGATCCACACTGAGCTCCGGCCCTACTTCCTCAAAACTAATGTGACCGCTGGCCAGTTTAGCACCAGTATAGGCATAGACATCACGACCGTGGAAGGTATAAGAATGCTCTGTGTTTTGACGTCTATTGGCTACCTCAGAAATTTCACGAATGGCTACAATACCAACGTGTTTCTTGATAAAGGAAAGAGTCCCATTGTCTGGCGTGACAATATATTGATTTTTTGCAGTCTTGGCAACCACGCTCTTACGTTTTGAGCCGACACCCGGATCGACAACCGATACAAAAGTCGTCCCCTCAGGCCAGTAATCCACCGTCTGAAAGAGACGGTAACTACCCTCAAAAATATTATATGGCGTGATATCGTGCGTCAAGTGATGGATTTTTAAGGTTGGAGATTCTTCTAAAGCCACTCCAATCATAGCCGATACCGCACCATCAACCAGACCAAAGTCTGATTGTAATACCAGTAAATTATTATTCATTTTATCTCCTTGTATATCCTTTATCATACCATATTTCAGAGAAAGTCGCTAATAGCTATTTCAATTGGTTAGGGTATAGTTTTACCTTATAGCAAATTTCCTACTAAAAGCTCTGCTTATTAGCTAGCAGGTGCATTTTTTCTTGAAAAAAGGTATGATAGTTACATCATGAAAAAGTAGGTTTTATTATGAAAATTATCCTTGTCGGAGGGGGAAAAGTTGGTTTTGCCCTCTGTCGCTCCTTGGTTGCAGAAAAGCATGATGTTTTACTGATTGAACAAAACGAAGCTGTTCTCAATCATATCGTCAGTCGTTTTGATATTATGGGTATCCTTGGTAACGGGGCCGATTTTACCATCCTTGAGCAAGCCAGTGTCCAGGATTGTGATATCTTTATCGCCCTGACTGAATATGATGAAGTGAACATGATTGCAGCCGTTCTAGCCAAAAAAATGGGAGCTAAAGAGACCATCGTTCGGGTGCGGAACCCTGAATATTCTAACTCTTATTTCAAGGAAAAGAATATTCTCGGTTTTTCTCTTATCGTTAACCCTGAGCTCTTGGCTGCCCGCGCTATCGCGAATATCATTGACTTCCCCAACGCCCTCTCTGTCGAACGTTTCTTTGGTGGACGGGTCAGCTTGATGGAATTCACTGTTAAATCCTCCAGTGGTCTTTGCCAAATGCCCATTTCTGATTTTCGGAAAAAATTTGGCAATGTCATTGTCTGTGCGATAGAGAGGGATCATCAAATTATCATTCCAAGCGGTGACATGACTGTACAGGATAAAGATAGAATCTTTGTCACTGGTAACCGTGTTGACATGATGCTCTTCCATAATTATTTCAAGTCTCGTGCCGTGAAGAGTCTTCTTATTGTTGGAGCTGGTAGAATTGCCTATTATCTACTAGGTATCCTCAAAGACAGTCGTATCGATACCAAGGTTATTGAAATCAATCCTGAAATCGCTAGCTTCTTTAGCGAGAAATTCCCAAACCTCTACATCGTTCAAGGAGATGGTACCGCAAAAGATACCCTGCTGGAAGAAAGTGCTCAAAACTATGATGCCGTTGCGACTCTAACAGGAGTCGATGAGGAAAATCTGATAACCTCTATGTTCCTTGACAGGGTAGGTGTACAAAAAAATATCACCAAGGTCAATCGTACCAGTCTCCTCGAGATTATCAATGCGCCTGATTTTTCAAGTATCATCACACCTAAAAGCATCGCTGTAGATACAATCATGCACTTTATTCGTGGTCGGGTTAATGCCCAGTATTCAGACCTTCAAGCCATGCACCATCTAGCCAATGGGCAAATCGAAACTCTGCAATTCCATATCAAGGAAGCCAATAAAATGACTGCCAAACCTCTTTCTCAACTAAAACTGAAAAAAGGGGTTCTCATAGCAGCCATCATTCGAAAAGGCAAGACTATTTTCCCTACCGGGGAGGATATGTTGGAAGTTGGAGACAAGCTCCTAGTAACAACCTTGTTGCCAAACATCACCAAGATTTATGACTTGATTGCGAGGTAAGAGATGAATAAAAGTATGATTCGTTATCTCCTTTCAAAGTTACTTTTGATTGAAGCCGTTCTCCTCTTGGTTCCTGTGGCTGTTGCTATCTATTACCGTGAATCGAGCCAAGTTTTTACAGCCCTCTTTTCAACAATAGGGATTCTCGTATTGCTTGGCGGTTCAGGGAGTTTGGAAAAACCAAAAAATCAACGGATTTATGCCAAGGAGGGAATCTTAATTGTTGCCCTCTGTTGGATCCTTTGGTCTTTCTTTGGTGGTCTCCCCTTTGTCTTTGCTGGGCAAATTCCCAGCGTTATCGATGCCTTTTTTGAAATCAGTTCTGGCTTTACAACTACTGGAGCAACTATTCTGAACGACGTTTCGGTTCTCAGTCGTTCCCTCCTCTTCTGGCGAAGTTTTACCCACTTGATTGGAGGGATGGGAGTGCTTGTTTTTGCACTTGCTATTATGGACAATGCTAAAAATAGCCACCTAGAGGTAATGAAGGCTGAGGTTCCTGGCCCTGTTTTCGGTAAGGTTGTATCCAAGCTCAAAAATACTGCGCAGATTCTCTATCTCCTTTATCTAGCTCTCTTCTCCCTCTTTGTCATCATCTATTATCTAGCCGGTATGCCTCTATTTGATAGTTTTGTCATCGCTATGGGGACAGCGGGAACTGGGGGCTTCACCGTCTATAACGATGGAATTGCCCACTATGGCAGCTCACTGATTACCTATCTAGTTAGTATAGGAGTTCTAGTTTTTGGGGTAAATTTCAACCTCTACTACTACCTCATGCTCCGTCGGGTTAAGGCCTTCTTTGGAGATGAAGAACTTCGGGCTTACTTGGTCATTGTACTGCTTTCTACAGGCTTGATTAGCCTCAATACCCTCTATCTCTATCCAGGATTTTCAAAGAGTTTTGAAATGGCCTTCTTCCAAGTTTCCAATATCATTACGACGACTGGTTTTGGTTACGGAGATATTACCAACTGGCCCCTCTTCTCCCAGTTTATCCTCCTCTTCCTCATGGGAATCGGTGGTTCTGCTGGTTCAACCGCAGGTGGACTCAAGGTTATTCGAGGCCTTATCCTTTCAAAAATTGCCAAAAACCAAATTTTGTCAATCCTATCGCCCCACCGTGTTTTGACCCTCCATGTTAATAAAACTGTGATTGACAAAGATACCCAGCATAAGATTCTCAAGTACTTTGTCATCTATTCTATGATTCTGTTAGCACTTATCTTTATTGTCAGCCTAGATAGTAATGATTTCCTAGTTGTGACCAGCGCTGTCTTTAGCTGTTTCAATAATATCGGGCCTATTCTAGGAACTACTTCTAGCTTCTCAATCTTTAGTCCTATCTCAAAAATTCTCCTCTCCTTTGCAATGATTGCAGGGCGCTTGGAGATTTATCCAATCCTACTTCTCTTTATGAAGAGAACTTGGTCTAAGAGATAAAATATAAAATCCCTCTTTTTACAATTGTGAAAGAGGGATTTTTATATTAAAAAAGGGGGAACGATTTTAAATCCCATCTTTTCTTTACGCATAGTCCTTACTTAAAGAAAAGATGGAAAAACTGACTACACAGCTTGGTAATGCTCCAATACAAATTGTAAGGCTTTATTTGGATTCTTTGTTAAATGAATATATTCCATTCCTCTGGTAGCAACTATCTGAATACCTAATCTTTCTGCATCCACCTTCATCTCTCTATAATAACTCCGAACTTGTGGGGCCAGAATAATTAAATCATAAACACCCATAATATCATAATGAGCTCCGTACGCTCCTGAATTCGCAATCACTCTAACTTCTGCTAATTGAGCGCCCTCGTTAATTGCATTGGCTAATTGCGCACTTGTTCCAGACCCTGCACAAAGAACCAGTACTTTCAACTCCTTACTTTTTATTTCATCTAACTCACCAGGCATTATTTCACTTGTATCCTCCTCTAAAATAATATCATTTGAGCTTGCAACATCTTCTTTCATCAGTAACTGTCTATCATACGCTCTACAGAATGGCAAATAAATCAATATGTCGACAACTAACATCAAAGATAAAAACACAAAGGAGATAGGTTGAAAATTCGTTCCAATTAACAATCCCAAGGGACCAGGAAAGGCCCAAGGTAACTGGATATAAAATCCATTCATTCCAAAGAAATCAATAAAGACCTTTCCTAGAAATACATTCACTGGTGGAGTCAGCAAAAAAGGGACAAAAAGATAGGGATTCAAAATAACAGGCATACCAAATAGAAGAGGTTCATTTACCGCAAATAAAACAGGAGTAATTGTAGCTTTACCTACCGATTTTAATTGTTTAGACCGCATAAAGAAAATCAAAATAAATGGTACAACAAAGGTAGCCCCCGTTCCTCCGATAGCAGCGATATAATTCCCGAAATTAGGTGTTAAAGAATGATAAGGGAACTGCCCATTTGCAAGGAGTTGAGCATTCTCTTCCATATTGCTTAGTTGTAAAGCTGTAACAGCAGGTAAGACAATAGATGGTCCATGAATTCCAACAAACCAAAGCAAGGCACACATAAACCAAATCAACATCATAGCAGGATATGATTCTGCACCCTTAAAAATAGGGGTCAATAGTTGTTGAAATACTTGGGCAAAAGGAACATCTAAACTAAACCGAGATACAATATCTAACAAACCACTAATAAGTAAAACAAAAGAAAAAGGAAAAATATCTCTAAAAGCTTGTGATATAGCTCCAGGAACTTCCTTAGGTAAATGAATAGTAATGTCTCGCTTAATACAGAATCGGTAAACATTTACAGTAATAAAGGCACTGACAAACGAAGTTATCAATCCTTGAGATCCTAAATAGTTTGTCGACAAACTTGTAGATCCCGTCTTCTCATCAACTACAAGCGTTACAGTTAATACCAGATAACTACATATGGCTGCCAACATTACAGAAGTATCATTTATTACCTTTCCAGGAGGCATTTTTCTATTAACATTTCCAGCCAATGACTTTGCAACTGTCCCTGAAACAATAACACCCAAAACTCCCATGGTTAGCATATACACTTTCCTCATCCAGACAATAGCTGGACTCGGTAACTCTACTCCGAAATTTTTAGGAATCATAATAATAATCATCAAAAAGCTTGAAAACATAATTAAAGGCATAGTAGCAATGAATCCATCTTTAATAGCCATCATATAATTATTAGTAGAAATTTTTTCAAATTTCCCTTGTTGCTTTTCAATGGCAGCGACTAGCTTATCCATAAAACTCCTCCTATAAAAAATTCAACCTCATATTTAAAACATATTAAACATCATTCAAATCGCTAACCTTAATTCCGTTTTAGCCCTTTTACCCAAAGAGCACTTTTCTTAATATATCTCTTCTGTGTCTCATAATCAACAAAGAAAAGACCATATCGCTTATTGTAGCCATTCGCCCAAGAAAATTGATCTTGCAAAGACCATATAAAATAGCCTTGAATATTGACTCCCCTATCTCGAGCCTCTAAAACTTTGTGTAAATGTTGCTCAATATAACGGATTCTCTTACTGTCATCAATAATATCATTCTCGCCCTCTGGCTTAACCTCTTTAAGGGCTGTACCATTTTCAGTTAAATAAATGACCGGATGTTGAGGATATTCTTCTTTGATACGAAGCAACATATCAAATAAGCCTTGAGGATAAATATTCCAATCCCAATCTGTTGTCGGAATACCAGGCTTTTTTACAAATTCACCTAGAGCATTTAATTTAAAAGAAGACTGTCCTTTTATTCCTGTTGAATTAAATTCTTGTCTATTTTCACCTTTGTATTCACGAATAAATTCTGAACGATAATAATTCATCCCAAACATCGTATTAAGAGGTGCAGCTCTTTTCATAATTTCTAAATCACCATCTTCAATAATAAAGCTAGAATTATTAGCTTCCAATATTTGATTCAAGTGAAAAAGCGTGTCATCACTGTAGTAGCCCAAAAAAGTTCCATCTAATAGAAATTTATTATTATAAACATCATACCGTTTAGCTGCCAAAATATTTTCTTTTTGCCCATCAATAGGATAGCCTGGCTTTAAAGCATGAATACAACCTACCTTTCCCTCAATCCCTAATTGATGAAATTCGAGTACTGCAAGAGCATGCGCCAACAACATATTATGATTCGCTTGAATTGCTTCAGATAATTGAAAATGGTGATTTGGAGGAAACTGACCTCCTATATATTGACCTGCAGCAAGAGACATCAGTTCATTGATTGTAAACCAATGCTTGACTTCTGTAAATTCTTGGAAACAAAAGCGAGCATATCGTATGAAACGATCAATATTCTCTCTATTCAACCAATCCCCTGTTTCTAACATTTTCTGAGGAGAATCAAAATGATGTAAAGAAACAAACGGAATCACATTATGTTTTAAGCAGGACTGAAAGACTCTATGGTAATAACGGACAGCTAATATATTAGCATCCCCATCTATATCAGGAAATATACGAACCCAAGAAATAGATAAACGCAAAGCCTGCAAACCATGTTCTGCCGCCAAAGCTATATCCTCTTCGTAACGATAATAAAAATCACTAGCTGGATCTGGTAAGAACGGACTGTTTTCTTGCAAATAAACATCCCACATATTTGTTCCTTTGCCATCTACCCTAGTTGCACCCTCTACTTGATAAGCAGCGGTAGCAGCTCCTAATAAAAACTCCTTCGGTAAGGCTTTAACCTGTAAATTTTCCATGACTAATCCTCATTGCAAACCAATATGTTCTTCAATCTTTCGAATTCGTTCATATTCATCAATAAAAAACTTTACCTGATCATACAATAGCATCGTTGTCATCAAAGTATCTTGACCATGAATCATAATAAAGCTCACTTCAAAATTATCTCCAGATGCCTCCTCCGCTAATAAATTAGTCTGTTCTCGATGGGCAGACACTATTGAGTCGTTTGCAGACTCAACCAATTCTCTTGCCTGTTCAAAATATCCATCTCTCGCAAACGCCAAAGCATCCATCAAATCTGACCTTGCATCTCCTGCGTAAGCGACAATTGTAAAACCAAGCATATTTATTTCTTCTTTTGATTTCATCTTTCTTCCTCCTCAATCTTGATCCATCTTTTACACATCATTATTAAAATAACTTCGCTACGATACAAATAGAAAGTTGACCCTAAATATCTTAAAAATCCTTAAATTTCATAATATTTAGGATCAATCTTCTCTGAATACCTTAGTTCATTTTCTATACTTATGATTTATAAGTGGAAACCAGCGTAATTTTTTGCTACTTCAATTACACGATAAACATCCAAATTAGATTGGAATAGTAATTCGTGACCACGGATATAATTCAACACATTTTTCCACTCATCTTGAGCTTGCCTTGTTTTTCCAGTTGCTTGAAGATATAAAGCCTTCGCCATCTTAACAACATATTCACGATGATAACTGAGCTGTTTCCATTCATCCTTTTGACTATTCACTAATCTAGAAATATTTTCCTCAATAATTGGCAAAAAATTATCAGCTAGATTGTAAGCTATATAATAATGATTCGCTAAAACATCATTTTGACGACTGCCAATTGCATTAAAATAATCACAAGAGGAATAAATGGATAATTTTTCTAAATATTCAACAACAGACTGCCAATTTGACCCATACAAAGCAGAAAAGTATTCTTCAATCAATTCTTCATAACTTCTTGTCTTCTTCCAGAGCATTTGCCCCATAACATAATTAGGAAAATTATGAGGGAATCCTGCACGTAATTCTTGACACGAAATGTACCCGTTCAAATGTAGGTTTGAAAGATAAGATACATCTCTGTAAATAGTTTGACTAATTTTCATATAGCCTAAATCGCCATAATGAGCACGCCCTAAAGGATAGTCATATACGAAACTATCTCCTTTAAATGTTTTTTGCCACTCAAAAAGATAAGATAAATTTTCCTCAAGAGAATTCGGAAGTATAATTTTATTACGCATATAAGGTTTAGGCGTAGGTATGGAATTGTCAAAATCTACATCTGCATAACTCATTTCAAATGTTCTTGTAATCGGTGCAAACATCATGGTAAAGCGTTCAGGATTATCTAATTTTTCTTTCTGAGGCGCCCATAGCAACTCATGGTAAAGCAGAAAACAAATCTTTGTATCTAATCCCTCACTCGTTAAAGCCCTATCCAATTGATTGAGAATACGAATATACTGATCCGAAACTAATTCTTGTCTACAGTTTTCACATTCACAAATATTATTACGAGCATCCGACAACCATACATGTAAGTAATTCACATCAGGTCTTTTCTTGGCATAATCCGTAATAATTTCTACCATCTTATCCGCCACATCTGAATTTGAAAAATCCAGACTGGTTAAAATTGGAGCCGTATTAAATAATTCTCGTTTCCCGTTTATTTCAGCGACATAGGGTTTCTTCTCCTCTGAAATACTAAGACCTGATTCCCAGCCAAATTTTGAAGAGTAACCTAAAACTTCACCTGTCCATCCATGACCAACACGATGATGAATAAGACCTCTTTTTTGCAATTCTTTATCCAACCTATCACTCAATTCTTGTACTAATTCATTTGAGAATTTTTCTTTATTTAGATATGGATTAAATTCATGTTCATACCAACGTTTCAAAAAAGAGTAAGGATTTTCAAACTGGATGAAAAAACTGTTCATTCCAATCTTAGGTAGCCAATCAATAAAATCTAGTATATTTTCAAATGAATCCGCTCCCTCTATACATACTCCCCTATGATAGTAACTGGCTGTTTCATCTATAGATAGCTCTTTATCTAAAAAATCTTCAAATCGTAACTCTGGAATAAAGTCATATCCGCGCCCTGGTCTAGTATACACAACACCAAATTCATGAAACATTCGGTAAATTCCAATAAGTAAACCTACAATTGTATTGGACTCAATTCTCCCCTTACCTTTGTTTAATGAGATGAAAATATGGTCTTTTCCATCCTCTTCATTGACTAATCCTACAAAAATATCCGCTTCCTTCTCCTCGACAAGTTCTATATCGGTATTAAATACCTGATTCATATAGTATCTTAATTCCTCTAAGGCGAAGCTAGAATAAGCATTTTTCTGCTGATCAAATACTCTGATAACCATCTTATTCCCCTCCAACAGTAGCTTTTTCTTTTTCAAGATTGCGTTTATCTGCAATTTTGAAGAATGGATAATAAATTGCCACAGAAACCAAAATTAAAACAACTTGTAATACAGCTCCTTGCCAACTAGCCCCTGTCGCAAGGAATCCTCCTATGATCGGTGGCATTGTCCACGGAAGGATTACACCTGTTGTATAAGGTACTAATCCTACAGCCATTGATACATAGGTAATTAAGGCATTGATTGTAGGAGTAGCAATAAACGGAATCAGCATAATAGGATTTAAAACCGTTGGAAACGTAAATAGAATAGCTGTATTGATATTAAAGATAGACGGTATAATAGCTAGCTTACCTAATGTTTTATTAGCACGACTCTTACTAAATAGGAAGAGACAAATCGCAAGACCAATAGTCGCTCCACCGCCACCAATAAATACAAATAAATCTTTAAACGGTAATGTAATAATGTGTTGGAGTGTTTGTCCTGCAGCCACAGCTTCTTGGTTTTCTGTAGTAAATTGTAACCAAACTGGGTCTACAAAAGCATTTAAAACTTGTCCCCCGTTAACTCCACAGAACCAAAAGAATGAGTTTACAATAACACATAAAATCATACCTGGAAGTGTTCCTGCAATTAACTTAAGTGGCGTTCCAACAATTGCACCTAAAAGTCCGTTGAGACCTCCTGCAACTCCTGCTGCTTCCAAACCTTTTAAGACTAAAGCCCACAAAACAAAAGTAGTAAAACCAGGTAAAAGAGCTGAAAATGATTTACTGACCACATCTGGGACACCATTTGGCATTTTTATCGTAATTCCGCGTTGGATAAACATACGATAAATCTCTGCTGTAACCAATCCAATAGTAATCGCCATAAACAACGAAGATGCATTCAGGCTAGAAAATGGTATTGCGCCGCCAAATAACTGCTTGACCTGCTCCCCATTTTTATCATAAACCATACTCGAAAAACGAGGTGCCATCAATACAAAACTGGATAAGGCTATGATCCCTGCCGACGGACCATCTGTACCATATCCTTCCGACAACCTGTAGGCAATACCGAAACAAGCGACCAAGGAGATAATCGCTACTGTTGACTGATTCATAGTTGTCAAGATACTTAGCAATCCAACACTATTCAGCCAATTTGTAAAAGCCTCTTGAGGCCAACTGATTAGAATAAGAAATAAAGAGCCGACTAAAATCAAAGGCATTGCCATCATAAATCCTTCACGAATAGCTTTCAAATGCCGTTGGTTACCAACTTTTTCACCAAACGGAGCGACTTTCGTTTCTAAAAACGTTAAAATATTGTTCATCACCGGAACTCCTTTTTTTATTTTTTATAAATTAAATATACCACTAACAGAAAGCGTTGTCAATATATTTTTTGCTGTTTTTACAATATTTTTTTCTTTGTATAGAATAATAATTTTAATTGATTTTTTCTTATGTTTAATATAAAATAAACCAAAGGAGGAAACAAATGATTACAAAACAATCAGCCTTTTTACAAAATAGAGCCACTATACTGGAGTTTCTATATCGAAATCCAGCAACATCTCGTACAGATATTGTTAATGAAACAGGACTTACTCCAGCAACAACGACTAACATCATAAAAGATCTAAGTGAACAATCCCTCATATACGAAACTGGTGATGAATTTAGCGAGTTTTCCGGATCTGGAAGACGTAGAAAAACTATTTCTATCACAGATAATATCCCATATGTTGTTGGAGGTATTGAAATAAACGTCCTAGGTATCTTTCTCAGTCTATGTGACTTACAAGGGAAAACTCTTTTCGAGACAGAAATTTTGAATGAAAATTATCCTATTTCAGAAATCAATTCTACCATTACCAATATGATAAAAATAGCTATAGAACGCGTACCTTTGGAGACAAAATTACTTGGATTCGGCTTATCGATACCTGGACATTATAACAAAGACTCCGGAAGCATCATTACAAACAACCCCATATGGGAGTCATTTAATTTATTAAATGTAATTAAAAAATTCGATTTCCCTTTTATTGTAAAAAATAATATCGATTGTATGGCTATAGGACAATACCTTTTTAATCCACACAATACCCCCGATAACTTTATTTTCCTACACGCTGGATTAGGTATTTACACTTCCTTTTTCACAAAAGAAAAAATAGGAGCCTCTAAAAATCCTTATATCGGAGAAATTGGACACACCATTGTCGAATTTAATGGGCAATATTGTGAATGCGGAAAAAAAGGTTGTTTACAAACCTATATTTCTGATGCTTGGTTAATCAAACATGCCCAATTATTATTTACAAATTCCCAACTAACTGTACTAAAAAGCCTTGTAAAGACTGAAAAAGACATTCATTTAGATACCCTTTTAACAGCTTACAACTTAGGCGACTCTGCTTTACGCCAACAAATTGATAAAGGAGTCAATTTATTGGCCACTTCTATTGCAAATCTTCTCCTCATCAATCCTGCTGATAAAATCTATATCAACAGTCAATTGCTTAATTATCAACCTTTCACTCATGAAGTCAGGGATAAAATCCAAGATCAGCTCCACTTCGTTCCCTTTACTCGTAATATAGAAATTGAAATTTTACCTTACAACAAACATCGTGGAAGTATAGGAGCTTGTGCATTAGCTATCGTTGCTTTTTTCATAGAGCATAGCAATGTGTTACAAGATATTATTTCACCTTAATATATATTAGAAATCTATACACCTGTTTAAATCAACTACAATCTGTAGTAAATATCTCGTATTTAGACAATATGAAAACAAGACGACTTCCATATAGGAAACCGCCTTCTCGCTATGCTGCATGAAACTGTAAAAATAGATGAAATTGATAGCGGTAGTCAAATCAAGAGACATCGTAACTCTAAAAAGTCACAATATATAAGTTCATCCTCGGAAAAATATCATTCTAATTATTGAAATGCCTACATGAAAAGGAACGTTAAATGCTCATGAAACAACGAATACAGGTATCAAAACTGTGACAAAACAAGTCCCTAAATTTACTAAAGACACTGCTCAACTTTACACCTGTAAATGGTTGTTGTATAATAAAGTTACAAAGATGTACGACCACACTGTTGTAAATCATAGTGTTCGCGAATATATTACTGATAGCATTTCTACAAATACAATTGAAGAGGCTGGATAGGGTTTAAACGAAATATGTCAGTGTTTTGGCATTCCTAGCCTTCATATCATTTAAAGAATTGTATAGATAAAATTTTTCCCAATACAGACACTCGTAACAACTGCTTCATTTTTCTACCAACATATTTAGGAACAAGATAAGATACAAGAGGATCAATCCATAAATCAGTTCTATACCAATCTAAGACAAATAAGCTAAAAAAACGATTGATAATAAGCAAATGGATTCCAAATTTTCTCTATCTCCTCATTTTAATAAACAATACTAGTGTAACTATCCTTCCAGTCAGAAGCTTGTCAAATCACACCGAAAATTCTTCTAAAATTTATCTCGTTAGGCAATTAAGCAAAAACTCAACGATAGTACAAACATTATCATACAGGATTGACTTCCTAAATTATATACTTTAGTAAGGTTTTTGGATAAGAAAAAAGGTTAATTTTACATTTCTAAACACTCTTTTCTAAGATGAAAAACAGAATTTTTCGATTGTGATTTAAAGCAACAAGATAATTTTCAGTATCATCCTATAGATACGAGCTAATTAAGAAAAACTACATTTTTAAATATAAACTACAATAAGATAAACTAAATTTCATAGGAGGAAGACAATGGATTGGTACGATTATATGATACAGGCATCCAAACAATCACAATTCAACGCAAGCCATTGGTTTCGCTATTTGCGAAAAGTTATTTTTGAAGACTATTCTTATTTAACAAACCAAGATGTAGAAAAGTTGCTAGACTCCAAAGAACTAACCCATTTTCAAAAAATTAGCTTGAAGTATGCCTTTCAAAAGCATACTCCAACTCATAAATATGTGATTTCATTAAATAAACCTGCTAAGTTAACCAATGTTCAAAAATTGATGGAGAAATACAAGCATGGATAAAATGAAACCGGTCTTTCAAGCCCTAAATAAGGAATTAATTCAGGAAAATCTGACTTTAACAATTATCTGTGTCGGTGGTTATGTCTTAGAATATCATGGTTTACGTGCCACACAAGATGTTGATGCTTTTTATGACCAAAATCAGAAAATCAATGAAATTATTGCTCGTGTAGGAAAACAGTTTAATCTTAACACCCACGAAGAGTTATGGCTCAACAATCATGTCGCAAATATGAACAAACAACCTCCCTTAAGTTTATGTGAATCCTTGTACTCATTTGAGAATCTGACCGTTTTAGTAGTCCCTATTGAGTATGTGTTAGGAATGAAGATGATGAGTATCAGAGAGCAGGATTTGAAAGATATTGGTGCAATTATTAAATACAAAAACTTTCATTCACCATTCGATACCTTTAAATATTTAAAAGACATGGGATTTGATACTATTGACCTCTCTGTTCTCTTAGAAGGTTTTAGTTATGCTTATGGTATGGATTGGTTAGAAAAATTTTTTAAAGAAAATCAAGATAAACTTCGCGAATTTTATTAACAGTATCAAACAAGATGATTGTCAATTAGCCAGTCGTCTTGTTTTTATGATGAAATAAAATCGGAACAAATCGCTTAGAGAATTCCAGTCAATTTCTAGCACTGTTTGAGACGTTTCAGTGGACTATTTCAGATTCGGTTCACTATTCCTTCCCAAAAACATTGCATATTGCGCCGAAGGAATTGCTCACACTATCCCAAGCACAAAACCCTCGGTCGATTGACCGAGGGTTCCTTTTTATTATTCAAGAACTTGATTAGCTCAATGCATCCAAGGCATCATCCATTGAAAGAACTTCGTGGAAGACACGTTGTGTCAATTCAGTTTTTTGTTCTGGAGTGAGGTATTTAGTGTTTACACAGTATCCAGAGATACGTACGATAACGTCTTCACCTGACATGATCTTTTCGTAAACATCGTTCAAGTCCATAACGTTCAAGTTAACGTGTTGTCCACCGTTTTCGAAGTAACCATCAAGGATTGTTACCAAGTTGTCGACTTGTTCGTCACGAGTTTTACCAAGAGCACGAGGTGATACTTGAGTTGTCAATGAGATACCGTCAGCAGCATAACCGAAGTCAAGGCTAGCAAGTGAGTTCAAGTTTTGCAACCATCCACCTTTAGCTTTGTTAGATGGGTTAGCACCTGGTGAGAAGAATTCAAGTTTAGACAAGTTCACAGAACCATCTTCGTTGAGGTATACACCTTTGTGGACTGGTGAGTTACCAGTTTGTTTAGAGTAAGCAACGTTAGATGTGATAGTCAAAAGTGAAACTGTAGCTTCTGCGTCTTTGTAAAGTTTGTGGCTACGTAGACGAGTTGTGTAAGCTTCGATCAACCATTCTGCCAATTCGTTTGAACGTGGGTCATCTTCACCCCAACGTGGGTATTCTCCGATTGTTTCGTAATCGTAGATGTAGCCATTTTCATCACGGATTGGTTTAACTGTAGCGTATTTGATAGCTGCCAATGTATCAACAGTGTTGGCAAATCCACAGATACCGAATCCCATGTTAGCACGTTGTTTAGTTGGCAAGAATGCCATTTGAACAGCTTCGTAGTTGTACTTATCAGTCATGTAGTGGATGATGTTCAAAGCATCTACGTAAGTGTCAGTCAACCAGTCAAGAGATTTTTCAAAGTTAGCTTTAACTGATTCAAATTCAAGAACTTCGTCACGGATTGGTTCGATGTCAAATACTTTGTAGTCTTTGTGAACATCATCGTAACCACCGTTCAAACCAGTAAGAAGGGCTTTCAATACGTTTACACGCGCACCGAAGTACTGGATGTTGTGGCGTTGTTCTTCATTTTCTGGGTCAAGCGGAGACACACAGCATGAGATACAACTCATTTCACCATATCCGTCTTTAGCCATTGTTGTTACACCTTCATATTGGATAGAAGAGTGTTTGTGGCTCATGTGCATACAGTAGCGACGGAAGTTGTATGGCAATTTATCAGTCCAAAGAACTGTCAAGTTTGGTTCTGGAGAGTTACCGATGTTGTCAAGTGTGTTCAAGAAACGGTAGTCCATCTTAGTAACACGGTGACGACCGTCGTTACCCATACCAGCCATAGAAGTTGTGATGAAAGTTGGGTCACCTGAGTACAATTGGTCGTAAGCTTTTGTACGAGCAAATTTAACTGTACGAAGTTTCATAACGAAATCATCAACGAATTCTTGGATTTCTGATTCAGTAAATGTACCACGAGCAAGGTCACGTTCTGCAAAGATGTCCAATACGATTGGCACACGACCTAGAGATGTAGCAGCACCGTTGATAACACGGCAGACAGACATAAAGGCGATGTTAACCCATTGGATAGCTTCTTTAACGTTCATAGCTGGTTTGCGAACATCAACTCCGTAAAGGTCACCCAAGCGAACAACTTGTTGCAATGCTTGATATTGAAGGTTGATTTCTTCACGAAGACGAATTGTTTCTTCATCGATTTCTTCGATTGCATTCCAGTCGTTTACTTTTTCTTGCATCAAGTAGTCTGCACCGTAAAGAGCAAGACGTGCGTAAACACCGATGATACGTCCGCGTGAGTATGCATCTGGAAGACCAGTTACAGTGTGTGCGTGACGAGCGCGACGAATGTTTGAAGTGTAAGCACGGAAGATACCGTCGTTAACTGTTGTTACGTATTTAGTAAAGATTTCGTGAACAGCTGGATCTGGTTCGTATCCATTTTCTTTCAAAGTAGTTTCAGCCATACGGATACCACCTTTTGGCATGAAGTTCAATTTGAAGAGTTCATCGTTTTGGATACCGAAGATAACTTCGTTTTCTTTGTCGATAAATCCTGCTGGGATATCAGCGATAGATGTTGGACGAGTGTCCATTGGAAAACGAGTTTCTTCGTAGTGTGCTTTAGTTTCTTCTACAATTTTTTTGATGTGAAGTGAACGTTCTGTTGGTCCTGCAAGGAAGCTTTCATCTCCATCGTAAGGTGTGTAGTTAGCTTGTACGAAGCGTGATACACTTGCTTTTTCTTTCCAATCTACGCCTTTGAAGCCTTCCCAAGCTTTGTCAAAAATATCTTGTGCTTCAACAACTGTTTTAACAACCATGTTAATGTCCTCTGTTTTCTTTCTAGTAACAGTCATCTGTTACATTTGTGAAACTAGTATACCATACAGTAACCGATTTCAACAAGCGAAAGTTCCTTATTTTTACACTTTCTTTTCTAACACAGACCATTCTCTATGCCAAACTGTATTATATTTTTGAAAAAATAAAGTCCTTTTTTCTTTTTTTCAGAAAAAAGGGTATAATAAAAGAAAATAAGCGGTAAAAAGGGGGGCTAGGCATGTTGATTTTTCCTTTGTTAAATGATTTGTCAAAAAAAATCATCCATATTGACATGGATGCCTTTTTTGCTGCGGTAGAAATCAGGGATAATCCTAAACTCAGAGGAAAACCTGTCATTATCGGCAGTGACCCTCGGCAAACAGGTGGGCGTGGTGTCGTTTCTACCTGTAGCTATGAAGCTCGAGCTTTTGGTGTCCATTCAGCCATGAGTTCCAAGGAAGCCTATGAACGTTGTCCCCAGGCCGTCTTTATCTCAGGAAATTATGAAAAATACAAGGCTGTGGGACTCCAGATTCGAGCTATTTTTAAGCGCTATACAGATTTAATAGAACCCATGAGCATTGACGAAGCCTATTTGGATGTGACAGAAAATAAACTCGGTATCAAGTCAGCGGTCAAAATTGCTCGCCTCATTCAAAAGGATATCTGGCAGGAACTCCATTTAACTGCTTCCGCAGGTGTTTCCTACAACAAGTTCTTAGCTAAAATGGCCAGCGATTATCAAAAGCCACATGGTCTGACAGTTATTCTACCTGACCAAGCTGAGGATTTCCTCAAACAAATGGATATTGCTAAATTTCATGGAGTAGGAAAAAAGACAGTCGAACGTCTTCATAAAATGGGAATTTTTACCGGCGCTGATCTACTTGAAGTCCCTGAAGTGACCCTAATAGACCGCTTTGGCAGACTGGGCTATGACCTGTATCGAAAGGCTCGTGGCATCCACAATTCCCCCGTCAAATCCAATCGCATCCGTAAATCAATCGGCAAGGAGAAAACCTACGGGAAGATTCTCCGTGCCGAGGAAGATATCAAAAAAGAGCTGACTCTTCTATCAGAAAGAGTCGCTCTCAATCTCAGTCAACAAGAAAAAGCTGGAAAAATTGTCATTTTGAAAATCCGCTACGAGGACTTTTCAACTCTCACTAAACGAAAAAGTCTTGCTCAAAAAACACAGGATGCTAGCCAGATAAGCCAAATAGCCCTGCAACTCTATGAAGAGTTAAGCGAGAAAGAAAGAGGTGTCCGCCTGTTGGGGATTACCGTGACTGGATTTTAATATTCTTCGAAAATCTCTTCAAACCACGTCAGCTCTATCTGCAACCTCAAAACAGTGTTTTGAGCAACCTTTGGCTAGCTTCTTAGTTTGCTCTTTGATTTTCATTGAGTATAAAACCTTGAAGAGTTACCCCTTCAAGGTTTTTCTTATACAAATAAATGAACAAAGCTATAAAGTAGCAAGACACCACCAAGCACGATACGGTATTTACCAAAAAGAGTAAAGTCGTGTTTTTTCACATAGCTTGTCAAGAAACGAATAGCGATCATGCTGACTGCAAAGGCGACTCCCATCGCAACCAAGAGTAAGAACAATTGCCCAAAACTCAAGAGCTGTCCTGCTTTCACAAATTTGAAAATCTTTAAGGCACTGGCCCCAAACATAACAGGAATTCCAAGATAGAAGGTAAATTCTGTCACAACTGAACGACTGGTTCCATTTAACAAACCACCGACGATTGTGGCTCCAGAACGGCTAGTCCCTGGTAAAAGAGCAAGAACTTGGAAGAGTCCGATATAGAAAGCGGTCGTATAAGGAAGCTTGTCCAACTCTGTTACACTTGGCTCGATAGCACGCGCTTTATTGCGCTTTTCCAAATAGATAAAGGCAATCCCATAGATAATCAACATGAGAGCAACTGAAACCATGTTATGGAAGTGGGTATCAAACCAATCATCAAACTTAAATACTGCAAGCAAAGGTAAAGTGGCAACCAAGACCTTCAACCACAGTTTCCAAGTCTTACGAACTTCCTGCCTATCCTTAGTCGGTTTGAAAGGATTGAGCTTGTTAAAGTAAATAACCATGACCGCCAAAATCGCTCCAAGCTGAATTACAACATTAAACATGGACATAAAGGCTTCATTCTGATTTTGGTATTGGATAAATTCCTCTGCTAAAATCAAGTGACCTGTACTGGAAATCGGCAACCATTCCGTAATTCCTTCAACAATCCCGAAGAAGATAGATTTTAAAATTTCAATAAGATACATAGATTACTCCTTTTTCTATCTTCCATTATAACATATTTTTTCAGCCAGTGATAGCTCTCTTTAAAAGGCGCCGATACTGCCGCCACCTCCGCCTCCAGAAAAGCCACCTCCAGAACTTCCACTTCCAGAAGATACAGAATAGGTACTTGCTGTATTTGCGACGCTGGCATAATGGCTCATTTGTGCTGTTGAATGATAAAACATACTATGCCAGCCATAAGCTACATAGAGATTGATATCTGGATTTTCTACTTGGATGTGATGAACCTTCATCAAATGACTAACTTTGTCCGCATAGCCAAATAAGGTCGCATAGACCAAGAGGCGATTCCAGACTACAATACTTTCCAATTCAGCCTGATTCAATCGTGCAATCTCACGCAACATATTTTCAAAGCTTGTCCAGAGATAGTAGACTTCTGCTCCTGCTTCATTTAGAACACCATCACGATTATCTAATCGAAGCTTCCAATAATAGAAAACAGCCAACACCAAACCTAGAAAACCAAGTATTGGCAAGAGGAGGTAAAGATAGCCATAAACATCCAAACTGTACAAGAACAAACCAAATCCGATAAATAGGGGCAGGATAGTCAAGGCACCCATACCCACTTGCAAGGCCTTTTCCCCACCAGTTAAAGGACGATAATAATCTGGGATCCCCCAGAAGGTAACCCGATTTCTCACTCCTTCTTGCATCTGGTTCAATACTTCTTCAAAAGAAGATTTGAGCTGACGCCCCTTTGCTTGAATCCGTTTTTCATCAGAGACTTTTGCTCTACGATAAAGACTATCAGATACCTTGTAATCCGCAAACAAATTGGAAAGAGTTTCTTCTTTTTTGCCTGAAAAAGCCAGATTTAGACAGTCTTTCTCAAAACTGGACAAACCATCTTCTTTGACCAGCCTCAAACCAACTGCATCTCCTTCTGAAATAATAGAAACATTCCCACGGTCTATCACATCTAGCAAGGTAGCTTGAATAAGTTGATCAAAGGTGAATTTTCCAGCTCCCTTGACCAAGGGACTCACTTCCTCCAAGGAGGTCGAGTAGACAGCCTCTGATAAAACCATAGGCTCTAATTCCATTGGTGGTTCATAGAGACGATGATTTTTGGCATATTTGACCGAAGGAGTGGTCTTTCTTCTATAAATAAAATAAAAGCAAATACTCAATAACAAGGAGATAGAAAGTATCGAAGGGAAGACCCAAGTAAGGAGTTGTTTACTTTGCTCTTTTTCTTTAAAAATCGAGTCTTCTATCTTATTAAACTCTTCTAAACGATTCCCTTTCAATCCCTGATCCCTAGCGCTAGCAAAATCGGTCCGAGGCCAGTATGCATGAAATTCAACTCCACGCTTAGCCGGAAGATTGTCCAAACGAATAGTATAATCAAGGCTACTCTTTTCAATCGTTCCCTCTCTAAAAAGTTTGCCTGTATGGAAAAAGAGTTTTTCAGCTCCCATGTCTCCCCTTACATGAAATTCAAACTTTCCAATAGTCCCTGAACTATCTGTTAAAGGTTGCCAATTTAATTCAGCGATATCATCATATAGAAAAAGCAAATTTTTTAAATTCCATGTAAGGTCAACTTCAACTATGTCGCCCTCCTGGCCTGGATTGTAGACTTTCACAGTATAACCATCTGCTCCTTCTGTCACTTCGCTCGTAACATCTGTCAGTTCTGCACCGTTTTTCGCAGCCTGAACCTTTGGGTGAGGATCAATGTCAAATCCACTAGGCATCTTGCCTGCACGTCCAAGTCCCACGATTTGGCCCTTAAAGTCCTCCTCAAACTGGTAAACTATCTTCTGTCTAAATTCTGCCGTATTATCTGCATGAATATACAAATCACCTTGATAAGAGTTTATCTTGAAATCAATGGCAAAAACAGAGAATGGCAAAAGGCAAAACAAGCCTAACACTAGTAAGAAAAAAGTTTTTTTCATCAACTAAGCCCCCTTTTTATCTTTGCTATCATTATATCATTTTTTCATAAGTAAGGGCTTACCTATATTGAAAAATAGAGTTTTTTTCGATAAAATAGGAGACAGTTATTTTTTAATAGATTAGAATAGGAGAAATCATGAGAAAAATATACTTATCTATTTTCACAAGTCTCTTGCTGATGCTGGGACTTGTCAATGTTGCTCAAGCCGATGAATATTTACGCATCGGGATGGAAGCAGCATATGCTCCCTTTAACTGGACCCAGGATGATGATAGCAACGGAGCTGTTAAAATCGATGGAACCAACCAGTATGCTAACGGATACGATGTCCAAATTGCCAAGAAAATCGCTAAGGACTTAGGTAAAGAACCTTTGGTTGTTAAAACCAAGTGGGAAGGTCTGGTCCCTGCCCTTACTTCTGGTAAGATTGACATGATTATCGCAGGTATGAGTCCTACTGCCGAGCGTAAACAAGAAATTGCCTTTTCAAGCAGTTACTACACTAGCGAACCAGTTCTACTTGTCAAAAAAGATTCTACTTATTCAAATGCTAAATCTTTGAATGACTTTAACGGTGCAAAAATCACTTCTCAACAAGGTGTCTACCTCTACGACTTGATTGCACAAATCCCAGGTGCTAAAAAAGAAACAGCCATGGGAGACTTCGCTCAAATGCGCCAAGCTCTTGAGGCTGGTGTCATCGATGCCTATGTTTCTGAACGACCAGAAGCTCTGACCGCTGAAGCTGCTAACTCTAAGTTCAAGATGGTTCAAGTAGAACCAGGTTTCAAAACTGGGGAAGAAGATACAGCTATCGCCATCGGACTTCGTAAAGACGACAATCGTATTAGCCAAATCAATGCCAGCATTGAAACCATTTCAAAAGACGACCAAGTTGCCTTGATGGATCGTATGATCAAGGAACAACCTGCCGAAGCTACAACCACTGAAGAGACTAGCAGTAGTTTCTTTAGCCAAGTCACTAAAATTCTTTCTGAAAACTGGCAACAACTCTTGCGTGGTGCTGGTATCACTCTTTTAATCTCTATCGTCGGAACCATCACAGGTCTCATTATCGGTCTTGCCATTGGTGTTTTCCGTACTGCTCCTCTATCTGAAAATAAAGCCATTTATAGCCTACAAAAATTAGTTGGCTGGATCCTCAATGTCTACATTGAAATTTTCCGTGGTACTCCAATGATCGTTCAATCGATGGTTATCTACTATGGAACTGCCCAAGCTTTCGGTATCAACCTTGACCGTACACTAGCTGCTATCTTCATCGTTTCGATCAATACCGGTGCCTACATGACCGAAATCGTCCGTGGTGGTATCCTAGCAGTTGACAAGGGACAATTTGAAGCCGCTACTGCTCTTGGTATGACTCATAACCAAACCATGCGTAAGATTGTCCTCCCTCAGGTAGTCCGTAACATCCTACCCGCAACTGGTAATGAATTTGTCATCAATATCAAAGATACATCTGTATTGAACGTTATCTCTGTTGTCGAACTTTATTTCTCAGGAAATACCGTGGCAACGCAAACCTATCAATACTTCCAGACATTTACAATCATCGCCGTGATTTACTTTGTCCTCACCTTCACCGTAACACGTATCCTACGCTTCATCGAACGCCGCATGGACATGGATACCTATACTACAGGTGCTAACCAAATGCAAACGGAGGATTTGAAATAATGACACAAGCAATCCTTGAAATTAAACACCTCAAAAAATCCTATGGCCAAAACGAAGTGTTAAAAGACATTTCTCTCACTGTCCACAAGGGAGAAGTTATCTCTATCATCGGAAGCTCTGGAAGCGGAAAATCAACCTTCCTACGCTCCATTAACCTACTTGAAACGCCAACTGATGGACAAATTCTTTATCATGGACAAAACGTCCTCGAAAAAGGCTATGACCTCACGCAATACCGTGAAAAGTTGGGGATGGTGTTCCAATCCTTTAACCTCTTTGAAAATCTCAACGTGCTTGAAAACACAATTGTCGCTCAGACAACTGTCCTTAAACGCGAACGTACAGAAGCTGAAAAGATTGCCAAAGAAAACCTAGAAAAGGTCGGCATGGGAGAACGCTACTGGCAAGCCAAACCAAAACAACTCTCAGGTGGTCAAAAACAACGTGTCGCCATCGCTCGTGCCCTTTCAATGAATCCAGACGCTATTCTCTTTGATGAACCAACATCAGCTCTCGATCCAGAAATGGTTGGAGAAGTCCTCAAAATCATGCAGGACCTGGCTCAAGAAGGCTTGACCATGATTGTTGTAACCCACGAAATGGAATTCGCCCGTGATGTCTCTCACCGTGTTATCTTTATGGATAAAGGTGTGATTGCTGAAGAAGGTAAACCAGAAGACCTCTTCACCAATCCTAAAGAAGACCGTACAAAAGAGTTCCTTCAACGCTATCTCAAATAAAAAGAAAAGGCTGCATCAACCATGCAGTCTTTTTGCTGTCCAAAATGAAAAGGCAGATTCTCTATCTCTACTACTTGAATGTCAAGAATCCGCCGTTATCCAAAGATTAATCTTCAAATTTTTCATGATTTTTTTCATAGAAATCAATTAGGCCTAGGGCTGTTTCAAATGAAATATTTTTTACTTTTGCACGACCCTGCGCCAGAGCAATGATAGACATTTCACGCGCATTCGTTTCTTTAGAGATACGGTAGCCTGTGATTTTCTTATCACGAACCCAGCCAACAACTGATTCTACTTTTTCAAAGTTTGACTTAGCCATGTTTTTCTCCTATTTTCTTCTTTACAATATTTAATTGTATACGTTTTTACTACTTTTGTCAATAAAAAAACATATATTCAACGAAAATAATTAGTTCAGAATTTTCTTACTTCCTTTTTAAAGCCTATAATATATAGATTTTGCTAGCCTCTACACCATAAATATTTGCTAATAAAAATATTGTATTATTACCCTCTTAAGGTGAAAAATTATTCAAGCTTTTAAAAAATGCTTCTCCATTTCCGTAAGATAGCTTATTTCTTCGATTTAAGAACTGAAGATGACAGTCCTAACCTTTAGAAATCCAAGCATTCACTAGCTCAAAAACTCCTATCTTTCTTCCTCAAGAAATCATCTGATAGATAGCTATTCCTTATATTCTTCAAATTCATCACTCATTTGGATATTGAGGTGCTAGCCTAGAAGCAGACACCCGATTATCGAAACCATCCTTAATAAAGATAACAAGACAGATAAGCTCAGTCAATTACTTATATATCCTTTTAATATGGTATATTTGTCGATAAAAAGAAAGCAAATCACATCTTAAAGACCGTGTGAGTTTACTTTTCAAAATAGATGGGAAATCAAAATGAAGGATGGAAATCTGAGCCAAACATCATAAGTGCTATAATGAACAGAAGTAAGAATTGCACGATAAGCTTCCTAAAACCATAGGAATCGCCCCCTTTCTTCATCTTCATTATAACACCTATACATCAGTTGTGCAAATAATATGATATTTTTTTATTAGTCCTCAGACAAGCATATTATAGAGCGTTTCATTACCATTTAAGTTAATATAAGCTGGATCAAAACCTTCCATTCGACGAATCAATCCTGCATAATCATGCTTATCTGCCAAAGCGATCCCAATCAATACAGGCCCTGTTCCCTTGCTAGCTCGTTTGATATACTCAAAACGTGTGATATCATCATTTGGTCCCAGGATATCATTTACAAACTCACGCAGAGCACCTGGACGCTGTGGAAAATTGACCACAAAGTAATGCTTGATCCCATCATAAATCAAGGCACGTTCTTCCATTTCTGGCATACGGTTGATATCATTATTCCCTCCAGAAATGATACAACAAATGGTTTTCCCCTTGATATATTCAGCTAAAACTTCTAAAGAAGCAATACTAGCCGCTCCAGCAGGTTCTGCAACAATCCCTTGCTTAGAGTAAAGGTCAATCAAGGTTTCAGAAATCAGTCCCTCATCGACACCTACCAAAGTTTGAACATGTTGGCGAGTTGCTTCATAGGTCAATTGACCTACCTTTTGTACAGCAATCCCATCCGCAAATTTGTCAATTTCTTTGAGTTTGACTGGACCACCAGCTTCAAAGGCAGCCTTCATGGAACGCGCTCCATTAGCCTCTACCCCAATGACTTCAATTTCTGGACTTGTTTCCTTGATATAGGTAGAAACCCCAGCAATGAGACCGCCACCACCAACAGGAACCAAGACAGCATCAAAATCAATCGATTCTTTTCGAGCTTCTTCTAAAATCTCATAAGCAACTGTCCCTTGACCTGCCTGCACATGAGCATCATCAAAGGGATCAATAAAGGTACGATTTTCAGAGACTGTAAATTCTTGAGCTGCTTTGGCTGAGGCATCAAAAGTATCTCCAACTAATTTAATAGTCACGAAGTCCCCACCAAAAAAGCGAACTTGACCAATCTTTTGTTGCGGCGTAGTAATGGGCATAAAGATAGTAGCAGGAATTTTCATCTCATTACAAGTATAGGCAACTCCCTGCGCATGATTTCCCGCAGAAGCACAGACTACCCCACGCTCACGCTCTTCCTTGCTGAGCTGAGAAATTGCATAATAGGCACCACGAATTTTAAAAGAACGAACACGCTGGGCATTTTCTTTTTTCAAATAAATCTTAGCACCATACTTCTCCGATAAATAATGGTCGTAATCAAGCGGTGTATTAACGACCACACCATTCAAGACCTTATGAGCCTTGATGATATCTTTTGAACTTAACATATAAAACCTCTTTTTCTATAAAAAACAGTCACTAATGACTGTTTTTTTAGTTATTCATCTCCAAAAACTTCAGCAACACTTTCATGATATTTATGAGCCATACGAATTGAAAACTCTTTAGGAAGTTCATAACGATTTGTGGAAATCCAATCATATAACCATTCTGCCAAACTTTCTTCACTATCATTACGATGGAAGATAAAATAGTTTAAAATTTCTTTATATTCTACATCATTCAAATCCAGCGTGTCTACAAATTGACTACGAGGAACAAAATTAGAATCTAATTTTCTTAGTTGATCTGTCAATTCTCCCAATTGTAAATCCAACTGAAAAAATAATTTTTGCAGTTGCCTATCAGTTTCATCACATCCTGTCTTGATAGAAAACAAATTGGTAATATTCATATGATTTCAACCCCTAAATAAGTATATCTAATATCCCACGAATAGCTGAAGCTACTATTTTAGCAAAATTCTTTGCTTTCTAATTAGTTATAGATTTTGAATGCATCATCGTCGTTTTTACCAACGAAAGGCATTGCTTTACGCAATTCTGCACCAACTTTTTCAATTTCAAGGTTCGCTGCTTGTTCACGATAAGCAGTCAATTTTGGACGTCCAGCTTTATAGTCATTTACAAAGTCATTTGCAAATTTACCATTTTGGATGTCTGCCAAGACAGCCTTCATATTTTCTTTAACTTGTTCAGTGATTACACGTGGACCTGATACATAGTCACCGTACTCAGCAGTGTTTGAAATAGATTGACGCATTTTCTTAAATCCACCTTCGTAGATCAAGTCAACGATCAATTTCATTTCGTGAAGAACTTCAAAATATGCCAATTCTGGAGCGTAACCTGCTTCTGTCAAGACTTCGAAACCTGCTTCGATAAGGGCAGTCAAACCACCACAAAGTACAGCTTGTTCACCAAACAAATCTTCTTCAGTTTCTTCTTTGTAAGTTGTTTCAAGAAGACCTACACGAGCTGCTCCAACACCTTTACACCAGTCCATAGCAATGTTTTTCGCATTTCCTGTTGCATCTTGGTAAACTGCATAAAGAGCTGGAACACCAAATCCTTCTTCATAAGTACGACGTACCAAGTGCCCTGGTCCTTTAGGAGCACACATGAAGACATCTACATCTGCAGGAACTTTGATAAATTCAAAGTGAATGTTGAAACCATGGGCAAATCCAACTGCATTTCCAGCTTCCAAGTTTGGAGCGATTTCTGCTTCGTACAATTCTTGTTGGATTTCGTCTGGTGCCAAAATCATGATAACATCAGCCAATTTAGTAGCTTCTGCTACTGTATAAGTGTCAAATCCGTCTTCTTTTGCTTTGTCAAAAGATTTACCCGGACGTACACCGATGATGACATCGCGACCTGAGTCACGCAAGTTTTGAGCATGCGCATGTCCTTGTGAACCATAACCGATAACGGCGATTTTTTTACCGTCAAGTGCTGCTACTTTAACATCTTTTTCGTATTCCATTTGAACTGACATAGTTTTTCTCTCTTTTCTATTATTTATTGCCTTTTAGGCTGGTTTAACAAATTTAAGTTGGATTTTTAATCGCGGGTAAATCCAGTTGCACCCGTACGAGCAATATTGCGAATACCGTATGGTCGAATGACTCGCAATAGAGCTTCACTCTTTTCAGCATTTCCTGTCATCTGAATGGTAATCGAGCTTGGTGCTACGTCTACCACCGTTGCACGGAAAGGTTGAATAATGGCTAGAATCTCAGCTCGTTTCTCAGCTGGTGCTGACATCTTAACCAAAATCACTTCGCGTTCCAAGTGTGGTTTATCTGTAATATCTCGAATGCGAATCACATCAATCTGACGATTGAGTTGCTTGATAATTTGCTCCACTTCATCATGTGAAGCTACATCAATAATAATGGTGATGCGCGATACATTCGGATCTTCTGTTGCTCCAACAGAGATGCTTTCGATATTAACCTGACGACGAGATAGGACACCTGTAAAGCGATTGAGGACTCCCGAACGATTTTGTAGTTTTGCTGTTAACATTCTACGCATGGAACTTCACCCCCAACATCTCATGATTACTCTTACCAGCTGGTACCATTGGTAGCACCTGTTCCTTACGAGAAATATCTACCTCGATTAGCATAGGAACATCCTCAGTGATCACTTCAAGATCTTGATCCAAGGTCTCAGGATTGTCAAACTTATAGTTTTTAATACCGTAAGCTTGTGCCATCAGTTGAAAATCTGGAAGGGTATCAAAGACTGACTCTGATGTTCTACCTTCATAGAAGGATTCCTGCCACTGACGAACCATTCCAAGTGAGTGGTTGTTCAGCATAACCACCTTGATTGGCACCTTGTAAATGTTCAAAATCGCCAATTCCTGATTAGTCATTTGGAAACCACCATCCCCAACAAACAAGACTACTTCCTTATCTGGGTTGGCAATTTTAGCACCGATTGCTGCTGGGATTCCAAATCCCATGGTTCCTAAACCACCTGAAGTCACTAACTGACGTTCATTTTGGTAGGGATAATACTGGGCTGTCCACATTTGGTGTTGACCAACGTCTGTTACCACAATGGCATCTCCATTCGTCAATTCACCAATTCGTTCAATAACAGCTTGCGGCTGAACCACACGCTCTTTCTTATCATAAGAACGAACGCGGTTCTTGTCTTTAGTAACTTTTTCAATCCATTTTTCAGTATTGTTATGAACTGTCGGTTCAGCCAGCAACATTTGCAAAGCTTTCTTAGCATCTCCAACTACAGGAATATCCGCACTGATAATCTTGCCAATCTCGGCTGGGTCAATATCAATGTGGGCAACCTTAGCATTCTTAGCGAAAGTCTTAGGATTCCCTGTCAAGCGGTCATCGAAACGACAACCAATACTAATCATAAAATCAGCTTCTGTCATGGCAATATTAGCTGCGAATGACCCGTGCATGCCTCCCATTCCAAGGAAGAGTGGGTGACTCGTTGCAATCGTTCCTTGTCCCAAAAGACTGGTTACCACTGGAATTTGATAGCGCTCTGCAAATTCATTTAGTTCCGCAGCAGCTTCAGCATAACTAATCCCACCACCAGCTAGCAAGACTGGCTTTTTAGCCTTGGATAATTGCTTCAAGATTTTCTTGATTTGCATATCATTTGGCTCAAGAGTCGGTTGATAACTTGGTAGGTTCACTTCTGGTGAATAGATGAAGTCGGTTTCTAAAGCAGATACGTCTTTAGGTAGGTCAATGACAACTGGCCCTGGTCGTCCTGTAGTTGCGATATGAACAGCTTCCGTAATGATACGAGGAATATCAGCTGTCTCACGAACTTGGTAATTGTACTTAGTGATTGGCATGGTAATTCCCACAATGTCTGCCTCCTGAAAGGCATCCTTCCCAATCCCTGCTCGCGCCACCTGACCTGTAAAGACCAAAAGGGGAACGCTATCGCTCATGGCATCTGCAATCCCTGTAATGGCATTGGTTGCTCCCGGTCCGCTAGTGACGACGGCAACTCCCAACTTTCCAGTTGATTTGGCATAACCTTCAGCTTCATGCAGACAACCTTGCTCATGGCGTCCTAGAATGTGGCGAATGCCTTTAAAATTATATATCGCATCATAAAAAGGCAAGACTGCACCACCAGGATAACCAAAGATGGTATCAATTCCTAAATCACGAAGTGTTTCCAAAACTAGGTCAGACCCCGTCTTAGGAGATTCTAAACTGATTTTCTCCATTGTTCCCCTTTCTTTCCTCTTAAAAATAACTTGTTACTATCATACCACTTTTTCAAAATTTTTCAAGACAAAAGAAGAAATTTTCTGAATTTTCTATTTTAACGTTTATTTATGAATGTTATTTTGGTTTTTATTTAAAAGATACCGATTTCATTATTTAAAAAGAAAAAAAGAACTGATTTCTCAGTTCTTCATTAATCTTATTCCACACTAAATAGGTATGGGTAAACAGGTTGTTGACCTTGGTGAATCTCGACTTCAATGTCTTCGAATTCTTCTGCGATTTCTTGAGCAATTTCATTGGCAAGTTCTTCGCTTCCGTCTTCACCGACATAGAAGGTTACGATTTCACTATCTTCATCCAACATATGTTTCAAGGTTTCTGTCAAGGTTTGGTGCATGTCAGGATTTGACACGAGGATTTTCCCATCAACCATACCAAGATTATCGTTTTCATGGATTTCTAAACCATCAATGGTTGTATCACGAACAGCTGTTGTGACGCTTCCGCTAACGACATCGCTAAGAGCAGCAGTCATACGCTCTTGGTTTTCTTCAATGGACTTGCTTGGATCAAAGGCAAGAAGACTTGTCAAACCTTGAGGAAGAGTACGAGCCTCTACCACTACTGCTGGTTGCTCCAAAACTTCTGCTGCAGATTGAGCTGCCATGAAGATATTTTTGTTGTTTGGTAGGAAGATAATGTTACGAGCATTGACCTGTTCAACAGCCTTAATAAAGTCTTCTGTTGAAGGGTTCATAGTTTGACCGCCCTCGATAACATAATCCACACCTTGAGAACGGAAGATATCTGCTAGACCTTTACCAGCCACTACAGCAATCAAAGCATACTCTTTTTCTTCAGATGGTTTGCTAACTTGAGCAGCTTCTTTCTCAACCTGTGCTTCGTGTTGGTTACGCATATTGTCAACTTTTACCTTGACCAAGCTACCATATTTAAGACCTTCTTGCATAACAAGTCCTGGATCTTCTGTATGGACATGGACTTTGACAATTTCATCATCGTTAACAACGAGGAGAGAATCCCCAAGTTCATTCAAGTAGTTACGGAATTCGTCGTAGTCAAAATCTTTGGCATAGGTTGGGCCTTGCTTAAGAGCTACCATGATTTCAGTACAGTAACCAAAGGTGATGTCCTCAGTCGCTACATGACCAGCTACAGACTTGTGGTGCTCTGCATTAATCATTTCACTCATATTGGCAGGAGTCGCTACAAAGTCCTCAGATGCGATATATTCACCAGTAAGGGCTGAAAGGAAACCTTCGTAGATGAAGACCAGTCCTTGACCACCTGAATCCACAACGCCAACTTCTTTCAATACTGGAAGCATGTCTGACGTTTTAGCTAGAGCTGTTTTAGCACCTTCCAAGGCTGCGCGCATCACTTCAACAGCATCATCTGTCTGCTCAGCTTTTTTCTTAGCACCGATAGCAGCACCACGAGAAACCGTCAAAATCGTTCCTTCAACTGGTTTCATCACTGCCTTATAGGCAACTTCCACACCTGATTGGAAGGCGAGGGCCAAGTCTTGACCTGTTAACTCATCTTTATCCTTGATAGCTTGTGAAAATCCACGGAAAAGCTGAGACGTAATAACTCCTGAGTTCCCCCGCGCACCCATCAAAAGCCCTTTGGCAAGAATGCTCGCTACCTCTCCAACTGTAGAAGCTGGCTTGTCTGCAACTTCTTTAGCTCCATTTTCAATGGTCATTCCCATATTTGTCCCGGTATCTCCATCTGGAACGGGGAAGACGTTTAATGAATTGACATATTCAGCTTGCTTATTCAAGCGAGTTGATGCAGCCTGCACCATTTCTTGAAATAAGCTAGTAGTAATTTTTGACACGGTTATTCTCCTACAACTTTGATATTTTGAATGTAGACATTTACAGTCTGAGCAGTAATTCCAAGTTGGTTTTCCAAACTAAAACGGACACGCTCTTGAATGTTTTTTGACACTTCGCTAATCTTTGTTCCGTAGCTCAACACGGTATATACATCAACTGCAATACTGCCATCTTCGGCCGCCTTTACGACGACACCTTTAGAATAATTTTCCTTACCTAGAAGGGCTTGGAAATTATCTTTGAGGGCATTTTTACTAGCCATACCGACCACACCAAAAATCTCAGTTGCTGCTCCACCTACGACGGTTGCAATCACTTCATCTGTTAGTTCGATTTGACCATCTTTTGTATTAATTTTTACAGTCATCCTTTTTACCTCAACTAGTTGATACTCTATTTTATCATATTTCAGCCCAAGTGTAAAAGCAGAATACTGTATCAGCGGATATTTACTCTATTTTTCAAATGATTTTATACCTATAGTAAAAGAAAAAAGACCCTAAGGTCTCCTTACTTTTATTATTAAACGCGTTCAACTTTACCTGATTTCAAAGCACGAGCTGAAGCCCAAACTTTTTTAGGTTTACCATCGATAAGAACAGTAACTTTTTGAAGGTTTGGTTTTACGGCACGTTTTGTTTGGTTCATCGCGTGTGAACGGTTGTTTCCTGATACAGTCTTACGACCTGTAAAGTAACATACTTTAGCCATTGTGTTTTCCTCCTATTAGATCTAATATAGCGGATGTGCTAGCACCACATACTGTACTATGTTATCACACTTTCTCTGTTTTGGCAAGGGGATTGGAAGATTTTTTTATTTAACGTAGACAACTCCCAATTTCCCAAAAGCCACATCCCCACGGATAATCAAAGTTTTGCTGGTTGGGGCTAGAGGGGCATCTGCCTTGGCTACACCACAGAAAGTTTCTACCTTTAAATCAACTTCCCAATGTTGAGGAACATAAATAACTGCACTTCCGAAACCAACTTCCACCTTCAGGGTTGCGGTATCTCCTAAAATCTCTGCATTATCATAATATATCTTGGCATTGCCAAAACCAACTTCTACTTGGTCTTCTACCAATTCTTGGTTTTGCTTGTAGAAAGTCCCAGTCCCAAAAGCAACTTCCTTATCTGTAAGAATGGTCTTTTTACCATCATACCACCATTTTTTCCCGTTCCAAGTTCTGTTAGAATGAGTGAGTGCGCTGACACCCATTACGATTAAAATACTTGCCCAGAACAATGACTGATTGGGAATCGGTAAAATGTCATAAAAATGATTAGCAATCATGAGGGCCACTAGGGCTGTAAAAGAGGCTGAAGTTAAGTGGCGACGCAACAAAGCTCCAACTGATTGATAGGCAAAAAAAGCAATACCGAACAAGGGCCAAATTTGCCCTCCCAGAGAAGGGATTCCAAAATTCCCCTGTAATAATACTAAAGCTGCCAATACTAACAACACAATACCAAATGCTTTCTTTTTCATGTTCTTACCTCATGTTTCTTAGATTTTCTTTTAGGAGGGATTGGTAATGCCGTGACACATGAACCTCCTTGTGGGTCTGATAAAAGGAAATGGTGCCCGTTCCTGAAAAGGACTTGTCCACCGAATAAACTTGCCGAATATTAGTGATAGTTGACTTGGATACCCGACTAAAATAGCGAGGAAGGATAGCCTCTAACTCATAGAGTTTGAGCCGAACTTCGTAGGCATCTTTCTGGGTATGGGCATAAATCTCGCTCCCTTCTGTCTCAAAGAAGAGAATTTCCGATAAGTCCAGATAATATTCACCTGTTCCCTTGTAAAAAATCAACCGAGGAGACTTGGACTCTTGCAAGAGCCGCTGTAAATCCGCAATCTCATCTGTCAAAGCCGCTGCCTTGATGACAATTTCAGTTTCCTCTAAATTGCAGTCAATTTCGATTCGTAACTTCATTCCATCTCCTTTCTGACTCTACTATATCAAAGCTAAAATAAGAAAACAAGAGCAAAAAAGTAAGTGGTTACTTTAGACCCGTAAGTGGTTGTAAGGCTACCCTAACTTACAGGTCAACATAGAAAGAAAATCACACCCCACACAAGAGCACACATATAGCCAACCACTACATCCTTGGGATAATGAACGCCACCCAAGACTCTCACTAGACCTAGGAAGGCTGATAATATCAAACAAATCATCCCCATAGTTAGACTAGCATGCAAGCAAGCCATGGAGATAATGCTTGCTGAAAAGACATGACGACTGGGCATAGACTGACCAGGGCTATCTCTATCAAGTAGCGGTACAATTTCCCAAACTTCATAAGGCCTAGGGGCATTGATTTTCTTACGAAGAAGGGATAAAATTACAAAACCTGACGCTGGGATAAAAATATAAATCAAGATTTGTCTCCCAAGTCCTTTTTGGAAATAGGTAGTGGCTAACAAGGTCAGATAAACTATAGGCACAACTACCGTCATGAACCGATTGAAAGTTCTTAACAAGCTCAGAAGAAAGGGCTTATTTTTAATATTAGCAGCAACGTGACCATACCATTCTTGATAATTTTTCATATATTTTCTCATCACTTACTCAAATTTTACTTGCAGGGAAGCACTTGTCTTCTAGTATAGTGCAGAAAAAGGAGGCCGTCAAGCCTTCTTTTGGTTTATTCTTCTGCTTCGTCTTCTGTAAACTGACTGTTATAGAGATCTGCATAGAAACCAGCTTGCGCCATCAGCTCATCATGATTTCCTTGCTCTATGATATTTCCATCTTTCATAACCAGAATAAGATCAGCATTACGGATGGTTGACAAGCGGTGGGCGATGACAAAGGAAGTTCTGCCCTCCATCAAACGATCCATAGCTTTCTGAATTAACTCTTCCGTCCGAGTATCAACAGAAGAAGTCGCCTCATCTAGGATTAGGAGTGGCGCATCTTTCAGCAAAGCACGAGCAATGGTCAAGAGTTGTTTTTGTCCGACAGACAAGGTCACTGTGTCGTCCAATACTGTATCGTAACCATCTGGTAGGGTCATAATAAAGTGGTGAATCCCTACAGCCTTGCTGGCTTCAATCACGCGCTCATCACTAATACCCTCTTGGTTATAGATAAGATTGTCGCGAATGGTTCCTTCAAAAAGCCAAGTATCCTGCAAGACCATTGAAAAGGCATCATGTACTTCCGAACGCTTCATCTCCTTGGTATCCACGCCATCGATGCGGATACTTCCCTTATCAATCTCATAGAACTTCATCAAAAGATTGACAATGGTTGTCTTACCAGCCCCGGTCGGTCCGACAATGGCAACCTTTTGACCTGCATGAGCTGTCGCAGAAAAGTCATGGATAATAGTTCGATCTGGTGTGTAGCCAAAGGAAACTCGATCAAAGACCACTTGACCTTTCATATCGCTCAATTGTCTTGCTTTATGGGATTCATCTTCCATCTCCTCTTCAGCTAGGAATTCGAAGACACGTCCCATGGCTGCACTAGCCTGTTGCAAACTAGTAATCCCTTGGGCAATTTGTGAAAGGGGCTGAGAAAAGATACGAACGTAGGCCATAAAGGCAACGATAATCCCGATACTAATCTGCCCATTCAGAGCCAAGGCTGCACCAACGATAATCACCAAGGCATAGCTAAAGTTCCCAATAAACATCATAATCGGCATCATAATCCCTGAAATAAACTGAGACTTCCAGATACTGTCATACAGACGATGGTTTAATGTTGCAAATTCTTCTTTCGTGCTCTCGATAGCATTGTAACTGGTCACCACATTATGGCCAGAGTACATTTCCTCCACATAGCCATTGACAGCTGCCAAATCTTGTTGCTGACTCTTAAAAAATCCCTGTGATTTGCCCATAAAGACGGACACGAAAACAAAACCAATAAGGGTTGAAACAACCGTCACCAAGGCTAAAATCCAGTTCATCCCAAACATGGTTACCAAGACTGCTAAGACCAGTAAACTAGATGAAAGAACTGTTCCCAGACTTTGATTCAGGGACTGGGCTGCAGTGTCAACGTCATTGGTTACACGAGACAAAGTATCCCCCTGAGAGTGTCCATCAAAATATCCCAATGGTAGGCTATTGATTTTCTCTGCAATAGCTCTTCTCAAACGCTCTGAAAAACGTTGAATAGTTGTTGTAAACAGAAATGCCTGCAAATAATTTGATAGAAGTCCGATCACATAAATCACGGCCAAAAAAGCACCAATAGCTGCAACCGCAGCAACATCCACACTTGTTTCTAGACCACTTGCAATAATATTGGTCATTTCCTTGATACGAGTTGGACCATATACAGTAATGATATTGGATAAGATTGTTGCTAGAAAGGCTATCAGAAGGGCAAACTGGAGACCTGCAAGATAGGGTTTACTCTGTTTCCAAAGAGACATTTTCTTATTTTCCATGTTCCAATTCCTCCTTCGATAGTTGTGAATAGGCAATTTCTTGGTAAACTTCGTTATTAGCTAGAAGTTCCCTGTGGGTGCCTTGTCCCACGACTTTCCCTTGATCCAAGACCAAAATCAAATCTGCGTCCATAATCGTTGAAATACGCTGTGCGACGATAAGCTTGGTCATAGACTTGGTTTTCTCTGCTAACTCTTGGCGTAGGACACGGTCTGTCTTGTAGTCCAAGGCTGAGAAGGAGTCATCAAAGATGAGGATTTCTGGCTTCCGAGCTAAGGCACGCGCAATGGCCAGACGCTGTCTTTGACCACCTGAGAAGTTGGTTCCTCCTTGGGCTACTTCTGACGCTAAGCCCGCTTCCTTGTCTTCGATAAAGTTCTTAGACTGGGCCAATTCCAAGGCTTGCCACATAGCTTGTTCATTCAGCGGTGTTTCTTGACTCTTTCCAAAGTCTAGATTGCCCTTGACATCCCCTGAAAAGAGAACTGCTTTCTGAGGAATATAACCAACCTTGTTGCGCAAATCTTCTAAGGCATAGTCTTGAACATTGACACCGTCCACCAGAATTTCTCCTGCTGATACGTCGTAGAATCGTGGAATCAGATTAACTAGAGTTGATTTACCAGAACCTGTTGACCCAATAAAGGCCACTGTTTGACCAGCTTCTGCTCTAAAGCTAACATGCTCAATAACCGCCTCCGAATTTGCCGCATAGCGGAAGGTCACATCCTTAAACTCGACCTGACCTTTGAGGTTTTCATCATCCAGCTGCACTTGAGCAGGGTTTTGGATAGAAGAATGTAAATCTAAAACCTGGTTGATCCGCTTGGCAGAGACCATAGTTCGGGGAAGAACGATGAAGAGTGCTCCCATGAGAAGGAAGCCCATGACAACCTGCATGGCATAAGACATGAAAACAACCATGTCACTAAAGAGAGGCAAACGCGCTGTCGCAGCAGCATCGTTGATTACATAGGCCCCAATCCAGTAAATCGCCACACTCAAACCACTTGAAATCCCCATCATGATAGGGTTCAAAATAGCCATAAGACAGTTGACAAACAAATTCAAGCGTGTCAATTCATCATTTGCTGCTGCAAATTTTTCATTTTGGTATTCTTCAGCATTGTAAGCGCGAACGACACGAATACCTGTTAAACTCTCACGAGTAATACTGTTCAATTTATCAGTCAGACTTTGAATCAAGGACTGTTTTGGAAAGGCTAACGTCATCAAAACAGTCGTCATTAAAACGTTGACAATCACTGCCACAAGTACGGCCCAGAGCCAGTATTCTGAATGACCTAAAATCTTCCCGATAGCCCAGATAGCCATAATCGGACCACGCGTAACTACTTGCAAGCCCATGGTAATCAACATCTGAACCTGAGTAATGTCATTGGTGGTACGAGTTAGGAGACTGGGAATAGAGAATTTCTTAATCTCTGTCTGCGAGTAATCCAAAACTCGGTTAAAAATATCACTTCTCAGCCTACTAGTATAAGAAGCGGCTACTCTGGATGCAAAAAATCCAACTGCAACTGCGGATAAGAAGGCTAGAAAGGACATTCCCACCATCATACCTGCTGGTTGCCATAACTCATCCAAGTTGGTAGCCTGAGTTCCCAGTAAATCCGTGATTTTAGAGATATAGGTCGGCACTTCCAACTCTAGATAGACCGAAAAGCAGGTAAAGAGAATGGCTAGTAAAATCATACCCCATTCTTTTCCTGTGATACGCTTAGCGAGTTTCTTCATCTTCCCCTCCCATTCTTTCTACATTGGCTTGTAATTGAGCAAGGACTTTCTCAAAAATCAGTAATTCATCTTCATCAATGTCTTCCATCAACTGCTTGTCAATTCGTTCAAAAAAGGCCTTAACCTGTTGCATCTGAGAACGTGCTTTGTCCGTCAGACGAACAAATTTAGCCCGCTTATCGCTAGGACTCGCCTCCAATTCCACCAAACCATTTTGCACCATACGCTTGACCAAATTACTAGCAACAGACTTGGTAATATTGAGTTCCTGCTCTATATCTTTAATCAAGACCAAGTCTTGGTTTTTCTCACGATTATCCAAAAAACGCACAACCTGACCTTGAGGCCCACCCATAAATTCAATACCACAACGTTTGGCTTCCTTTTGCACCATCAGGTGAATCTGATGACCAAAACGCTTAAAGACTAACATCGGTTTATCCATACTAACTCCTTTCTAACTATCACATTTAGTTCTCCTAGGAACCAAATAAGTTTCTATGGGAACTATTTTATCATTTTCAGAAAAGATGTCAAGAAAAAGTTTCCTAGAGAACTATTTTCTTGATTCAAAAAATCCCAAGTGATTTTTTCACTTAGGATTATGTTCTCTAGGTTAAATTAGAACCCGTCTACGTTTGTGTAGATTTTTTGTACGTCTTCGTCGTCTTCAAGAACGCTGTAAAGTTTTTCAAAGGTTTCAAGGTCATCGCCTGACAATTCCACTTCTGACTGAGGAATCATTTCCAATTCAGTCACTTGGAATTCTTCGACACCTGACTCACGAAGGGCAACAATAGCCTTGTGAAGGTCTGTTGGAGCTGTGTAAACTGTGATTGTACCTTCTTCTGCTTCTACATCGTCCACATCAACATCTGCTTCAAGCAATTGCTCAAAGACTGCATCAGCATCTTCACCTGCAAATACGATAACTCCCTTGTTGTCAAAGAGGTATGAAACCGAACCTGAAGCGCCCATGTTCCCGCCGTTTTTACCAAAGGCTGCACGGACATTGGCCGCTGTACGGTTGACATTTGAAGTCAAGGTATCAACAATCAGCATAGAACCATTTGGTCCAAAACCTTCGTAACGTCCTTCTGTAAAGGTTTCGTCTGTGTTTCCTTTAGCCTTGTCCAAAGCCTTATCGATAACGTGTTTTGGCACTTGGGCTTGTTTAGCACGGTCGATAACGAATTTCAAGGCTGAGTTTGATTCTGGATCTGGATCACCTTTTTTAGCTGCTACATAGATTTCCACACCAAATTTTGCATATACTTTAGAGTTAGCTCCATCTTTAGCCGTTTTCTTGGCTACGATATTGGCCCATTTACGTCCCATTAGGAATCTCCTTTTTTCACATTTTAATCTTTCTTATTATAACACAAGTTTTTTCGATTTTCACTAAAGGAAATGGATTTTATTCAGTAAATCCAACTAGGATAGCACTTTAGTTGCTAATATTTCCTTGCCTTTCCATCCTTATCAACATTCAAAAAACAAACTAGACCATTATCTGCAAATAGAAAGTTTCGGACAAGTTTGACAAAGTCCGCTCAAATTACTGTTTGAAGTTTGTAGATATAAGAGACAAAAACAATCATACTGCACCTTTTGTTGACAGTCTACTCCAGACATATCATAGTTCAAGTAAATACTTTGAAATTTAACAATTCTTATATGCACTATTGTATTCTAAGAAATCAATAGAAGAGTTTCTAAACAAAACCATAATTTATGTGTTCCTGAAACAGAAATTTATGCTCTTTTTGATTTCACATGATACTGAAGTTAGACTAGTACAACGGCACTTCTAAAACAAGCAAAAGGTAGCTAATTCCCTGTATAGCAAGGAGTTTCACTACCCTTTTTACTTTTTCTTACAGCCACTGTTTGATAGACTCATTTTAACATCACGAGCATACTCCAATGGAAATCGCTAGGCAAGAGATAAACTTTCAGATATTCGCAGAGAGAGCATTGCCTCTTTTTGTCGCAAACGTTCTTCTCTCCTAATCATTCTCTACCTTATCCTCTACCTGAGGATAAAGAGTCGTTCCCCAAATAGAAATCGTCCGCTTACGCACTAGTGGCAAATCGGTTTTTTCATAAACCGTACGCCACCATTCCCAGGCAAGTCCGGTACACTCTCTAATTTTGACAGAGAGATTGCGAACATTCCCTTTCAAAGGAATACTAGTGGTAAAATGAGCCGTCAAATCCTGCCCATTTCTGTCCCAAGCCTTAGGAGTCAAAACTTCTTTACCTTGATAATCATAGGATAATTCATCCCAAGTAATGTAATATTGGGCAACATAGGCACCACTATGATCCAAGAGTAAATCTCCGTTTCTGTAAGCTGTCACCTTAGTCTCAACATAGTCTGTACTGTTTTGAAAGGTCGCAACTACATTGTCCCGTAAAAAAGAAGTTGTATAGGAAATCGGCAAACCTGGATGATCTGCTGTAAAGCGACTGCCTTCTTGAATCAAGTCCTCTACCATATCCACCTTGCCTGTTACAACTCGGGCACCCGAACTCGGGTCGCCCCCTAAAATAACCGCCTTCACTTCTGTATTGTCCAAAATCTGCTTCCACTCTGTCTGAGGAGCTACCTTGACTCCTTTTATCAAAGCTTCAAAAGCAGCCTCGACTTCATCACTCTTACTCGTGGTTTCCAACTTGAGATAAACCTGGCGCCCATAAGCAACACTCGAAATATAGACCAAAGGACGATCGGCAGAAATTCCTCTCTGCCTCAAATCCTCTACCGTTACAGTATCTTGAAATACATCTCCTGGATTTTTAACAGCATCTACGCTGACTGTATAATAAATCTGCTTAAAATTAACAATCTGAATCTGCTTTTCGCCCGAATGGACAGAATTAAAATCAATATCAAGAGAATTCCCTGTCTTTTCAAAGTCAGAACCAAACTTGACCTTGAGTTGTTCCATGCTGTGAGCCGTGATTTTTTCATACTGCATTCTAGCTGGGACATTATTGACCTGACCATAATCTTGATGCCACTTAGCCAACAAATCGTTTACCGCTCCGCGAACACTTGAATTGCTGGGATCTTCTACTTGGAGAAAGCTATCACTACTTGCCAAACCAGGCAAATCAATACTATAAGTCATCGGGGCACGATCGACCGCAAGAAGAGTGGGATTATTCTCTAACAAGGTCTCATCCACTACGAGAAGCGCTCCAGGATAGAGGCGACTATCGTTGGTAGCCGTCACGGAAATATCACTTGTGTTTGTCGACAAGCTCCGCTTCTTTCTTTCGATAACAACAAACTCATCGGGTAGCTGATTCCCCTCTTTGATGAAACGATTTTCAATACTCTCTCCCTGATGGGTCAAGAGTTTCTTTTTATCGTAATCCATAGCTAGTATAAAGTCATTTACTGCTTTATTTGTCATCTTCTACCTCCTAATAAGTTCCTGGATTGAGTTGCATAAACTCAGACTTGTTCAGCGAAATCAGCTGTGGTTGGACTAAGTGATCCAAAATTTCCTCGTATAATTCTTCTGAGACATTGCGTCGCCGTCTGGCTAGATAAGAAGTCGGAATGACCGTATTATCCAACATAAATACCTTATCTAAGTCAATCAAGGTTGGTCTTGTAAAAGGATTACGAGCTAAATCCGGCTCTTCTATCATAAAGTTCTTGACCAAACGTCTAGTCAAGAGAGCTGGTTTGAAGGTCTGATTTTTAACTAACTCTTTGTTTTTAGTCATGCTGTTGTCAATACAAATATACATATGATTCTTCACAGCCAAATCGCTACTAATAGTCGGAAAAGGCAAATAAAGAGCTACAACATCTCCTCTCTTAATCAAGCAAGAGCACCCCCTTTTCTCCTAATGTAACATAGACAGGATTGACCAAGTCTTCTGATTGACTCAGAATTTCCAAAGTTTGAGTTTGGCGCCCTGTCAATTTAGTAGCATCTTGTCTCTTCAATACAAAATGCTTGTCGCCAATTACCTTGACACTATAATCTTTCTCCAAAGCTGACTGGTAAATCCATATCAGATCTTGTCTGTCCTGAGAACTCAAGAGAGAAGGATGTTCAAGTCTCCCGATAGTCTGATAAAAATCAAAAACAGGAGCTAACTCCTGCCAATCTGACTGGCTAGTTGTCAAGGCTAGAAAAAGGGCTTTGCGAGCTGATACTTCTTGATTAGCCTTGAGAGTCCCTTTTCCCTCCAAGTTTTTTAGAAAGTGGGAAACTCCAGAAAGCAAATCTTTCTCTAACTGCGAGAAATAAAAACCTTGCCTTCCCAGACATAAGTCTCTCAAGTCGCTTTCTCTAGCAAATAAGAGTTCAAACAGTTGATAGTAAAAGAAAAATATCTGGCACTGAGTCGCGCTCATCTTTTCCTTATCGGCTTCTTTTTTCAACCAGAGCAAGGGCAAAAGGTAGCTGGATTGAGACATTTCCTCCACCTCCTATTCTTTTTTCTCTGGAGCATCTGCACTAGCTGCCACTTCTTTTGACTGGATACTTTCCCACTGGTTGATTTCCTCTGAGATAAGACCTTCGCATGTCTTGACAAATAGAGCAAAAGCCTTGGTTTTTCCTGCATATTTCTCCGTTTGACATTGATAGAGGAATTTTTCTCTCTCCAGGAGTTGCGCAGTCTTTTGGTAAGAAATCCAGTGTTCCTTGGCATTATACAAATTGAGAATCCCCTCACACAGCAAGCCTAGACTGGACAAGGCAACCGAAATCAAACGGTAGCGATCACCTGGCATAGGAATAGCACAAAAAACAGCTATGAGAAAACCTGCCACGATTTCTGTTATTTTTAATACCTTATAGCGTCTACGATGTTGAACGCTTTTCTTTAAAAAATGAGCTATCTGTACATCCAATCGCTCTGTCAGGTACATTTCTTCTGGCGTCATGTTCGTAACCCCTTTCATTTACTTTGATAATCATAGTATAACATATTTGAATATCAAAGTATAGTAAAAACTGGACTATAGCTTATTATAAAATCTAAATATGAAATATTTGTGAAATGAGGGAAAAATATCACAAAAAGGATGGAACAAAAAGGTTCAAAATGATAAAAACGCATAATACCTTGCCTTAAAAAGCTTGATATTATGCGTTTTATCAGAGAAAGATTTTCTGAATGTTCACCTCAAATTGAGTTTTTCCAACATTCTTTCAGTCACTATTCTAGCTAGTTTCCGACTCGTCTAAACTTTGCTTATCTTAACTGAGCAAGAATAGCTTTGAGTTTCTCAATCAACTCATCTTCTGTGTGGTCAGACTCTTTCTCATTGGCTAGGAAGGCAACTGCTTGAGCGAGAGCTTCTCGTGCTTGGTCGAGGACTTTCGCATCTACATTTGTAAGGTCGCTTTCTTGCAGAACCTTAGTCAATTCCTTGGTCAATTTCTTGAGTTCTGACTCTTTCTTGCGACGAGCGATGAGGAAGAGAAGGAGACCAAGAAGGGCGAACAGGCTGCCAATCATGGTACCGTATGGAAGATGACCTTGCTCTTTGCTTGTTTCTTTCGTTTCTTCTTCATCCTTAGTCGCTTGCTTGCCTTTCAAGGATTCGAGAGCTTCTTTGACCTTAGCAGTCATCTCTTTCAAGCCTGCCTCTGTCAAGTCAGCATTTCTAAGGGCTGCTTGACCCTCTCCGAGAATGATCTTCGCAGCGTCGATGACAGATTGATCAATACCATCCAAGTCTTTCAAACGAGTTTCCAAGTCTTGAATCAAATCTCTTAAGACTGATTTATCAACCTGTTTCTCTTGACTCGATTGAGCGCCTCTAGCGAAAGCTACACTTCTACGGCTACGAGTTGGAACCGTCACAGAACTTTCAGATAGCCCTTGTGGAGACTCTGCTTCTGTCGCATTTCCTGTTCCCCTCTGTTGACTAGATAAACCAGTAGCTTGATCCGTCGAATCACCTGAATGAGCTGGAGTGCTTGGAGTAGTAGGCTGAGCTTGGTTATTTGCATCGCCTTGACTGCCGTCATCAGATGGAGCTGGTCTATCTCCTTGGCTAGCCGTATCCCCTCTACTATCTAAACCTGCTTGGTTGCCACCATTACCTGGTGTGGATGAGTTTCCTTGGTTACTACGAGCAATGATATCGTCAAGAATTTTATCGAGGGTGCTTAAGCCGTCGTTTTAGTATTCTCTACAGAAGCTTGGTCAGTTGCCTTACCAACATTCATTTTGGCTTTCTCTAAGGCTTGATCTACTTGGTTTGTGGCGGTTGCTTTTTCTTCTGTTGTTACGTGTTCAAGACCATTTATCGTTGCTTTCTTCTCGCGAGCTTTCTTCTCTAGCTCTGCTATCGCTTTCTCTTTCCCTACTGGGTTCACACGCCTAATATCACTCAATCCTTGGTCTAGGGCGTTCTCAACTTGGCCGATATTCTGAGCTTTATTGATTTTATCTGTAGCTCGCCTTGCATAGGTATTAACTGTAGCAGTGGCACCATTTTGTTCCACTTCGGACAAGTTCCTATTGCCAGTAATGCTGCTATTTTTATCTCTGCGTGCTTGTTCTATTTGTTTAAGAGCATCCTCTTTGAACTCCGTAGTGGTTCTTGAATGCCATTGGTTCACAAGGAAAACTTCATTCCCATCTTGTCCACGAAGTCCAGCTGCATAATCTAGTTTAGCAATATCAGTATTTCCCTCAGTGTCAAAGGTTAGCTTGTAAGAACGGTCTGAGTTAGGAAGTTGGAAGTAATACAACGATGCACTAGCATCTTTTTTAATATTGCCTATCTTTTCATCGGATATAGCTTGAGCTTCCCGACTTTCAGCTTGTCTTTCATAAGGATGAGCATTATAGCGTCCTCCTCGGGCTAAATCTTCTAAATTATTACGCGGAAAAGCCGTAGGCCCAAATGTTCTACGTAAGCCACTATTTAAAACAGTCCCTTTTGTTACTTCTCCGAGTCCTATATTTGCATTCTTTAATTTGTCTACCAAATCTCGACCATCTTGAGCCGGAGCATGCGTTCCCCCGCCACGGTCATGATAACTGATTCCTACAGTATTTGTTTTAACAGTCTGCCCGCTTGGGACAGTGAACCACACTTCTGTACGACCTGGCAATGTCCTATGATTATCTTTATTGATTTCAATTGTCCATCTAAAACCGTTATTAGTAGGTTTTACTGTGACGTTTAGATACTTATATCCATCCTTAATAAATGCAGTAGAATTATCTCTCGGACGTCTGTCTAAGAAGAATACATAGGTGTACTTATCATAAGGAGAATTTCCCTTGTTACCTGACCTTTCAAAGTAGCTTTCTCTTGCGTTTTTAAATTCCTCAGAGTAGTTTTCGCCAGCTCTTGTAACTCTTGTGGCTCTCGAACTACGAAAGTCAGAGTAGCCACCATCACGTGGTTGAGGAGTTACTCCTTCAGCTGTAGTTTCCTCACCATATTTTTCTTCCAGCACTCCTTCGATGAGGTCTCGGGATTTTTTCAGGTCGACTAGGGCAGCCGCAAAATCTTCTTGGCTGATGGTATCACCTTTAGAAAAGGCTTCATTAAACTTATCAGCTGCTACTTTTGCTACTTGGATTTTATCTTCCGACGCTCCGTACCGTCGGAGTTCCTTTGTGATATCCTCCAATTCCTTTTTTAGTCCATAGACGCCGTTCTCACCTTCTGTCGTATTGGTGTAGGTTGGGAGTTCTTGTCGACTAGGCTTTTCACTAGATTCAGTTTTTTCTGAGTTACCTACAGTTTCTGGGCTCACCTGATCCACAGCTGGTGTGGCTTGGCTCAAACTACCTCTTTTACGACGCTTTCCACCAGTTGCTTGCTCAGTTGCAGTTCCGTTTGGTTCGACAAGCTTATTATTTGTCGAACTTGCTTCACCCAAGTCTGTCAATTTTGGTAGCGATGGCTTCAAGGTTTGATTGACACGGCTCGTCAGTTCTTCCATCAGTCTTACTTGCTCATCAACCTGCGCTTGCGTCGCATTTGGGTCGTCCAAAACTGCCTTAGCTGCTGCTAGACCTGCTTCCACTTCATCGTGGAGCGCTTTCATGGAGCTAAGAGTTAGTTTTTCCAACAAAGCTTGCAGATTGCCTTGGAGTGATTTAGCTTCTGTCGTTTTAGTGGCAGATGTGGGCTGGTCTTGCTCTTTTTCTCTCTCTGATTGAGAAGTTTCTTGAACAGCTGGTTTTGCCTCTGGTTTGGTAGGAGCAAGGCCAGCTGTTTCCTATCTCTTACTAGCGTCCTCGGCTTTAGTCTCTGGAGAGTTTGACTCCCCTGTAGACTTGAGCTCAGCCGACGGTTCAGTCTGAGAGACCTTCTCTGGCTCTTCCCCATCTGACTCCTGCTTATCCTTATCTGGTGTTCCAGCAGATTCAGCAACTACATCACTGGCTATTGCCGAAGATACTGCAGGTGCCTGCGCTTGCACCCCATTTGCAAAGAACATCAGAGCCGCAACCGCAACGCTAGCAACCCCAAAATGGCATTTACGAATGGAATAACGGAAAATTTTCTCTCCATTACCATCATTCTTTTTCTTGAACATAAGTGAATCCTTTCCTCATCTGAGAGCTTCCCCAAGCTTAGAAAGCGCGCAAAAAGCCGACAGACGATAATATATCAACTATATGGTAACACTTCTGACATACAAATCAACCCCCTCGCTGACAAGATAGAGTCAGGAAAGGCAAGAAAAAAGCGACATTATATATATATACAAAGATGTGTAAAACCTTTTAATACAGCCTATTTTTTAACAAATATATAAGAATTGTACTACATTTATATATGTACAACATCCTCTGCGCCAATGTTATAAAATTGTTACATTTTGATTACAAAAACATTTCGAAATATATAATAGAAGCCTGAGTATTTTATAGTAATTCTCTTCCTATCAATTAGGTCAACAGTTGAGCATTACACCCTATCCCCAGCAAAGGACTATGATCAGCATTTCCTAGCCACTAGGACGCTCCAAATCACCTATTCTAAGTCCATCACTAGCTTGGTCAGTAAGATACCTACGACAAGGCGACGCTGACGGGTTTGATGAGATTTTGGAAGAGTATTACATCATAGATTCACCAGTAGCTAATGCCTACAGAGGACTTGACCGCAGATTTAACTACTAAAAAACCACCTGAAACAATCAAGTGACTAGAGGATAAAAACAAAGACTGGGCAAAAAGTTTTGAAAAGCAAAAAACGCATAATATCAGGTCTTGAAAAACCTTGATACTATACGTTTGATTGTGGGAAGATTGCCTTCATTTTCTCCTGAAATTGAAGTTTTGCCTAGTTTCCAGAGATAGACAAATTCAATATAGCCATCTCACTACAATTATTTTAACCATCGAGAAAATTTTTCAGGATTTCAAAAATTTCATTTTGATCCAATGAAATATCATCATTTTGAGGAATAGTTGACTTCACAGGCTCTAATTCTATCACAAAACGGTGCATGTCTGCTTTTACCGCACTACTTGATGTTATAGCCGATAACTTTTCATCTCCTAGCAAGGAAGCTGTCAAACGGGTAATGTCATTCAAATGTTTTTTAATGGACTTACTCAAACCTTGAGCACCTGTAGCAGAGCGTTCCCTCATATCCAGCCAAGCTTTAGCCTTAAAAATAATTAGGCCACAATTACTCAATACCGAATACCCCTGAACGGTTCCTTTTTCATGCACCAATATATTATAATAATCCTCATCCAATAATAAGGCTGATAAACTAGCATCTTGGTCAAAATGTAAGGGAATTTCTCGGCCGTCCTTCTTTAATGGATATTGTGGTAAGATACTAAATAGTTCAATCATAGAAGGAAACTCAGGTTTAGTTGTTGTAAATCGAAAAAGCTGTGCTTTCTCATCTTTCTGACTTCCTTGATACTCTCCCAATTCTAAAAAATGATTCAAGGTATTATAAAATTCCTTATTTTTTAGTTCATCAATGATGACCATATCATAATCTTTTGTTGTGCGACTTTTAAATCCTTGCGAATCCAATACGATAGAGGTAGCAGTTCCCCCAATCAGAACATAATAGTCCTTAAAATCCGCAAACATTTCTTGAAAAATAGCTTTCGTATTAGCTGGCATCATCTTCTCCCAGATACTGTAATATCATATTTTCTAGTACTTCACTCTCTTCCTCTATACGTGGATCACCATCATCTTTTAAGGTCAAATAAAGAGAAATCGGATCTACAAATTGTTTATCATGATTATTTTTAAAATCATTCCAAAACTCAGATACAAAAGGACGATATTTCCATATCTCTAGCATCTTTCCTTTTAAAACATGCTGAGAAAGTGGCAAGGATAACTGATTGAATTTTCTCTGCCATATGACATAGCTAGTATTTTCATCCGTTTCAGCTAAAAAAGTTGAATGCGACAAAGCATAAGTACCACCATATAGAAGGTTAGAAACAGATTTTATCTGCTTTATATCGTCATCTGGCAATAAAATCCGTTTTTTGATGGGATTAAATAAACATGACACGGATTTTAAGAATAATTCTTTCTTTGACACCGTATATGTGTAAAGCTTATTTTGCTTGTTTAACCAATCTAAAGCTTTAAAAGTCCTCAAACACCTATAAATTGTTGAGTTTGGAAGTCCAGTGACTTGTGAAAGCAAATCAACATCTACTACTTTTTGATCTTTTGTCAATAAAAAGGCAATCCATGTTAATTGTTCGCTAGGTGTTAATTCCTTAGGGACTTCAGTATCATTCGCATTCAGTACTAGTCCCAATGGAGGGAAGAAGAGGTTTCCCTTGAAGTCGACAAAAGGAATTCTAGCTTGAAGTAATTGCTTTTTTTCACTGTCTGATAACTTTGAAAACACCAAAACAACAGCCATATTGGCTTTTTCACCCATAGTACGAGCCTGAGTAACAAATGAACTCAAACTGCCCTTTCTCTTTTCTTTAATCAATAAAAATGATTCCTTATGAAAAGTCATTTGAGTGTACTCAAACCTTTTTACAAAACTGATTGGTAAAGTCAAAGTCAGTTCCTCAATACTGACATCAACATAAAAGGATTGAAAAATCGACATTATCTTTTTGACATTCATGGCGTTCCCTTATTCTATCATTTTTATTACATTTTATCATTCGGTATGATAAAATACAAGCTTTTTGATAAAACAACTAAAAACTACTCGCTATCCCCTCTCACATCACCCTACATATCGTTTGATATGCGACTGATAGTTCAGGGAAACTTCAAGGACAACTTTTCTCTCATCCCCTATGTAGGTCATTTCTACTCTTATAGGCTCAATTTGACACTTTTCTTCTTCGAAGTGCTCATATGCCTACTGAATAGTGAGTTCGATTTATCCAAATTTATTTTTGTCTATTTTGATGAACACTTCCACGAAGATAGTCTGAAAAAGAATCCGCCCCAATTTTCCTTCTCTTTTTAAGCATATTATTCCAGATATGATTGCCCTCTTGTTCAGTAATAAATTGCGCTTTAAACGCTTCAACCAGTATATCTCCTGTCGTCATATGTTCTAAAGAAAATTCTTCTACATATGGTTCAACATCTCTTAGGTTATTACTTCCTAATATCCCGTTATGCTTTTTCGCTAAGGAAATAGAAGCCGCTTCTCCCTTACCAATAACCTTGTTACTATCATGATTTCTTGTTAAATTTGCTACCCTTCACCAAAAACTACTTCATCGTAATCAAACCGTCAGGTTCTATACTAAATTCTGGTCTGTCTGCTATCGTACCATCTTCTTTAAGGTAATACCAGCCATCATTTGATTTGACAAAGGCATTAGAAACCATGTCCCCATTTTGACTATCAAGATAGTACCAAGTCTCCTTGTACTTGACCCAACCTGTCTTCATGGCGCCCTCTGTGTCAAAATAATACCACTTCTCAGCGATTTTCTTCCAGCCTGTCGCCATTTCGCCTGACTGGTCAAACCAGTACCAGTTGCCGTCTATGTGCTTCTTCCAGCGATCTGCAAGCATATATCCTGAACCGTCAAAGTAATACCAAGTACCATTTACTTTCTCAAACTTATCTTTTGGATAAGAACCGTCTGAGTGTACATACCAGGTGCCAGTATCGTTCTGTTGCCATCCTGCTTCAATCGTCAAGCCGTTTTCAATATCCTGATTAAACTGCTCACGGCTAATACCCCATTTGGCAAGATAAGGATAGGGGTCAATGTGATCTGAGTTGTTGTCAGGTTGGTTATTGGTGCAATATTCGTGTGTCTTGATACCTGCCAAGTCGTCTGTATCAAGTGTTTTCGGTATACCAGCTTCATCCGCTAGATTGCGCAAGAGTTCGATATAGAGACGATAGTCAATCAGAAACTCTTCTTTTGATTCATGGCTTTCAATCAGTTCAACTTGTGCATAACCTTCTGCATTCCAACCGCCCCCAACGTCCCAGGCACCATTATCAACAGGTCCTACCTGCATAACACGACCATTACCGACTACGTGAGAAAAGAAGCCCAATTCAGGATCTTTTCTGTAATGGTAGTCAGCCTCATTTTGCACCGTTGAGTTACGGTTGCCTGTGGAATGGGCATGGACTTGCCTATATGGTTGCACGCCGACTTGAGGCAAATCTGTTCTTAATTTACTCACATCAATTTCCATATTCTACTCCTTATCAATTAAAATAACTTATTTTTTACAATCCAGAGCTAGAAACTCCTTTATTTATACCTTACAAAGAAGACAATCCTAGTCACGATTAGGCTTGTAGATAGAACTTCAAAACGCACTATTTTGACACCGTAAATAGGACTGATGAGGTCTGCATTCTATCTACAACAACCCCCAAAACTAAAAAGCTTTTCAAAAGTATATTTTTACAGTCTCTATATGTCCTTTTCATAAATACTATACTTTATTATATCATATAAAAGAAGTCAAAAGTATGTTAAACTATTTTCAAGACCAAACTAAAGATGACAGCACAAGTTTTTTCGATTTTCACTAGAGGAAATAGATTTTATTTAGCAAATACAGCTAGGAGAGCGCTTTGGTTGCCAAGATGGCCTTACCTTCTTTTATCAAGGGGTGACGAAACAGTGAGAAATACAGTTGGATAGTCATGGCAACCCAGATAAGAGGTTCACAAAGGATAACACCCTTATATCCTGCCCAAGGAATAATCAAGACCACAAAAGCGATTTTCCCGATTAGTTCGATAAAGCTAGAAACCAGCGGAAGGACTTTTTGCCCCAAACCCTGCAAACAATTGCGATAAATCAACAAGAGACTCAAAATAGGATAAAAGGCTGAGCTGATTTGCAGATAGAGACTGCCATTTTCTACCAGGTATCCATCAGTCGAACTGGCCAAGAAAGAAACCAGGGCTGGACTGGCAAAAAAGAGGAAGATACAAACAAAAACTGCCCAGGATATACTTAAACGACTACCGATTCGAAGACCTTGAACAATGCGGTCTGGTCGCTTAGCCCCAAGATTCTGAGAGGCAAAGGTCGTCATTGATGCAGAAATAGCGGTCATGGGAAGAAGGGCGAAGGCCATAATGCGTCGAGCTGCCGTCTGGGCACTAATAATCACTGCACCAAAGGTATTAACAGAAGACTGTAAAATCACACTACCGATAGATACAATTGAACTCATCAAGCCCATAGCCAAACCTTGCTCCAAAAGATCGGCGTATAAGGCCTTGTCCCATTTGAAATGCTTGAGCTGAGGGAGCAGCTCAGGCACACTCTTACGGATATAATAAAAGCAAAGAACCGCTGATAAACCTTGCGAAATGATGGTAGCAAGTCCCGCGGATTGAACCCCCAGTTGCAGTTGCGTAATAAAATAGAGATCCAGAACCACATTAACCAAGGCAGAGAAAATCAGAAAACCAAGCGCAGCCAGACTGTCACCAATAGATCGCAACAAACCTGCAAAGAGATTATAGGCAAAACTAACACCGACACAGGTCACAATCATAGAAATATATTGATAGGACTGAGGGAGGATTTCAGCAGGGGTATCCAAGTACTGTAAAAGAGGATACAAACCAAGAAAGCCCAGCAGCATCACTACAACACTCAAAAGAGCACCTAAAATCCAGGTGGCTGCTACTGTTTCCTTGATTTTAGTAAAATTCCGAGCCCCATAATAGCGAGCAATGACAATCCCCATGCCATTGCCAACACCAAGAGTAAAACCTACAATCAAGTCAAAAATCGCTGTCGTCGCCCCTACTGCAGCCAAGGAATCTTGACCCAGAAATCGCCCAACAATCAAGACATCAGCAGTATTATAGAGCTGTTGAAAAATATTTGATAGCAAGATTGGGAAGGCGAAGCTTAAGAGCGAGGGAAGAATCGGACCATGTAGCAGGTCCACTGTTCGTTTTTTATTCATAAGGCTATTATATCAGCTTTCTAGAGGAGCGACAAGAAACAGCAAACTATAGGCAATCTGAAATCTTGAACAAAGAATCGAAAAAGCAGTGGATTTCTCCACTACTTTAACAGCTTATACTCAATGAAAATCAAAGAGCAAACTAGGAAGCTAGCAGCAGGCTGTACTTGAGTACGGCAAGGTGAAGCTGACGTGGTTTGAAGAGATTTTCGAAGAGTATTATTCTTCAATTTCGATTTCAAGTTCATCACCTAGGTCAAGGGTGACTTCTTCATTCACAGAATCTGCTTGAACTGCTTCATCTTTTTTAGTTTTAACACCTTCTACAGAAGCTTCTTCTCCATCAATCAAGCCAAATTTAGAACGGACTTGCTTATCAATTTCATCAAAGATTTCTGGGTGCTCTGCCAAGTATTTCTTAGCATTCTCAGAACCTTGCCCAATTTTTTCATCTTTGTAAGAATACCAAGCCCCTGCTTTTTTGATAATATCCAAGTCGCTTGCAATCTTCAAGAGTTCACCAGTCTTAGAAATTCCTTCCCCGTACATAATTTCAACTACGGCTTCCTTAAACGGTGGAGCTACCTTATTTTTTACAACCTTAATCTTAGTTTCTTTACCGACATTGGTTTCTTTTTGGTCACCAGTTCCCTTAATTTGTGTATTACCACGAACATCTAAGCGGACTGAAGCATAGAATTTCAAAGCACGTCCGCCAGGTGTTGTTTCTGGATTTCCAAACATGACCCCAACTTTTTCACGCAATTGGTTGATAAAGATGGCAATTGTTTTGGTTTTATTGATAGAAGCACCAAGTTTACGCATGGCCTGGCTCATCATACGAGCCTGCAAACCAACGTGGCTATCTCCGATATCTCCATCAATTTCCGCACGAGGTACAAGGGCTGCAACTGAGTCGACTACGACAAGATCAACTGCACCTGAATCAATCAATTTTCCTGCAATTTCAAGACCTTGCTCTCCTGAGTCTGGTTGCGACAAGAGCAATTCGTCAATGTTGACACCAAGGGCCGCAGCATAAGCTGGATCAAGAGCATGCTCCGCATCGATAAAGGCTGCAATCCCACCTTCTTTTTGCGCTTGCGCAACTGCATGAAGAGCAACCGTTGTCTTACCAGATGACTCTGGTCCATAGATTTCGATGATACGTCCCTTAGGATAACCACCTGAACCAAGGGCGATGTCAAGAGCCAAAGAACCTGAGCTCATCACTTGCACCTTTTGCTCGGCACGTTCACCCAAACGCATGATGGATCCTTTACCAAAGTCCTTCTCAATCAGTTTAAGAGCGTCATTCAAGGCTTTTTCACGTTCAGCCCCGAATTTTTTTGAAATTTCTTCTAATTTTTTTGGTTTTTTCGCCATTCTATTCTCCTATATTCTAATGGTCCTCAGACCTGTCTACTATTATATCAAAAGTTAGTCACTTAATAAAGCCTTGCGAACTAGGTTAAAGGCATGCATAACCGCAATGTGACGTACATCTGCTCGACTTCTGCCTCCAATATTCACCTTGATGATCTCAGTTCCTTGCTCTCGAGCCAAGCCTATGAAGACTGTCCCAGCTGGATGCCCTTCTAGGCTATCTGGCCCTGCCACTCCAGTCAAACTAAGGCCAAAATCAGATTGAGTCTTGTTTCGTGCCTGCTCAGCCATCTTCTGTGCTGTAAATTCAGATACCACACCCTGTTCTTCCAAATCCTTGACAGGAATATCCAACATTTTTGATTTTTCCTCCAAGCTATAGGTCACAAAACCACCCTTAAATATACCTGAAACTCCCGAAAAATCCGCTACCCTAGCTTGGAAAAGACCTGCTGTCAAACTCTCTGCAGCCGTGATGGTTTTCCCTTGTTTTTTCAGTTCTTCTACCACAATGCTGGCTAAACTAGTTTCTTCCCCATAACCATAACAAAGGTCTCGTAAAGAAAGTCCTTCAAAGGTCTGGCGATTCAAGATTTGATGTTCCAAAATATCCAGCGCTTGATTCGCCTCTTCTTGACTGCTAGCCTTTGTTGACAGACGCAAGGTTACCTCTCCTGTCTTGGCATAAGGTGCCAAGGTAGGATCGGTCTGATTATCAATTAAATCAGCCAAAATCGTCACCAGCTGACTTTCGCCAATTCCAAAGAAACGAAGAACTCGGGAATACAGCTTGCTCCCCGTCATCAACTTAGGTAGAAGTTGGTTTAAAACCATAGGCTTTAATTCACTTGGTGGACCTGGAAGGACAACGTAGGTCACTCCATCGACTTCCAATATTCCTCCCACAGCCAGTCCTGTTTCGTTTGGCAGCGGAGTCGCTCCTTCTACAATTTGGGCTTGTCTTTCATTATTCGGTGTTCGGGCATAGTCTGGTCTCTGGGCAAAAAAGACATCCAACTTCTCCTGAGCCTGAGGATCGAAGACTAATTCTTTCCCTAAAAATTTAGCTAGAGTTTGTTTGGTCAAATCGTCCTCAGTTGGCCCCAAACCGCCTGTCAAAATCACCAGACTGCTACGTTGACTGGCAATCTCAAGTAAAGACAAGAGACGAGCTTCGTTGTCTCCTACAGCCGTCTGAAAATAAACATCTACCCCAATCTCTGCTAGTTTTTCCGATAAAAACTGTGCATTGGTGTTGACAATCTGTCCTGTCAAAATCTCTGTTCCAACAGCAATGATTTCTGCTTTCATGTTTCCTCCTACCTATCTATTCGTATTTTTTTGAAAAAATCGCAGGAATTTTCCTACGATTGATTTTTTATTTTTATCAACAAATGAACTATTCTACTTCATTTGTTACAAAGACACCTTGTTCTTGATTATCCCCATTAGCAACAGGCACCCGTCCAAACAAATCTTCAAATAAGACCGCATTGGTTTCAAGCTGAGTGACTTCTTCTTGTCCCAAAGAACGTCGGAGTAGATTTTGCATTTCCAACATATGGGCTCTCGAAACAATCTGGTAAGAAACACCTTGAAGCATCTCTCCTTCACCCTGCAACTGCTGAGTTTCAATGGTTTTAAATGAATCTTTATAGCCTAGCAAGTTAGGGATACTTTTTGCAGACAAATCAATATTGGTCTGCATATTGTCACTCAAAGCTTTTAGAATCTCTTGATAATGACCAACGCTATTTAAACTGAGAGCTTTTTCCATGACTTTTTGAATAACTTCACGTTGACGTTTTTGACGACCATAATCTCCCTCAGGATCTTGGTAACGCATTCGTGCATAGACTAGGGCTTCTTCTCCCCCAATATGTTGCTCCCCAACACCGATAGAAATGGTATTAAATTCTTCTTGGTCACTGATAGAAATTGGGAAACCTAGGGTATTATTGACTGTAATACCACCTACTGCATCCACTAGTTTTTGTAACCCTTTCATATTGACCATCACATAGCGATCAATATGGATATTCATCATTTTTTGAATGGTTTCTATAGCAAGCTCTGCTCCACCATCTGCATATGCTGAATTCAGTTTCGCTTCATGAGCCTGACCATTCCCTGATTCAATGCGGGTCAGAATATCCCGCTCTAAACTCATCATCGTTGTTTTTTTCGTTTTAGGATTCACTGTCATCAAGATCATGCTATCACTTCTACCGACCCAAGTTTCAGTTCGTTCAGCATTTCCGGTGTCCACTCCCATTAACAGAATGGTTAGAGGTTCAGTCGCTTCAATAACCTTGGTTTCTTCGCCGATTTTTTTATAAGTTTTAGCTAAGGTTTCTGTCCCTTGTTGATAAATAGTATAAGCAAAAATACCTGCTCCTACTACAGTTACAGAAAGTAAAGCTAGCACCATTCCAATAATTTTTTTAACCATATTTCTACTAATCTATCAGTTTACCCATCAAGTAAACATCGATAAATTTCCCTTCTTCTATATATGCTCCACGCTCTTGGCGACCTTCAATGACAAAGTCATGCTTTTGATAAAGATGAACTGCAGCTTGATTACGAGTTTGGACAGTCAGTTGGAGACGACGCAGAATGCCACTTGCTTGTGCCCACTCTATCACTTCTTCTAGCAACAAACTTCCCAATCCATTATTCCAATATCTTTTTCCAATCACAATGAAGAGATCTCCAATATGACGGACTCTCTTGCGCTGGTCAGCTGTAATATTTACAATACCAGCAATTTTATCATTTAAGAATGCAAGTAAGGTTATCTGATTGTCCGAACTAGCTTGCTTGTTGAGGAATACTTCCATCTCCTCACTGGTCAAGAGAATACCATCTCCGTCTAAGCTGGTAAAGTCTGTCTCCAAACTCACACGATTTAAAAAGGCCACTAATTCAGCTGCATCTTTAGGCTCTGCTTCCCTAATGAGCAATTCATACTCCATATTGAAGCTCCTCTAACAATTTCTCAGCACGCAAACCCTTTGCCTGAAAATTTAAACGGCGACCGTCTTCTTCTTTTAGAATTTCCAATTCTAAATAAGTATCTGGCAAGGCATCTCCTAAGAGATTTCCCCACTCAATAACAGTCACTCCGCCACCAAAGAGAAACTCATCCAAGTCAATAGAATCAGCGTCGCCCTCGATACGATAAACATCTAGGTGGTAAAGCGGAAGACGACCTTCATACTCTCTTACGATAGTATAGGTGGGACTTTTAATCATTTGAGAAATCTGTAATCCTTTTGCAAGTCCTTTAGTAAAGGTCGTTTTACCTGCACCCAGTTCTCCAGTTAAGATTAAAACATCATTCTTTGCTAATAGATGACCCAAACGCTCCCCTAAGGCTTGCAGCTCTTCTTCATTTTTTGTGTACATACTCTTATTATACCAAAAACTTTTCTTTTGTGTCTATTTTCCTGCTGAACTTACCATCATAACATCCATAAAAACAAGCTTTCTCTAAAAGAAAATGAGCGTAGCAATGACCAATACAAGATCTCGGAAAATATGACCATAAAAGGAAACTTCCTTCTTAACCGAATTTGGGACAAGATAGGCTGCAAAAAACAAGCCCAGTCCAATATAAATCAGAAGAGAGACAATGGTCATTGGATTTCTTAAGAAGAGAAGTGTTGCTAAAATAGTCACCAACACTGTCTTTTTTCTGTCTAGCATAGCAAGAAAATCGCGCATATATTTTTTCAAGGGTAAAAAAATCAGCAAATCTAGCCCAAATAGAAAGAAAAAGGATGGCAATAAAAAGTCAACTAATTCTTGCTGTAGCGTATTTTTAATGAACAAGTTATCTGACAAGACAAGGACAGCTCCTAATAAATTAATTAAGAGTAACATACTATAAAAAAGCTTCACTGACTTCTTACTGGCTAGGACACTATGAACTTCTTGCTTACGGGTATAAAGATAATTTACTCCAGCACAGATTCCTGAAACGAAGACCATACTTCCGATGAAAAAAGCTGTACTTTGTTTAAAGGACAAGATGCATTCTTTCCATAGGAAACAGCTACTCAAACTGATTTGAATTAAAGCTAACAAAAATAAGATTCTCATTGATTTCATCTTTTCTCTCCCTTCCTACCAATCATTATACTCGGAGAAAAGAGAGAACTGTTTCCAATCTTCTCAAATGTCTCTTTTAGACGCTAAACAAACACGAGAGACTTATACTCAATGAAAATCAAAGAGCAAACTAGGAAGCTAGCCACAGGTTGCTCAAAACACTGTTTTGAGGTTGGAGATAGAACTGACGTGGTTTAAAAGAGATTTTGGAAGAATATAAATTGAAATAAGGCTGATAGTATTCATTTCACTATCAGCCTTACAGGTTATTTAACGTTTCA
>OBUY01000051.1_pt1 | contig 59775 bp, 68 predicted proteins | sample 1475781 | NCBI WGS metagenome assembly OBUY01 (sample SAMEA2579912, study PRJEB22360) | human gut metagenome | biome: human gut; feature: human-associated habitat; material: faeces | place: Denmark | collected 2008/2010 | reverse complement strand
TTCTCCTTTTCGTCTATTTAAGATAATAGGCTAGCTCCACAAGAAAACCGACGCGGAGTTGCGTGGCAATGCAACCGAGCGTGTCGCAACCTCTTGCATCAAAGCTAAGACTGTAATTTACAGCACCATAATAGAATAACACAAAGCCCCTGCGATTGCAAGGGATTTGTTGCTGTTTTTTCGTTTTTTTACAATGAAACTGTTTTCTTTTTTTATAGGTCATTTATTTAACTATTCTCTATAGAAGAAAGTTACTCTCTCTTCACCTGTTCATAGCTTTCTTTTCCATCATTGAGCTTGTCCCAAATCACTACTTGCCCACTTTTGAGCGATTTTTGCACATCGATAATTCGTTGATTGGAGGAACCTCGAAACTGGAGCATGAGATTTCTCTTAGTTCGGTCATATCTTCCATCAACAAGAATGTCAATCAGCGACAAGAGTTCCAATTTATCTGGAGTTTCCAACATCATTTCTTCCCAAGTGTAGCCCGTCCAGGACCAGATGTCTTTATCTGGCAATTCCTTCCGAATGCGCTTAACGAGTGGCAAGAGAATTCCCGTATTGAGAAAGGGCTCCCCTCCCAGCAAGGTCAAGCCTTGAACATAAGGTTGAGCGAGATCTGCCATGATCTGTTCTTCTAATTCTGCTGTATAGGAAATGCCAGCATTGAAGGACCAGGTCGCTACATTATAACACCCCTCGCAGTGAAACATGCAACCTGCTACATAGAGAGAGTTGCGCACGCCTTCTCCGTCCACAAAGTTAAAGGCCTTGTAGTCAATGATACGGCCTTGACTTAGCTCCTCACTTTTCCATTCTTGTGGTTTTGGATTATTCATTCGCTACCTCTATCCAATAACGCTCAACTCCATTACGAACATCTTCAAGAATTCCTCCATTTGCTAGAATGACTGCTCTGCTAGCAGAGTTACTCACGCTACATGTCACAAGAGTTTTCTTGATGTTCTTTGCCTTAGCAACTTGCAAGCCCTGACGGAGAGTTTCCTTAGCATAACCCTTGCCTCTTTCTGATGGACGAATGGAGTAGCCAATGTAACCAGCACAATTCAGTAATTCCTCATTCAGTCTCAATCGCAGATTCAAAAATCCTAGAGCACGACCTGCATCATCAAATAATACAAATTGAATAGAAGGAACACGATTTTCAGGCAAGTTTATTCCCATCTCTTTTTGCATATTCGTTTCCAACCACTCTTCGTACACAAAGTTCTCTGTATCCCAAAATCCTCCATCATGGGCTGATTGGCTCTTTTCAAACTCTGCCATCATGTCTAAAACCGTTTCTTTATCTGCTAATCTTGGTCTGCGTAATTCCATCCTTACCTCCCACTATGAGAAAAGTGAGAGCTGACTCTCATACTCTTCGAAAATCTCTTCAAACCACGTCAGCGTCGCCTTACCGTATGTATATATGTTACTGACTTCGTCAGTTCTATCTACAACCTCAAAGCAATGCTTTGAGCAACCTACGGCTAGCTTCCTAGTTTGCTCTTTGATTTTCATTGAGTATCACTTTTATTTTTTCTTGTTCTTGTTTAAAAATTGTTCTCTGAGATTAAGCAAGCGTTCTTTCTTACCAGCTCCACCTTTAGAGTGTTTCTCGTGATAACGGGTCACTTGTGCACGCCCCTTATCGTCTAATTGATATTTTCCCATTTCATTTCTTTCTAATTTGTTACTTGATGCCCAGCTATTTTAATCGTTGAACCATTCATGTGTTTGACACGCGCAGCGATTTCCTTGTGACGTCCATTTACCATGGGGCGAGCTTGAGGATTCCCTAAGTAGCCACAAGTCCGTTTCACAACGTCTACTGTTTTAGGGTCGCTATTGCCACAGTTTGGACAAGCAAATCCTCTCTCAGTCGGTTCAAAATCCCCTTCAAAGTCACACTTGTAGCAACGGTCAATTGGAGTATTGGTCCCCAAATATCCCACACGATCATAGGCGTAATCCCAGACAGCTTCCAGAGCCTTAGGATTTTGCTGGAGGACTGGATACTCACAATAATGAATGAAACCACCTGACGCACCTGCTTCTGGATAGACTTTCTCAAAGTCTAATTTTTCAAACGGTGTTGGATTTTTACGAACATCATAGTGGAAAGAATTGGTGTAGTATTCCTTGTCTGTGATATCAGGAATAGGGCCAAACTTCTCTGTATCTAGTCGGCAGAAACGGTCTGTCAAACTTTCAGACGGTGTTGAGTAGATAGAAAAATGATAGCCATATTGGTCAGACCACTCTTCTACACGGCGTTTCATATCACGAATGATATCCAGCGTGAATTCCTTGGCATCTGGATTACTTTCCCAGCTGTTACCAAAGAAAACAGTCGCTACTTCGTACAAACCGATGTAACCCAGCGAAACGGTTGCCCGACGATTCTTAAAGAGCTGGTCAACACTTTCTTCTTTACCTAGACGATGGCCAAAAGCACCGTACTGATAAAGGATAGGAGCATTGGCTGGTGTCGCCTCCTTGGTCCGTTCGACACGGTAAACCAGAGCATCTTCCGCGATATTCATACGTTCGTTGAAGATTTCCCAAAACTTGGTCATATCACCTTCAGATTCGAGGGCAATACGAGGCAGGTTAACCGTCACAACGCCTAGATTCATCCGACCCGAATTGACTTCTACACCATTCTCGTCTTTCCATCCTTGAAGGAACGAACGGCAACCCATAGGAACTTTGAAAGAACCTGTCAAGTCAACAATCTTATCATAGGACAAAACATCTGGGTACATCCGCTTGGTTGCGCACTCTAGAGCCAACTGCTTGATGTCGTAGTTGGGAGTTCCTTCCTCTAAATTAAGGCCTCTTTTAAGCGTAAAGATGAGTTTTGGGAAGATAGCTGTGCGGTGTTCTGAACCGAGCCCCTTGATGCGAATGTTTAAAATAGCTTTTTGAATTTCTCGTTCAAAACGACTGGTTCCCATACCAAAACCTAGCGAAGTAAAAGGCGTTTGTCCATTTGAAGTGAAGAGAGTATTGATTTCATACTCGAGAGATTGCATGGCATCATAGATGTCTTTCTGCGTTTTCTTCCAAGCGTAATCTTCCCGTTTTTCAGGCAAGACCCATTCTTCTGCATCTTTGAGATGTTTTTGATAGTTCTTCTCTGCATAAGGCGCCAAAACTTCATCGATACGGTCAGCTGAACAGCCACCGTACTGGCTAGAAGCAACGTTGGCGATAATTTGGGAAATCTGAGCTGTCGCAGTCTGGATAGACTTGGGACTTTCTACCTCTGCATTTCCAATCTTAAAACCATTTTCCAACATACCTTTAAAATCAATCAAACAGCAGTTGGTCATAGGTGTATAGGGACTGTAGTCCAAATCGTGATAGTGGATATCCCCCTTTTGGTGGGCATTGGCTACGTGCTTAGGAAGCATTTGCAGTCCGATTGATTTCCCAACAATGCCTGCTGTCAAATCACGCTGGGTATTAAAGACATCGCTGTCTTTATTAGCATTTTCATTGACAACTGCCTGGTCTTTGTTGAGTAGTTTATGGATACTAAAGTTAATATCTGTCGCTTTTGAGCGCTCAAAATCTCTCTGTGTCCGATAAGTAATATACTCCTCAGCCAGCGCATATTCTTTGGCTTCAAGGAGTTCATGTTCTACGATATTTTGGATTTCATAAATCTTAACTCCCTGCGGAAAACGACTATGAATTTCTGTGACAATTCGCTCGGTCAGAGCATTGAGGCGTTTTTCGACCAAGGGTGTCACATCCATAACCTTGTCTGCCGCCTTGTGGAGAGCCTTGTCAATCTTGTCCACATCAAATACAACACGTCTCCCATCTCGTTTCTCGACGAAGAGAGTTGGCAAAATTGTAATTTTTTCTTCTAGTGCAATCATATGCATTCTCTTTTCTAAAATGTTCTTTCTAAAAAGTATTATACCACTCTAAAAAGAAAAATCAATATCTTGTGGTAAAAATCCTAAAAATTTTAAAAATACACAAGATATTGATTTAGTTATTTAATTTTATAGACTTTAAACTCTGAGTAATCCGTCTCTACTGGTTGGTAATTTTCTTTCAAAATTGTTTCCACTTCAGACCAGACTGGCACCTTATCATTCACCACAATCACCTTGGGTTGATTTTCTTTTAAGTCATTGAGTAGCTTATTCCGATTTTCCTCAGTTGCTGTATAGTGCAACGGGGATAAAATAGCCGATGGCGATAAGCGATCACTCTTACGATAAAGAGTTGCAGTATCATCCCATGCATAGATAGCATCTTCCGTACTTGTCTCCTCTTTCACCAAATCAGCAAGACGATCACGTTCTTGATAAGATACTGGATAAAGGACAAACCTCATCAAAAAAGGAACAGCCAAAAGATATAACAAAGTTAAAATCGGTAGGTAAAGATTTCCTTTAGTATAGCGATGCCAGAGACTAACAGGCTCTTCTCTGCGTCTTCTTCTAACGCTACGACCACTCTGTTGCCCCTTGATATTGGATACTAAAAGCAGAAGAAAGACAGGGAAAATGAGCATCAAACGGGATGCATGTAGAGGATCCTGTGTAAAGAAAATCACTACCAAACCTAAAATCAGGAATAGACTCGCAGGCACTGAGATGACATATAGTTTAGAGGATTTAGATTGAAAGAGACCTAAAAAGATAAAAACCAAAACTCCCATGCCAAGAGCCAACAACCCGTAAAACAAAACATTTTCTAACAATGCCGAAACAGAAGTCCAACGAATGGAATGAATTGGATACAAAATTCCACTAATCGCATCCTCAAAACTTCCTGTTGCAACACTATAGTAGGCAGTTGGATAAAAGACCAGTGAAAAACCTAAAGCCACTGCAAGAAACTGATAAAACCCATGCGCAACGCGTCTATGCCCAAGGTTAAAGGCCAACAAGCCTAAACTCACTACAGCAATAAACAGGAGCGATGCCAAGGGAGCAAAGAAAAATCCGCCCGCCAAAGCCAGCCCAATCCGTACAAATCCCTTATCATGGCTTGGATTGCTTAGGTAAGCCGCAACTAATCTAAAGGCCGCGAATAAGAAAGGAAGCGCTAAAAGAGTCGCATATCCTCCACCAAAAGCAAGACCTGTAACCAGCATGTAAAAAATAGTCACCACTTGTCCAGCTTGGTCTCCTTGCTCTGTCAAGGTGTCTGCCGATCGAAAGAGGAAAAATCCTCCTGCTACCAAGGCTAACCACTCAAAAATGGCAAAGAAAAATCCGCCCTGAGTCACGTAAGTCAGCAAATAATAAAGCAAACCTTGACTTCCATAATAGTCGCTGTAAATTTTCCCTGTCTGATGAAGGGCCCAACCTGCATAAAAATCCTGCACTTCCTGCGCACTCATTAAATCGAGTAATAGCGGTACTCCTAGAGTTATCCCCGTTACAAGCGTACTCCATAGTAAAATTTTTACCAAAGGAAGACGACTTGATTCACGATGATGCGATTCTTGTTCGATTTGGTATTCTAGAGGTTCACGATTCTCCTGATGAACTTCTTCTACTCTACCATACACACTCATATCGTTTCTCCTATTCAATTTATCTGTCTTAGTATATCAAAAAGTCCTAGGATTGTCAGCTTGCGATGGGTGTTTGAGTGATTTTTTGTATAGTTTCACAAAGGTTTCAATTTCTCGAAATCGGTGTAAATGTGTCTGTTTAAATATCATGATATAATCCAATTCTTTCTGAGTTAACATCTTGCCTCCTACATCTTCTTATTCGTAAAAGACAAGAAAAATAGGACTGGTTTGTGTCCTCAGTCCTAGATTTCTTATAAGATAGGGGCGAATAACTGGGCAATTTCCTTAATCAATTTTTGATACCAGCTATTTTTTATCGTATGAGGGAAAATTTCTTGCGATGCTGAAAAAATCTCTTGAAAATCTTTTTGAATCTCTGTGATTGATGCCGTTTTATATAGCAAGACTGCATTTTCATAGTGGTGAAGCAAACTTCTATAATCTAAGTTAATGGTCCCAACTGCAGCAAAGTCCTTATCCACTAGGATTTGTTTACTGTGGATAAAGCCTGGACTATACTCAAAAATCCTTACTCCTGCTGACAACAAATCCGGATAGGCCCCTCTTGTGATGAGTTGGATTAATTTTTTATCCGGAATGAAAGGGGTCACGATGCGGACATCAACACCCCTCATGGCCGCATTTTTAATACTCTCTGTTAAGTCATAGTCAATAATCAAATAGGGCGTTGTAATATAGACCGAATCAGTGGCCTGATTAATCAAACTTTGATAGACTTTTTTCCCTACCTGGGTACGGAAGATGGGCTTGGGCCCACTACCGTAAGGAATGCAGAGCCCTTGGCCAGAACAAGGCTGATTTTCCAAGTGATACTGGTCAAAATCGCTGATTTCCCCACGATTGATGTACCAAGTCATCAAAAAGAGACGGGTGAGAGCCTTGACACCAGGGCCATCTAAGCGAATACCACTGTCCTTCCAGTATCCAAAACGTTCTACATGGTTGATGTACTCATCAGCTAAGTTAATACCTCCTGTATAGGCTACCTGACCATCTATGACAAGGATTTTCCGATGGTCCCGATTGTTGTAAGCCACCGTCAAGCGAGGAACCACCTTGTTAAACTTATGTGCTTCAATTCCTCGACTACGAAGCTGAATAGTATAGTCTCCAGGCAAAGTCGCCATACAGCCGATATCATCATAGAGCATCTTGACCTCTACACCTTGAGCTGCCTTTTGCTCTAGTATGTCTAGTATGCTATTCCACATCAGACCTTCTTCGACAATATAGTACTCTAGAAAGATAAACTTTTCAGCTTTCTTGAGGTCTTTCAACATATATTGCCACATCCTTTCACCCGAAGAAAAGAATTGTGAGTCTGTTCGATCATAGACATCGGCGTTACTATCCATACTTAACAAAGATTTGATAACTCCGTAAGCCGCCTTATCCTCTTCCTTCAATTTCTGGCGGAGAGCTTTACTGTTATCCTCCCGAAAATGCATAGAACCAAGTTTGTCCAACTGCTTGATTTCTTTTTTGGATAATCGTCTTTCACCAAACATCAGATAGAGCAAGGGGCCAATGACAGGAACAAAAGTCACCACTAACCACATTACTTTACTTTCAGGCGCCATAGAGCGATTGACAATTGCGACAATAGTCGCCATACTCATAAAAATTAAGACAATTACCCAAAGAATAGGGGCCATACGCCCTAAATAAAGAAAGAGACCAAAAACAAGACAAAGTTCAAGTAGCATAATCAAAAGACTAAAGCCATACTTGGACATCAATAATTGAAATTTCCTATATTTCATATCCCCTCCTTGATATTTTGAATGCTAAAAACAGGTAATTGATACTAGTATAACTCAGGTATTCGACAGAAGGCAAGTATTTATGATTATTTTCTAGGTAAAAGTAAAAAGGCTGAAAAATCCTGCACTTTCTACTTGCATAGTCTTATTTAGTTAAAACGATGCGATCAGACGCTTCTCTATCCATATCGTCGATAATCATCTGATTACCATTAATTGCATAAATCTTGACATCATCGCAAATAATCATGCGTTGATTTGCTGCATCAAATGTAACCTGTTTGACTTTCTGATCCCCATCAGTTTCTACCTGTGTCCATGTACCAGTTGTACCAGTCACTACCAAAGTGATACGGTCTCCTTCATCCTGACCAGTATAAGTTCCATCAATATTAATTGGTTGAGCCTCGGGCGCATTTTGTGAAGAACTTGTCGTTTCCCGGTTTGTATTTTCTGTGGAAGATGAAGCAGCAGATTGTGATTGCTGAGTTTGTTGTGTTTGCGGTTGAGCTGCTGGCTGTTGAAACTGTTGAGTCCTTTGCGAACAAGCTACTAAGAGACTAAGACTTGCTAGAGAGGTCAATTTATCTGCTCACGTTCCAGTATGCAGCTCCGTACTTCTGAGATAAAATAGAGAGACCCTGTAATGAATAACAAGTCCTTGGTATCGGCTCTTTCTTCAAAACTGCTGATAAATTCTCGGTAAGAGGGAATTACATCGTAACCTGTTACATCTGTTTCAGCCAAAGAACCTTGATAGTCAAAGCCTGTCACCTTGAGTTCCACCTGAGGCAAATTCTCAGTCAGGTAACCCAACATCCCTTGATAATCCTTCCGTTTTAAGGCTCCAAATAGGATTTGAGGACGATAACCTTCCTGCTCTTTTTCTTTGATAAACTCCACCAGGCGAGTCAAGGCAGGGAGGTTATGAGCACCGTCCAAGTAAATCTGAGGACGAATACGCTCCAAACGGCCAGCCCAATGGGTCTTCTCCAATGCCTGTTTTACAGCTTGCTCATCAACAGCTTCCTTTTCTTCCCTCATAAAGAGAAGAAAAGTTTGCAACGCCAAGGCCGCATTTTCCTGCTGATAAGCTCCTTCCAAGCCTATTTTCAGCTGCGAAATATTTAGTAAAGAACTTGAAAAATCACCACCCTGCATTGAAAAATCCTTACCTGCCTGATAAAGGTCAACAGCTAAAGAGTCTGCTTTTTTCTGACAGACAAGTCTAGCTTCTGGAGGCAATTTCGCAATCACTGCCTTTTTACCAGCCTTGAAAATACCAGCTTTCTGCTCTGCAATTGCTGCTATACTGTCACCCAGAGTCTCCTGATGGTCAAGTCCGATGGAGGTGATGACGGCAATCTCTCCAGTTACCACATTGGTCGTGTCAAGTAAGCCACCAATTCCCACTTCTAGTAAAACCAAGTCCACCTCTTGCTCCCTAAAGTAGAGGAAAGCAATCAAAGTCAGCAATTCAAAAAAGGACAACTGATCATGGGTTTGCAGAAGCGTTTTTTCCATCTCCTTGACCTGCTCAACCAAACGGATGAAGTCTGCGTCTGCTATAGGTTGTCCATTAATGCAGATTCGGTCATTGATGGATACGATATGAGGAGAGGTAAAGGTCGCGACTTTTTTACCATGCCCCATAAATAACTCCCTCATAAAAGCAATGGTAGATCCTTTCCCATTAGTCCCTGTTACGTGGATAATAGGGTAAGACTGCTCAGGATTTCCTAACAAATCCACCGCTTGCTGCATTCGGCCCAAACCTGATCGAAAATTCAAACCAATCCGACTATGGAGCCATTCTTCTACTTCAAACATATACATCTCCTTAATTACAGGTTCAATCAACTGCCTCAATAAAGCCTCATAACTAACAAAAACGAGGCCAGGATTTTCGTCCCGACCTCTCACCTGGTTAGCTAATAACTAGCTACTATAAATGTTAACTTGGGCTAAAAACGTCCCCCGGACTTACCAGTTCTCTCTTATTTTAAGGAACTGGGGTAAAAATGTTCACTGGATATGCCTGCGTTTCTATTTTCTAGCGCAGGGCTAAACACGTCCACTGGACGTGTTTACTCCTCCATAAAGCTATTGAAGACTTCTTCAATCATGTTCCATTCGTCTTCTGAGTCTTCTGGTATTGGTTGCAATTCGCCTTCTGTTCCATCTTCGTTTTCGATGAATGAGTAAGCTTGGATTTCAACTTGTCCGTCTTCGTCTTCTTCTGCGTTAACTGGTACTAGAAGAACATAGTTTTTACCAAATTCTTCTTTTCCATCAATCGTCAAAAGGATTTCAAACAAGGTTTCATTTCCTTGCTCATCTACCAGTGTAATTAATTCACGTTCTTCGTGGTCGTGGTTATGATCGTGTGACATAGCCTCTCCTTTGTATTAAAATTTTCTATCTAAATAATTTTGTAAAATCAGCTGAGCTGCTAACTTATCAATGACTTTCTTGCGCTTGTTACGGCTAATATCTGCTTGCTCAATCAACATGCGCTCTGCGGCAACTGTTGTCAAGCGTTCATCCTGATAGTCTACTGGTAAACCAAAAAGCTCTTCTAGCTTTGCTCCGTATGCTTGACTAGCTTCCACGCGCGGTCCGCTTGTATTGTTCATGTTTTTAGGCAAGCCCACTACAAATCGTTCCACCTTATAAGTAGCAACCAACTCCTTAACGCGGTCAAAACCAAATTGGCCTTGCTCCTCATTGATTTGGATGATTTCAAGCCCTTGAGCTGTAAAACCGAGCGGATCGCTAATAGCCACTCCTACCGTTTTTGAACCGACGTCCAATCCCATAATTCTCATAGGTTACAGATCGACTCCTTGTCCTTTTAGGTAGTAGCGAACCAACTCCTCAACGATTTCATCACGCTCATACTTACGGATTTGATTTCGTGCATTATTATAACGAGGAACGTAGGCAGGGTCTCCACTCAATACGTAGCCTACGATTTGGTTAATCGGGTTGTAGCCCTTATCGTTCAACGAAGCATAGACATCAGTCAAAGTTTCGCTAATTTCTTTTTTATTGGAATCATCCAATTTAAAACGTACTGTTTCTTCAGTAAATCCCATTCTAACACCCTCTTTCCTTAGAATAGTACCATTATAGCATAATTCCTTACGTTCTACAATTCAGGCAGTCTATTTATTTGGATTTTCTACTGTTCTGTCGCACCATTTGCCAATCTGTCTGAAATATATTTGCTTGGTTCATTCTTCAAGAGATTTTCCAAGCCAATATTCTTCAGATATTCCAACTGAGAAGCCTTTTTGACATCCAAAACTTGAAAATCAAAACTAGTTGTTGTTTGAAGTTCTGTTGCACTCAATAGTTTAGTTTCAAGCTTAAATCCTGCTAATTTACGAGCTTCTATGATGGCCTCATCCTTCTCCTCTGCCTCAAGGAGAGCTTTTTGAGTTTCTTCCACTCCATGTTGGTCGATATAAGTCTTCAACTCATCAGAAACTGGACGTTTTTGTTGAATGCTTAAGCTCAAAAAAGTCTTGTCCTTGTATGTAATGGTTTGGGTTTGCTGGCTACCATCATCTGACTTGGGCAAGACCAAAGTCTTGGTTACAACTGTATTCTTCTCAGCATTTTCAATAACTGGCAATGCCGACTGAAGCGTATCCTTTTCTGTTTTTGTAGCTGGTCCAGTTTCTTTTTTCTGTCCGCAACCAACCAGGACAAAAAGGAAAGCTAGACTAACAAGAACAATTTTTTTCATTTCTTTCTTCTTTCTTTTTGAAATTAAAATAGAATAAGACTGGGAATTGCTCCCAGCCTTGATGTTTATAGAGCTGCACGTAAACGTGCTTCTGCATTTTCTACATTACGGACAGAGCGTGGTAGGAAGGCACGAATATCGTCTTCCTTGTAGCCAACTTGCAGGCGTTTTTCATCTACAAGGATTGGGCTCTTTAAAATTCTCGGTGTTTCCATAATCAGATTGAGAACTTCATTGACACTCAAATCTTCAATATCCACTCCAAGGGCTTTAGCATAGCGATTTTTAGACGAAACGATGCTGGCTATTCCGTTATCTGTTTTCGTTAGAATATCCAGTAATTCTTCTCTCGTAATTCCTTCTTTACCAAGGTTTTGTTCTTTATAACTTAACTGGTGGGCATTGAGCCAGGTTTTTGCTTTTTTACAACTAGTACAACTTGAGACTGTATAAATTTTAATCATGTACCTACCCCTTTCGCTACATGTTACTATCAGTTTAGTCTATTATACCATAAAAAACATCCGACTTGCGACCTATTTTTAAATTTTTTTGACTTTTTTCGTCATTTTCGTACTTTTTTCTTGACAAAATGAAATTTACAGCCATTCGTTGTATTTTTTGATATAGATTTTTTTCACAATTGTCACGCTAATCATGTACAAAATGATGATGAAAATCAAAAAGATGAAATAAATCGGTTTCAAAGGAGTTAGATGAAGAAGGCTAGCTAGTGGACTATAGGGAAGGAAGGTCACAAAGGCTGCAGCCAATAAAGTTGTCACAAGGACTAGCCAAGCTGGACGACTTTGTAAAAAGGGAATTTTGGCTGAACGCAGCATATGGATAACCATGGTCTGTGACCACATGGACTCGATAAACCAACCTGTCTGAAACAAGACAATAAATCCTACGGCAGACTCCGCTCCATGGACATAGGCTTGACCTGTTGTCATGGGTACAATGATAAAATAGAGAAAAATAAAGGTCAAAATATCAAAGGCAGAAGAGATAGGTCCCATCCAAACCATGAAACGCGTGATGGACTTGGCTTCCCAAGTATGCGGATTTCTCAAAAAATCTTTATCCACCTTGTCAAAAGGCAAGGCAATACAAGACAAATCATAGACTAGATTTAGGATAATCAAATGGACTGGTGCCATTGGTAAAAATGGTAAAAAGATTCCAGAGACCAATAGGGATAAGATATTTCCAAAATTAGAACTCACTGTCATTTTGATATATTTAGTCATATTGGCATAGACCTTACGACCTTCAACAAGTCCTTTTTCAAGCACCATGAGATCCTTATCAAGTAGGATAACATCAGCCGTTTCTTTGGCAATATCTACTGCTGTATCAACAGAAATTCCCACATCTGCGACTTTCATAGAAGGAGCATCATTGATCCCATCTCCCATATAGCCAACAGCATGACCATTAGCCTTAAATTGCAAAATAATCCTCGCTTTTTGGTCAGGAGAAAGTTTGGCAAAGACTGTTACCTCCTCCACGGCTTGAGCCAATTCTTGATCACTCATCTGATTAATTTCAGATCCTAACAGCATCTGATTGATATCCAAACCAACCTTTTCACAGACTGCTTGGGTAACTTTTTCATTGTCTCCCGTCAAAATCTTTGTTTGAACCCCATGCTCTAACAGAGCCTTAATTGCTGGTGCTGCAGATGGTTTAGGAGGATCTAGGAAGGCTAAATAACCCGTTAGAATCATATCCCCTTCGTCATCAACTGTATAGGCATGACCTTCCCTCAAACCTGACTTATAAGCCACTCCCAAGACACGCAAACCTTGTTGATTTAGTTGTCGGACTTCTGCTAAAATTTCTTCTCTAATAGCATCTGTCAAGGGAGTAATCACTCCTTGGTATTCCGCATAACTGGAAATCGTCAACATTTCCTCAAGGGCTCCCTTAGTTACCAAACTAACCGTTTCGTGTTCATCCTTAACGATAACACTCATCCGTCTACGTTCAAAATCAAAAGGAAGCTCATCTATTTTTTGAAAGGTTTGAGCCAAATTTTGCAAGAGGGCGTGTTCTTTTGCTTCCTTTTCAGTCCGCTTGATGATAGCTCTGTCCATCAAATTTTTCAAGCCAGTTTGAAAATAAGAGTTGAGATAAGCTCGTCTCAAGACGGTCAAATCCAAGCGTCCGTGGATATCCAAGGGATATTCTAGAACGATTTCATCTTGGGTTAGAGTTCCTGTCTTATCTGTACACAAGATATCAATCGCCCCTAAGTCCTGTATGGCATTGAGTTTCTTGATAACCACTTTTTCCTTAGCCATGATAATAGAACCCTTTGCTAGGCTAGCGGTAATAATCATAGGCAGCATCTCAGGTGTCAATCCAACACCAACACTCAAAGCAAATACGCCAGCTTCCAGCCAGTCGCCATCTGTTAAACCATTGGACAAGAAAACGATGGGAACCATAACCAACATCAAGCGAATCAAGAGCCAAGAAATACTATTCATCTCCCGTTCAAACGAAGTGGGCTCATCATAGGTGTTTAGAGTCTGCTCAATGGCTCCCATCATGGTAGCATCACCAACCGCCAAAACCACAGCCTTGGCACTACCAGATAAGACATTGGTTCCCATAAAGGCCAAGGATTCAGCTTCGAGAAGGCTATCAGATTGTTGAACTGTTGCCTTGGTCAAGGCTAATTTTTCAACCGATTCACTTTCACCTGTCAAGCCCGACTGTTGTACAAAGAAATCGCGCGACTCAAATAAAAGAAGATCTGCTGGAATCATATCTCCAGCACTTAATTTAACCACGTCACCCACTACCAAATCATCGATAGGTACTTCTTGGATTTCTCCTTGACGAATGACAGTCGCTGTGTTGACAATCATTTTTGATAGATTGGTCGCAGCCTTATCACTACGGAGTTCTTGGACAAAGCGTATGCCACCAGAAATGAGGACTAGGACAACGATGATAATAGAAGTCGTCGGATCCTCTTGACCTGGTTTTGCCAACCAGACATTGGTCACCAAGGAAATCACGGCGATGACCAGTAAGATGATCGTAAAAGGATTGATAATGGATTCGTAAATCTTTTTGAGGATACTGTCTTCTTGACCCTTTGTGATGGTATTTTCGCCATATAGGTCACGATTTTTCTCCACCTGCTCCTCAGCCAAGCCTGTTAGACTTGTCTTATAAAAAGATAGAGTTTCATTTAAAGATGTATGAATAGCTGTTGCTAATCTTTCTTTTGTAGTTTTCATTGGTTTCTCCTATCTGTATGAATGATGTGTTTCATACACAGAGACCAATCACTTTATAAGGGCAGAACGACACAAATCAGCGATTGGCTGTGTATGTGCGGTTCCGGATGATCGTCAATTTGCATCGTTTATCTCCTTTCTTTGATTTAAACAGTAGAAAATCCCACCATAAAATGGCAGGATTAAAAAACTAATTATCTGTTTTTCGTTCAAGCTTTAACTCCACAGGGCAATGAAATGAGCTTAGTCTTGGCCTTCGCGACCAGGACTGTTGACCAACGAGTAGTGTCTCCACTGCTTTGCGGTAGTCATCCGTATCCCTATGGTAGCCTCACCTACCGTTTTCGTCTTTCAGTATAAACCTTTAAAATTTAAAAGTCAATCATTTGAGTTGTTTAACTCTTAGATAACTATCAACTCTTTTGGAGCAAGGGTCAATAATTCACAACCTGTCTCTGTAATCAGGATATCATCCTCGATACGAACGCCATATTTGCCTTCGATATAGATACCTGGCTCATCTGTCAAGGCCATACCTGCCTTAATAGTTTCTGTAGAAGTCTGGCTAAAGTATGGTTCCTCATGAATATCCAGTCCAATACCGTGTCCAATACCGTGGGTAAAGTAGTCGCCATAGCCTGCCTCGATGATAATATCACGAGGGATTTTGTCAAAGTCACGGAAACCTAATCCTGCCTTAGCCTGATCAATCAAGGCTTGGTTAGCTTTTAGAACTGTATTGTAAATCTCTGCTTGCTCGTCGCTGACATGCCCCAAGTAGATAGTTCGTGTCATATCACTGACATAGTGGTCGTAGAGGCATCCAAAGTCCATTGTAATGGCTTCTCCTAGCTCCACTGGTTTGTGCATAGGATGGGCATGGGGTTTGGAAGAGTTGATACCGCTAGCTAGAATGGTGTCAAAAGACAAGCCAGATGCTCCCAACTCACGCATGCGGAAGTCAAGGAAGTTGGCAATCTCAATTTCAGTCTTTCCTGGCTTAATAAAGTCAAGCGCATCGCGGAAAGCTTGGTCTGAGATAGAACAAGCCTTGCGAATCGCTGCAATCTCCGCTTCATCCTTAATCATTCGAAGACCTTCAACAAACTGAGTCTGTGGAAGCAAGTCAATTCCTTCAAAGGTAGCCTGCATACGATGATAATAAGACACTGAAATCTCATCCTCAAAACCGATTCGAGACAAGCCCATATCCTTGACAATTCCTGCAATGACAGCCAATTCATCGCGATCTGCTACGATTTCAAAACCACTGGTTTCTTGCTTGGCTGCAATGATATAGCGAGAGTCTGTCACCAAGACCTGACGGTCACGGCTGATGAATACTGTTCCGTTTGAACCCCAAAAACCAGTCAAATAATAGACGTTTTTAAGGTTATTGATGATGATGCCATCTAGTTCTTTTTCTTGCATTTTAGCTAGAAATGCTTGTACACGTTTATTCATGATGTAACTTTCCTTTCAAATAGTGTCCTGTGTAGCTGGCTTCATTGGCCGCTACTTCTTCTGGAGTTCCTGTTGCGATGATGGTTCCACCACCGACACCGCCCTCAGGTCCCAAGTCAATAATATGGTCTGCCGTCTTGATAACATCCAGATTGTGCTCAATGACAAGAACTGTATTGCCATCATCGACAAAGCGAGCTAAAACCTTGAGCAAGCGAGCGATATCCTCGGTATGGAGTCCTGTCGTCGGCTCATCCAGAATGTAGAAAGATTTTCCTGTCGATCGTTTGTGGAGTTCACTAGCCAGCTTCATACGCTGGGCTTCTCCCCCAGAAAGGGTGGTAGCTGGTTGTCCTAGCGTTACATATCCCAGTCCCACATCCTTGATGGTCTGAAGTTTACGTTGAATTTTCGGAATATGTTGGAAAAATTCTACCGCATCGTTAACAGTCATGTCCAAGACCTGCGAGATATTTTTTTCCTTGTAGTGTACTTCTAGGGTTTCACTGTTGTAGCGGGTTCCGTGGCAAACTTCACAAGCCACATAAACATCTGGCAAGAAGTGCATCTCAATCTTGATAATCCCATCACCTGAGCAGGCTTCACAACGACCACCCTTGACGTTGAAACTGAAACGCCCCTTCTTGTAGCCTCGAATCTTGGCTTCGTTTGTCTGGGCAAAAAGGTCACGTATATCGTCAAAAACTCCAGTATAGGTGGCTGGGTTGGACCTCGGCGTTCGTCCGATTGGACTCTGGTCAATGTCAATCAAACGATCAACATGCTCAATCCCTGTTATGGTCTTGAATTTACCAGGTTTGTCTGAATTGCGGTTGAGTTTTTGAGCAATAGCTTTTTTGAGGATGCTGTTGATTAAGGTCGATTTCCCTGAACCTGATACACCTGTCACCGCGATGAATTTTCCTAGTGGGAAGCGAGCAGTGATATTTTGCAGGTTGTTCTCACGCGCTCCTGTCACTTCGATAAAACGACCATTTCCTACACGACGCTCGTCTGGTACTGGAATGGCACGTTTGCCTGACAAGTACTGACCTGTGATAGACTTACTGTTACGAGCTACCTGTTTAGGCGTACCTGCCGCAACAATTTCCCCACCAAAAACACCGGCACCGGGACCAACGTCAATCAGATAATCCGCTTCGCGCATGGTATCTTCATCATGTTCCACTACTATGAGAGTATTACCCAAATCACGCATCTTTTTGAGACTGGCAATCAGACGGTCATTATCCCTCTGATGAAGACCAATTGACGGCTCATCTAGGATATAGAGGACGCCTGATAGGTTAGAACCAATCTGGGTTGCCAAACGAATACGCTGACTTTCTCCGCCTGAAAGAGTTCCTGCCGAACGTGACAGGGTCAGATAGTTAAGACCCACGTTATTAAGGAAAGTCAAACGGTCCTTGATTTCCTTGAGAATAGGCCGAGCAATGATGGCTTCATTTTCAGACAAGGTTAACTGGCTCACCAACTCCAAGTGGTCTGCGATAGACAGATCTGAGATTTCTCCGATATGTGGCCCTTGCTCGCCACCCACACGGACAGACAAGGCCTGGTCATTGAGACGATAGCCGTGACAGGTTCCGCAGGTCAGCTCATTCATGTAGAGGCGCATTTGGGTGCGCGTGTAGTCACTATTGGTTTCATGGTAGCGACGTTTGATATTATTGACAACTCCCTCAAAAGGAATGTCGATATCGCGCACACCACCAAATTCATTCTCATAGTGGAAATGGAATTCCTTACCATCTGATCCATAGAGAATCAAGTTCTTATCTTCTTCTGACAAGTCCTCAAAAGACTTATCCATATCCACTCCAAATGCCGTCATGGCCTGCTCTAGCATGTTTGGATAGTAGTTGGATGAGATAGGATTCCAAGGTGCTAGCGATCCCTCACGTAAGGTTTTGCTGGCATCTGGTACTACCAAATCAGTATCCACCTCCAGCTTGATGCCCAAGCCATCACACTCACTACAAGAACCAAAAGGAGCATTAAATGAGAAGAGACGTGGCTCTAACTCTGGAACAGTAAAACCACAAACTGGACAGGCATAATGCTCAGAGAAGAGCAACTCAGAATTGTCCATCGTGTCGATAATGACATAACCTTCTGCGATACGAAGGGCAGCCTCAATGGAATCAAAGAGACGACTACGAATGCCCTCCTTGATGACAATACGGTCAACTACTACATCAATATTGTGTTGCTTGCTCTTAGACAACTCTGGCACTTCGGTCACATCATAGACTTCCCCATCCACACGGACGCGAACATAACCATCTTTCTGAACCTTTTCAATGACGTTCTTATGCTGTCCTTTTTTCTTACGAATGACTGGTGCTAAAATTTGTAGGCGCTGGCATTCAGGTAATTCTAAAACCTTATCCACGATTTGCTCTACAGAAGAAGCCTTGATAGCCCCATGCCCGTTGATACAGTAAGGCGTCCCCACACGCGCGTAGAGGAGACGCAGATAGTCATTGATTTCAGTCGTTGTTCCAACCGTCGAGCGAGGGTTTTTGCTAGTCGTTTTCTGGTCGATAGAAATAGCTGGACTGAGGCCATCAATGGCATCTACATCTGGCTTCTCCATATTCCCCAAGAATTGACGAGCATAGGCTGACAAACTCTCTACATAGCGACGTTGTCCCTCAGCATAGAGGGTGTCAAAGGCCAGACTGGATTTCCCTGAACCTGACAAGCCGGTTACAACAACCAACTTGTCTCGTGGAATCTCCACATCAATATTTTTTAAATTATGGGCACGCGCCCCATGAATGATAATTTTATCTTGCATTTTTGTTCTTTCTAGTCCATTATTGCTTACCATTATACCAAAAAAAGTGAGATTCTATTACCCAAAAGGCCGATTTTGTAGTATAATCAAGAACTGCTTATTTTATGTTTCTTTGGGGCTTCCTAACCCGTATATCACGCGCTTTTTAACAAAAATCACTAATATTACTTTTCACTACTTGCTCCCCCAAAGTACGCAAAAAGGGGAGCAAAAAAGCCCCACAAAAGGGCTAGGATTTGACGAGTTCAGCAGGCAAGAAACTAGCACGGTCAAACGTGCTTTTTTTATTGCTGGTTGCTGATAGGTATATTATACCATGAAGCGCGTGGTTTATAAGATTATGACCTCACAAAAGCCCCCAGATTCGTTTCTGAGGGCTTCTAGTTTATCCATGGTGTTTTAGTTGTCCAGTACGAAACCAAGCGAAATAGGGGGCTAATATGAAGCCTCAGCCTACATTTGCCAACATTTATGCTTCTAATTCTTGTAGTAAGGTTAAATCTAAATCATCAAGGTCAAAATCTATGTTTAAATCTATGTCTATATCCATGTTTAAATCTATCTCCATATCCCCTAATTGGATATTCTCCAAATCAATCAAAAAATCTTCAATCATGTCATTCCCCCCTCACTTAAATCTCAACATTTCTCAACAAAACACCACAAACGCCTACTTATATGCTTCTAGCTCTCCGTTCTGGTGGATTCTCGCAAAGTTTAAGACGGCTATCTGTTTGTATCGGTGGTAGCTAGTGGAGCTAGTACCTGCCATCTCTACGCATTCACTCATTGTTTTCTTCCTCATGTAGCAATAATGGATAATAAAGTATTTTCTGGCTCGTTTGTTCTCTATGCTGTTGATGTCGTGGGCGAATATTTCCAATCCCTCACGGATTGCTTTTTCATGCTCTCCGCTCAAATTCCACTGATCAGGTAAGACAAGTTCCCAAGCCTCTTCATCTATCGTAACTTGGTTTTCACTTCCTGCCATCCTCTGGAATCTCAGAAAGTAAGTCATCCGCTCTCTGACGTTCATCATCGTTTTAAACTTATCCAGCTCCATTAGTTCGCTCCTTTGTGATATAATAATATTATTGAGATTATAGCTGAGGCGGAGCGCCTTGGCTTTTTTTTCGTTTTCTCTATGTTCGCTCTTAGTTCAAGGATTAATCTGTCCCCCGTGAGAAAAAATGTACAATGACGGGTGAAGCTCATAGAAGCGCGTGGGGAGGGAGATAGCCCCCGTATCTCCTTGTGGTTTGATAAGCAATTAAGGGATGTTTTTATCTCCCTTATTTCCTTGTCATTCTGCAAGCAATTAAGGCAAGTTATTTCTTTGCTTATCTGCTTGTCATTTGGTAAGCAACAAATCCAAAATAACAGACTTTTAAATTACTCTTATCTCCTTATCATTTGGTAGGAAAATAAGGGGAGTTATTTTAGTTCTTATTTCCCTGTCATTTTGTAAGGAGAAAATCCAAATTAAGGAAGCTAATAAGTCTCCTTATCTCCTTACAGTTTTTCAGGGAGCAAAATCAAAATAAGCGATGTTATTTCCTGTCCTATTCCCTTACCGTTTGACAAGGAGAAAAACGAAAATAAGGAGCTTTTAAATTTATCTTAACTCCCTATCGTTTTGTAAGCAATTAAGAAGGCTTATTGTCGTCCTTATCTGCTTGTCATTCTGCAAGGAGTAAATCGGAAATAAGAGGGGTAAAAACTCCGCTTATCTGCTTGTCGTTTCTCAGGGAGTTAAGGAGGGTTTTTATTGCTCTTATCTGCTTGATAAATGATAGGGGAATATAGCCACTTTCTCGGCGTTCGCTCGGAGTTCAACACACATAACCCTGCCATTTGTCAGGTATATTTACTGCCACTACCTAACCAAAACCTTACCATTTTTTGGAACGCTTACCGCACCCTTTTTTGGAACGCTCTACTTACTTAAATCCTTGATATATCTAGCTTTTTTAACATTCAAACCGTCTAATATGTAGTATTTGTTTGTTTTGTAAATTGCACACTACTTCATATTGTCTCACAATCTCGAACCATTCAGCCAAAATCTATCCCCTTTTTCAATATACTTCAAAAACTTCTTATAGTGCTTATGATACCTGTCACGTTTCATATACCTTGGTCTTTCAGGGAAACCATCAAACATATATCCACCACGTCTAGGACACCACCCTGGTTCTACCTTTCTGGCTTCTTTTAGTGCAAGCTCCCAGTAGTATTGGCAATCCGTTTTACTGCGGTTCAGGGTGTGCTTGTGGATATCTAGACAAGTACCGCAACTAAAATACAAATACCGTTTATAAAGCAACCTGCACCGTCTCCCACAATCAGGGCAAAGAAAGAAATATCGATTACCTCCCTTAGTTCCTGCTATTCTGTCTAATTCAAATGACTCTCCACCAAAATCAATCATTAAACTATCCAAATCAATCTCTAAACGTTGACCGTCCAACTCGGCTATACCCTTAGATATTCCTCTCAGCTTCATTGGTTTAGTGATTGTTTCTATTGCTAACTGCTTCATTATTTCCCCCCTATATGGAAAAACCCAAAACTATTGACTTGATAGCAAAAAGGGGATTGCTCCCCTGTGTTCTACTTCAAATGCTCTGTATAACCAGCAAGGCCTTTATATTCGCCCTCTACGTCCAACTTTTGGAGTAGGCTAATACTTTCATCGCCCAGCATTTCCAACGTACCAAAAGCAGTCATAGAGTCCATAGGGATAGGCTTATCAGAAAGCAGGCGGTCAGCATAGTCTAATAGTTCCAGCTCGTAGTCTGTGATCTTTTCCAGCAAACTCTCAAAATCCTCTGACTCTTTGAGTTGAAGCACGCGCTCTCGTTTGTAACGTTCTTCAAATGCTTCATCGTTCACTGGTTGGTTGTAGTAGTCTTTAAAACTGTCACAAATACGCTTGAAGGTCTTGTTTAGTTTGCTATCCTCCACATACTCAGCTACTAGCGTGCCTTTATCCTTGTAGGTCAATGAGATTGTAGGCTGGCAATATGTTCCAGTCATATATCCCAGTAGCGCGTGACCTGCTACCAGAGCAGTATTTAGATCTTTAAATTCGTAAGTGAAAGTAAATGTTTTGGCTTTATCCGAAAATGTTTTTAATGTCATGTTGTTTTTCCTCTTTCTGTTTTAAGGGTGTCACTAGTAGTTACACCATTGCAAGGGGGTCGGTACTATCTACCCCATTTTGTTATCTGTATAATACCAATACGATAGCCACCGAATTAAAGGATTCACTAGATGGTGTACCAGAAAATTTAACGTCCAGCACTTCAACAGTTGCCATGAAGTCATTGATCTCTTTCTCAAAGTCTTCTTTTTCCCATCGTCTAGTATATTCAAATAGCTTGGCTTTCATGTATTTTCTCCTTTGATTGGTGTTTAAGTCGTTTTTGTTGACCTTCTTTGGTGTTTTGTTGACCTTCTAGGTAACATAGTTCAGACTTACTCCCCCAAGGGTTTAGGTCACTTTGTTACCATGTTGACCTTCTTTTGAAGTCCTTGCCCTTATATATAAAATATATTTATTTCATTTACATTCTTGTTTTTAAAAAGAAAGTAACAAGGTCAACATAAGGGATATAAAAGTAGTAGTACCAAGGGTTTTAGATGTTGACCTTCTTTAAAACAAGGTCAACAAGAAGGTCAACAAATTCCGTAAAAACCCAGTCATATCAATGGTTTAGAGCATTATGAGAAGGTCAACATTATTCTTTTTTAGTTATAGCATGATTTACTCGACCCAGTTTTTGTCTCTCAAACTCCAACGGATCTAGTTTGTCAAAATCTTCAATTCTAACACGAGCCTTTTTGAGTTGATACTTATTAGGTGTTAACTGCTGTAGGTGTCTGATAGTATCTTTTCCTGCCCCGTAAACATTGGGCTTGGGTATTCCCATATCTTCAGCATAATGTTTCAGCGATCTGGTCATTATAAAAACAGGTACTACGTCAAGCTCATGCCAACCTCTTTCCATGTATTCATGCTTAACCCATGAAAGCAAGTAGTCATTATCCTCTTGGTATTCTTCTAACAGGTCTTTGACTGTTTGAGGTTCGATAAAGTGAGTAAATGGCTCTTGATTGATAGCTTTGTAAAGTGCATACTCTAATACTTCATCATTGGACAAAAATTCATTTTTTATCCAAGGTTTTTCCTTCTCCCCGTTAAAGTCAGCAATAAAAGGGACGATCATAATTCTACGATACCAGCCTTTTGTCTTGTTGCCACCATTGGGGATATAATTCCCTGAAAAGATATTGAATAACTTGAAAGTAGCTTCAAAGGCTGGGCGTCCTTTTGGATTGACTAGAACAGTGTCGCCACTAGTGATACTCATTAAATCAGACGGATTTTTTAAGTATTCGTTAGGTGCTTCATCCCCAATATTACAAACCTTACCTACCAAGGTCTCCAAGTTATGCTTTTCAGCAAACTGTGCAGGCTTTAAGGCTGATATATTACTTTCCCCTATCAGATTGATAAGGAAGCGCTGAAATGTCCCTTTACCATTGTTACCGTCCCCGTAGAAGATAGCAAACTTATTTCGGGTATGGTTAGGGTTAATAGCTTCAAGGATAATCTGCCAAAACAGTGTTACCAGTTCACTATCATTACAAGCGATTGAGTTTAGCCAATCATCAAAAGTTTTGCCCTCTCTATCTGTTGGGACTCGTTTAGGCACGTGGTAGGCCGTGCTTATCTTACTTGTAATTACATACTTAGGACTAAAGGGTAGTAGTTCCTTAGTTTCTAAGTTGATAATGCCGTTCTGTACGGGAATAAGGTTAGCACTTTCTAAAGGTTTTCGTATCTTTGCCAATGTTCTAACCATTAACTTAATCTGTGGCCACTCTCTGGGTTTAATTCTAACGTCAAAGGTCTTACACAAAAGATTGAATAGATCATTACTAGCGGTATAGATACCCTCGTCTAAATCATAGATATAGAGCAAGCTATAATCAGGTATATTGCTCTTGCTGATAAAAGTAAATGTGACAATCTCGCTCAGTATTTTTGCTACTGTGAATGTCTGGGGCATGGCCACCTTTTCGGTAACGTCCCCTGTGGTCTCATTTACCTTAGTTTCGGTATGTTCTGCCCGCCATTCTTCTCCAGCTTTAAAGATACGATTTTCAAGCTCCTTCATCGTTCTAGGAGGTTGTTCTTGCTCTCTGACCTCCAAGATTTCACTTTTTAGGTTTGCTAATTCTTCTAGTTCTATGGTTCTAACCTCTCTTTCTATATTCAGCCCGTGCTATACTGCTAAAAGTGCGGTCTAGCTCCTCAATAGGCAATGGTTCAACTGTCACGCTATTGGCTATCTTTGTAAGTTCATAGGCGGTCTCTAGGTCACAATCAACCCACTTATTAAAGAGTAAACCTACAAAGCGTGTCAAGCGCTACTTTCGCCCTCCCTCGTCTCCAAATCCGTTGAAAAGCGTGTCAATGATCCTCATAGTCATAGATTTCTGACCGCTTGGCCTTGGAGTGTATGGAAGGCTTGTCGCATTCTGTTTGACTGGTTCAGCCGTTGTCTGTGGTACTGGATAATCAAGTCCATACTCCACAATCTTTTGATAACTTGCTGGGTCTCCTGTTGTTACTGGTAGCCCTTGAAGTTGTGACCATGTTAAACTGGCCATGTCAAAGGGTAGGCCAATCTTGTCAGCAATCTCTTTCACTACCTGCTTATAGGTTGCCTCGTTCATCACGTTGTCAGGCTTCACTACAAGGCGAAAACGGGGCTTTTCTAAGCTATGTTTGATAGTCGGGTATAAGATATAGGAGTAGCCAAATAATGCGCTAGAAACGGCTTTTATAAATCCCTCAGTCGTCCCCTGTATATCGTCATAATCAAGGAAAATCAAATCCAGATAGATTAGACTGGAGTTGTTTCGCTTGTAACTGCCATGCTTTTCTGGCGTCACTTTGCCACTTATACAGTAAGGCGCTTGAGTTCGCTTGTATTCCTCAATATCTGCCCCTTCAGGAACTACTAAGGGCTTGAATCGTTCAATATACTGGAAAGGCTCAATTTTATCAAATGGATAGACAAGATTACTCTGAAAGCCTTTAGCCTCATAAATTGTCATACTATCGCCCCTTTTTGCGTTTCTTTTTTAACTTCTTCAATAGCTTTTGTTCTTGGAACTGTTCCAAAGATCTGCCACGGGGCTTATACAATTTAATGTCATGATAATGACCTCCGCCTTGTGCTGGGTGTGTGTTATATCTACCCATTCTCCACCCCCAGAAACTTCCAGATGTCAGATATTTTATAATAGATTTTCCTAGTATCTTCTAACGGTGGCTGATACCGTCTTAGCCCTGCTTTTTCCCACTTTTGGAGTGTCATGTATTTTATATCTAACTCGTCCATGACTTCCTGGGCTGATATTAAACCTGTCAGTCGTGGTTTGAGTCTATCACGCGCTTCCAGGTATCTTTCCACTACCTCCAGAATGCCATGCGATAGGTCTTGCTCACTTTCTCGGCTTAGGCTAAACATATCCGCCCACCTCCTTCAAGGTTTTTTTGTAGCTTTCTAAATCAGCATTTAAAAGGACAGTTAGGCGTTTCTGTTCTTCCTGTACTTGGTTATAGAATGCCTTTGCACCGTCCAGTAACTCCTCTTTGTTAGCTGGGATAAAATATCCTCTAAATGTTCCATGACGTACCCCGATGATAGGAACGCCGTAGCGCGTGATTAGACGGCTGATAATGTCCTGTACGGTTCTTTCTGCCAACTTGGTCATTAAGCTGATTTCAGCCCCTGTTATGGAGTTCTCAGCCCCGACCTTGATTAGTCTTAATACTCGTTTGTCATTCTCTGATAGGCTCATTCAGTTCCTCCCCACACATTGACCCCTGCAAGCTGGATATAACGCCCATAATCAGGGTTTAAATCCTTGCTAGGTGTTTCTATCGTCTGTTGGTTTTCTCGCTCAAATTGGGCGCTTTTTTTGCGGTCTCGGTGGTTTAAATAAAGCAGTATGCCAATCAGTACCACGCTAACAAAAACTGCTTGGGTGTTGCTTATATCTAGTTCATTCATTTTAATAACCCTCTTTCTTTCAAATCCTTGATAATTAGGCTACGTAGATAATCCCAAATATTACCAGTGTTATCTGTTGCTAGTTTATTCGGATCTGTAAAACTTCTAACAGCTTTATTCAAATAGTTAAATAATAACCAATTCGGGCGTTCTTTCCCTAAATTGATGGAATTAGTTGCTAAAAATTCATCATGTTTTTTCAACTCGCCTAGTAAGTTGCTGATGTTTGCATCTAAAAAAGTTTCATGATCAGCTTCCTGTTGTTTATAAGTTTCCGATAATCTATAAAATTGCATCCATAGCTGACTGATTGCAGTTCTACAATCTTCGGCTATCTCTGTTGCTCCATGGTGTTTCTTTGATAAATGCCACTCTGATAAAATATCTAGCTTTTCCTCTACGCTGCCTAATTCTTTTTCAAATTCTTTAAAAAATTCATCCATTTTGCTTCACCTTCTTTGTCTTTTACTATCCAGGATATCCTCACGCTCAGACTCGCCAAAATGAAAGCGTGAGAAAGTACCAGTTTTAAGAGTTGGCTCTCTCCGTATGGTCAAATTGCCCTAAATATGCTATAATCTAGGTATAAATCTTTACTAAAACCTCTTTGATAATAGCTTGCCTGCTTTGTTAAATTCGTTTTAGTGTTAGTGTGAAAGGCTTTGCTGATTGGTCTCGGTAAGCCTTTTTTGTTGCTCTCACGCGCTTCTTTGGCGTGTTTTTTTATTTCTGAATGCCATAGCCTTGATTTCTTGGTAACTCATATTCAAGCCGATCATGGCTATTACCATGTCCTCAAATGCCTGGTATTGCTCCAGCTCGTCACTGGTCAAGCTATCAATGCCATTGTAGCCCCCACGTTCTTCCCTTAACTGCTTAGCGTTCCTGTCGGTTACTGCCTTCAGTAGCAGGTTGTTCATGGTGCTATGCGCGTGCTTGGGTGCTTGTTCCCAGTTCTCAATGCTGTCATGCAGTGTTTTTCTTTTTGGCTTTTCTAGCACCCTCTGCATACGAAACTTAGAAAGTTCCTCACGCATTTTAAAGAAGGCTTTGACTAGGTTGGTTTTGAAGTTGGCCACTTGCTCGGTGTTCTTTAAGAATGTAACTAACAAGGTCGCTTGTTGTTCGTTCAAAATATAGTCCTTGGTATTCTGGCCACTTTCCATAGCTTGGATTTTAAATCCAACCTTTCCGAACTGTTCAAATCTTGCTTGATGTTTGCGGATCATCTTGGTGATTGTGTGATGTTGCAATCCCGTGCATTCTGCCACAATACTGCTCAGTGTATACGGCTCTTTTTTACCGTCCATATAGACTAGTTCCATTGTGGTTCTACCTCCTGCATGAATCGGGTTAGCCTGCTTGTCAGACGGCTCTTCTCGTCCATATTCTGAGCCTCTGCAATGGCTTTGGCTAGTGTATCGATATAATACCGCTCTGCCTCTACCAACGTGTCAGAGGCTTTTATAGTGGTCTGTGGTTCTTCCACCAGTTCCCCATCCATGTAGTAGCCATTTAGTCGGATTTCTTTCAGAATGTGCTTGATTACTTTTTTAAACTCTTTGGCTTTTGGTTTGGTTGACCGCATAAGCACCTCATAGAGTCCATGTTCAGTTAAAAACCAGACTTGTTGACCACTACGAAAAGTTTTCGTAGTACCGTCTAAAGGCGTCCCTTTTACCTTTTCATCTTCATCAACTTTTCTTAGCATTGCTTGTACGTCATAATAGCCTTGTGATGTCTTAGTGTAGTCAATCATCTCAGCAATCGCCCTAGCTAAAAATAGCGGTTCTTGTTCACTGCCGTAGATGTCCAATGACTGACCGTGAATAACGGTAGTAGTGACAACCTGCAATAGTTGCCCTTGGTCTGTTGTCTCTTCAAAAATACTTACTTGTGTTGTCATGTCTTGCTTAACCTCTCTGTATAACCTGTTTAGTCTTTTTCTGCTTTCCTTGTTGGGTTTATGTTTGCCCTGTGCCCACTTACCAACTGTTCGGGGGTCTATGCCTATCCGTTGGCCAATAGCTACCAAGTTCAGCCCGTGAGTGGTTCGCATTTCATCGATGACCCTTGTGTAGTTCCTCTTCATTGCTTGCCTGCCTTTCTTAATCTTCTGGTGTTAGTAGTTCATCAATAGAAACACCTAGATAGTTAGCAATCTTTAGCAAGGTTTCAATATCTGGGCGTTTAGTATGCTCATAGTACAAAGCTATCAAAGTGCTTTTTGCGATACTTGTCGCCTTGTGTACGTCTGAAACCTTTTTTCGTTGTTTCGCTAAAAGAACACGAAAATTATTTTTCATATCCTAAACCCTCCTTTTTTTATTTTTTTAGAAAAATTGAAGCGTTAACGCTAAAATTATATCTCTAATTATATACTATATTTTTATCGTGTCAAGTAAAATAATAAAAAAACTTGAAAATTTTTAGCGCATAGGCTAAAATGTTTTCAAGGAGGAGTTTTCTTATGCTTCGTAATAATTTAGCTAAATTGATGATTGATAGAGGTATCTCGGCAACTCAATTATTTAATGACACTGGTATAGCACGCTCTACCATTTCAAAAATTTCAAATAATAATACAGATAAAATAAACTTACAAACCATTGATAAAATTTGTAATTATCTAGAGGTTAGCCCTTCAGAATTTTTTGATTTTTGGCCTTATAATGTAAAGGTACAGTGTGGTTTTATTAATTTTGATTCTCTAGCGGAAGTAAAAGAGAAATGGAAGGCAATACCAGACTTTAAAGAACCTGCTTTTCTATTAATTGAATTTACTAGAGGTAAAAATATAAAAAAAATTCTTGAGTATAGATTTAATTACATAGAGGAATATGAACCAGGCATTCCATTAAACAATGGATATTTAGATAGTATTGTTCTGGACAATTCACCGTCAGAAACAAGTATTTTTGATAACATGCCTGTTCAATTTCAAAATGAATTAGTTGAAGAAGTAAAAGAAAAACTATATGAAACTTTTGAAGTTCTGCCATTTTCACCAACGATAGAGAATTTGGATCTATTCACCCTCAGCGGTCTGTTCTAAACCCACGCGCCACAATGTTCAACAATCCTGAAGCGCGTGGATTCTCAGGATTCGCTCAAGCTTCAAGCCAATATAAGCCCCATATCTACTAATTTTGTTGATGTCAACAAATGTCAACCACTTACAATATTTTAGAAAGGACTGCCATGGTTAAAATCAACGCAAACGGTAAAGAAATCACTTTACTAGCCAATAATACTGATTATGTTAGCTTGACAGATATAGCTAAATATCTGGATCCAGAAAATCCTCGCTTTATTATACAGAACTGGATGAGAAACAGAAATACTATAGAATTTTTAGGAGCTTGGGAATCTATTAATAACCCTAATTTTAACCGCCTCGAATTCGATACGGTTAGAAACGCCTCAGGAACCAATGCTTTTGTTCTTACTCCTCAGCGCTGGATTGCAGAAACTAACGCCATCGGTATCACTTCAAAAGCTGGACGCTATGGTGGAACATATGCCCACTCAGACATAGCCTTTGAGTTTGCTTCTTGGATTTCCCCAGAGTTCAAACTCTACATCATTCAAGACTATCAACGACTTAAACAAGAAGAGGCCTATAGAAATCAGTTAGATTGGCAAGTGAACCGCTATATTTCAAAACTCAATTACACAATACAAACTGATGCAATTAAAGAAAATATTGTCCCAACACTCCAGCCGTCTCAAATATCATACGCTTACTCCTCTGAAGCTGACTTGGTTAATGTTGCCTTGTTCGGTATGACTGCCAAAGAATACAAGAAAGCTTTCCCAGAAAAAGACGGTAATCAGCGAGATAATGCCACTATTGAACAGTTATTAGTTCTTAATAATTTACAAAGTCTTAACGCTGAAATGATAAAACAAGGGCTATCACAAAGCAACCGCCTAACTGAACTCAATAGAATCGCCAAAGAACAGTTAGAGGTACTTTACAAAAACAATCAAAAAGCTCTGGACAATCTAAAGCGCCTAGCCGATAAATAGCCCCATATCAGCCTTGTTTCTTATTCTGGTACAATTACCGTCTGACTATTTAAAATCGAATACAGGGCAAACTATGAAGCCCTAGCATGATATAAAACCTTTTTGATAATGGCTTGCCTGCTGATGTATTTTAGAAAGGTTTATCATCATGAAAATAACTGAAGTTATAAAAAAAGACGGTAGCAAAGTTTACCGTGCTAATGTATATCTAGGAGTTGACCAGGTAACAGGAAAGAAAGTTAAAACCAAGGTAACAGGTCGGACACAAAAGGAATTAAAACAGAAAGCCAATCAAGAAAAAATAGCTTTTCAAAAAGCAGGATCTACTAGACAAAAGGCTAGCACCATAAAAAACTATCAAGAATTAGCCAATCTCTGGTTAGAAAGTTATAAGAATACGGTTAAGCCAAACACTCAAGGCAATGTTAGAAAGCTAATTGATAATCATATATTGCCTATTTTTGGGGCTTACAAGCTCGATAAGCTCACTACTCCACTTATCCAGTCAATTATCAACGAACTTGCTGACAAGACCAATAGAGGGGAAAAAGGGGCTTTTCTACACTATGACAAGATACACGCTTTAAACAAACGTATCTTACAGTATGGCGTAACCATGCAAGCTATACCGTCCAATCCTGCCCGTGATGTTGTTTTACCTCGTAACACTCAAAAAATAAAGCGGAAAAAAGTAAAGCACTTTGAAAATCAAGAACTAAAAAAATTTCTTGGTTATCTCGATAATTTAGATACTCATAGATACCGTTATTACTATGAGACAACGCTCTATAAGTTCCTATTGGCTACTGGTTGCCGTATCAATGAGGCTCTAGCGCTTAGCTGGTCTGATATTGACTTAGATAATGCCGTTGTGCATATTACCAAAACACTAAATCGGGATCTAGAAATCAATAGCCCAAAATCTAAGGCTAGTTATCGGGATATAGATATAGATCAAGCGACTGTTAGCATGCTAAAGCAGTACAAACTGCGCCAAACTAAAGAGGCCTGGAAGATAGGGCAACGTGAAAGCGTGGTATTTTCTGATTTCATTCATGAGTATCCTAGCAGTTCAAGACTTAAAAGAAGATTGCAAACACATTTTAAGCGTGCTGATGTTCCTAACATTGGATTTCACGGATTCCGTCACACTCACGCTAGTCTCTTGCTTAACTCTGGAATACCATACAAAGAACTCCAGTACCGCCTAGGTCATTCCACTTTATCAATGACCATGGATATATATAGCCACCTCTCAAAAGAGAACGCAAAAAAAGCAGTATCATTCTACGAAACTGCACTAAAAGCACTATAGGGGGAGCAAAAAGGGGAGCAAATTCAAAAATCAACATTTCAAGACAAAGTAAAAATCCAATAGCAACAGGATTTTTGTTAGATTTATTTTGAAAAAGGCCGATTTTGTAGTATAATAGTACGGTGTGAAAAAATCTGAAAAATGAGAAAGGATAAGGGATATGAAACAAGTTTTTCTCTCTACAACAACTGAATTTAAAGAGATCGATACGCTTGAACCGGGTACTTGGATCAATCTCGTCAATCCGACTCAAAATGAATCACTCGAAATCGCTAACGCCTTCGATATTGATATTGCCGACCTTCGAGCACCGCTCGATGCGGAAGAAATGTCTCGTATTACGATTGAAGACGAGTACACCCTGATTATCGTTGACGTGCCAGTCACGGAAGAAAGAAATAATCGCACCTACTACGTAACCATCCCGCTTGGTATTATCATCACCGAGGAAACCATTATCACTACGTGTTTGGAACCATTACCGGTCCTCGATGTCTTTATCAACCGTCGTTTGCGTAATTTCTATACCTTCATGCGTTCGCGTTTTATCTTTCAGATTCTTTATCGTAATGCAGAGCTTTACCTAACAGCCCTTCGTTCAATCGACCGTAAGAGTGAACAAATCGAAAGTCAACTGCATCAATCAACTCGTAATGAAGAATTGATTGAGCTCATGGAATTGGAAAAAACTATCGTCTATTTCAAGGCTTCCCTCAAAACAAATGAGCGCGTGATTAAGAAATTGACCAGCTCAACCAGCAATATCAAGAAATACCTTGAAGACGAAGACCTGCTTGAAGATACCCTGATTGAAACCCAACAGGCCATCGAGATGGCAGACATTTATGGAAATGTCTTACATTCTATGACAGAGACCTTTGCCTCTATCATTTCCAACAACCAGAACAACATCATGAAAACCTTGGCCCTTGTGACTATCGTCATGTCCATCCCAACTATGGTCTTTTCTGCCTACGGGATGAACTTTAAGGATAATGAAATCCCCCTAAACGGTGAGCCAAATGCCTTCTGGTTAATCGTCTTTATCGCCTTTGCTATGAGTGTCTCGCTCACTCTCTATCTCATCCATAAAAAATGGTTCTAAGAGGAGTTCCTATGTCTCAGATTGATCTACAAAAATTAACAAAGAAAAACCAAGAGTTTGTCCACATCGCTACCCAACAATTCATCAAAGATGGGAAATCAGACGCTGAAATCAAGGCTATTTTTGAGGAAGTTATTCCCCAAATCCTTGAGGAGCAAGCCAAAGGTACGACTGCTCGTTCCCTCTATGGCGCACCGACCCACTGGGCTCATAGCTTCACTGTTAAGGAACAATACGAAAAAGAGCATCCAAAAGAAAATGATGATCCAAAACTCATGATTATGGATTCAGCTCTTTTCATCACTAGCCTCTTTGCCCTCGTCAGTGCCCTCACAACCTTCTTTGCGGCAGATCAAGCTTTTGGCTATGGATTTATCACCCTCCTGCTAGTTGGACTGGTTGGTGGATTTGCCTTCTACTTGATGTACTACTTTGTTTACCAATACTATGGACCAGATATGGACCGCAGTCAACGCCCACCTTTCTGGAAATCTGTACTAGTTATCCTAGCTTCTATGTTCCTTTGGTTGCTTGTCTTCTTTGCGACAAGCTTCCTACCAGCTAGCCTTAACCCAGTACTTGCTCCATTGCCACTGGCTATTATCGGAGCAACCCTCCTAGCCCTTCGCTTCTATCTCAAGAAACGCTTGAATATCCGCAGCGCAAGTGCAGGACCAACACGCTATTAAGAAGAATCATAAAAGCAACTGCAGATGCGGTTGCTTTTTCACGGCTCTTTCTTGATTTAAAAGCATTCTTCTGAAATCCCACATAGCTCTATCTAATCTTTTGTGATAAAATAGGCTCAATCTATCTCTAGGAGGATAAAATATGATTTCTACTATTGGTATTGTTAGTTTATCTAGCGGCATTATCGGAGAGGACTTTGTCAAACATGAAGTGGACTTGGGTGTCCAACGTCTCAAGGACCTAGGACTCAATCCTGTCTTTTTGCCCCATTCGCTAAAAGGATTAGACTTTATCAAGGACCATCCTGAAGCTCGTGCAGAGGATTTGATTCAGGCTTTTTCTGATGATAGCATCGACATAATCCTGTGCGCCATCGGTGGAGACGATACCTATCGCTTGCTACCTTATCTTTTTGAAAATGACAAACTCCAAAAGGTTATCAAACAAAAAATTTTTCTTGGCTTCTCGGATACAACCATGAACCATCTCATGTTGCATAAACTAGGAATCAAGACTTTTTATGGTCAATCCTTCTTAGCAGACATTTGTGAATTGGACAAGGAAATGCTAGCCTATAGCCTTCACTACTTTAAAGAATTGATCGAAACTGGAAAAATTTCAGAAATCCGCCCTAGTGACGTTTGGTATGAGGAACGAACTGACTTCAGTCCCAAGGCTCTGGGGACACCTCGTGTCAGTCATGCAAATATCGGTTTTGAGTTGTTGCAAGGAAATGCCCAGTTCGAGGGGAAAATCCTCGGTGGTTGCCTCGAATCCCTCTACGATATCTTTGACAACTCTCGATACGCAGATAGCACGGAGCTATGCCAAAAATACAAACTTTTCCCTGACTTGTCAGACTGGGAAGGAAAAATCCTCTTGCTAGAAACAAGCGAAGAAAAGCCTGAGCCGGAATACTTCAAAAAGATGTTGCGGACTTTAAAGGACACTGGTATATTCGAGGTCATCAGTGGACTCTTGGTCGGAAAACCTATGGATGAAACTTTCTATGACGACTATAAAGAGGCACTATTGGATATTATTGACAGCAATATCCCGATTCTCTATAATCTAAATGTTGGCCACGCAACTCCAAGAGCAATTGTCCCCTTTGGCGTCCATGCCCATGTAGATGCACAGGAGCAAGTCATTCGCTTTGACTATAACAAAAAATAAATAGTTTCTCTATTTTTGTGCTTTTGTATTCGTTTTCGTTACAATTTGTATCTGAATTTATTGCATTTCGCTAATTTCTATGTTATCCTTTTGAAGGAGGTGTATATGACAAAACAAAAAATTAATCGAATCGTAGGTTCTATTGGTGCCTTTATTGGAATTATAGTATTTATTGCCTACATACCTCAAATTATCGCTAATTTACAGGGAAATAAAGCTCAACCATTTCAACCTTTATCAGCTGCTATATCTTGCTTAATCTGGGTTATTTATGGATGGACAAAGGAACCTAAGAAGGATTGGATACTAATCATTCCAAATTCAGCTGGTGTTATTTTAGGTGGAATCACTTTTTTGACTTCACTCTAACAAATCTAATAGTATATATAAAAAGCTGGGAAAAGTTTCTCAGCTTTTTTCTATATTCTATTCTCAGATATGCGAGTTACCTGTACACACTAATGACCGCTTTTCCACTCACAATCGTTCTCATGGTCATCAACCAGGCCTGCAGCCTGTAGAAAAGACAAGACGGCGACTGGGCCTGTGAACTTGAAGCCTCGTTTTTTGAGATCTTTGGCTAATTTCTCAGATAAGGGGGTTTTAGCTGGGGCTTGGCGGTAATCGGGAACATCGTTAACGATCGTTTTCCCCTCAACAAAGGACCAAAGATAGGCATCAAAAGAGCCATAGTCTTCCTGTAGTCGTAAAAAGGCTTGGGCGTTAGTGCGTGTAGCAAAAATCTTGGCTCTATTTCGAATGATGGATGGATTATCCAGCAAGGCTTCCAATTCAGTGTCGGTCATCTCTGCGACCGCTTGAATTTGATAGCTATGAAAGGCTTCTCGGAAAGCTTGACGTTTGTTGAGTACCGTTTCCCAAGACAGGCCTGCCTGATAGGTTTCCATACACAACAACTCAAACAATGCTTGGTCATCATGGAGGGGCTGGCCCCACTCCTCATCATGATAGGCAATGTAGAGCGGATTGGTCATCTTGACCCACGAACAACGTTTTGTCATGCTCTGCTCCTATTTGACCAACATTTTAAGGGCCGACTTGATATAGTTCTCAGCTGTATCTGTCGTTCCTTCAAAGAATTTTTTGATTTTCTTGAGTTCGGTCGCCTTGTAGCCCAGTGCCAACATAGCTTCCATAGCTTCTTCCAATTCTTGGTTTTCAGCGCTGGTTTGCACTGCCACCTTGGCAGGCAGGTCATCTCCTGCAACTACTACCTTGCCTTCCAAGTCCAGCACCATCTGCTGGGCTGTTTTCTTACCAATTTTAGGAAACTTAGTCAAGTAGGTGATGTTCTTGGTTTCAATGGCTTGAACCAAGCCAGCATTGTCATCGGCAGCGATAATAGCAAGAGCTGATACAGGACCAATCCCAGATACCGAAATCAGACTGAGAAAGAGCTTTTTCTCATCTTCTGAGCGAAATCCATAAAGTAGATGGGCATCCTCACGTACAACTTGATGCACATAAATTTGAGCTTCTTGATTGACCTGTCCTGAATAGGCATAGGGATTGGCCACATGCAGGATATAACCGATACCGTTGGTTTCAAGAACAATGTATTTAGCAGTGATTTTGGTAATGATTCCTTTTAAATATTCGTACATAGTTTTCCTTTTATGCTCAATGAAAATCAAAAGCAAACTAGAAAGCTAGCCACAGGTTTCTCAAAGCACAGCTTTGATATTGCAGATAGAACTGACCTGGTTTGAAGAGATTTTCAAAGAGTATTCGTTTAATATTTCCCCAACTCACGGAGACTGGTGTGATTTTCCTGAATACGTCGGAACATCTTTTCCATATCTGACTTGGTAAAATGCACCAAAACAGGACGTCCGTGGGGACAGTTATAGGGATTGTCACATTGAGAAAGCTGATAGAGGAGCTGTCTAGCCGAATGGTCATCGATACGATGATTGGCCTTGATAGATCTCTTGCAGGACATCATGATAGCTAGCTCTGCTCGGTATTTCTTGATAGAAACTTCCTTGGTCAAAAGGAGCATGTCGCACATCTCATAGATGCCTGATTCAATCTCTTCTTCTGCCATCCAAATAGGATGTTCGCGTAAGATAAATTGATTTTCTCCGTACTCTGCTAGAAAGACGCCCACTTCCTCCAAAAGTGCCATTCTTTCCTTGAGACGCAGGGCATCATCCGCAGGAAATTCAAAGATATAGGGCACTAGGAGTTGCTGCTGGCTCTGGTCAACATCGCCAATGCTTTCACGGTACTCCTCGTACTTAACCCGTTCCTGAGCCGCATGTTGGTCTATGATATAGAGTCCATCTCGCCCTTGGGCAAAAAGATAAGTCCCGTGCATTTGCCCGAAAAATTCCAACTCTGGGAAGCTGGATGATTCTTCTCGCTCCAGCTTGTCATAAGCCTTATCAAGACTCGCAAGGTCTAACTCTGGATGATCTAGCTGGTCGTAATTAGCAGGTTTTCTCTCTGCAAAATGCAGTTTTGCTGGCTTGGTCAGCTGGTCCAAGGTTTCCTTGGCAAACAAGGTCAAGTCTTGCCCTTCCTCAGTTAATTCTACCTGATAATCAGCCACCTCAGCTTGACTAGGTCTTGTCGACTCAGTTTTCTCATAGTAGAGCGTATTTTCTTTGAGTGGGAGAATGGTCTGCTCCACCTTTTGACGATTGCGCACGGTCGATTTAGCAAGATTTTCCAAGGCGTCAGGTATCAAAGTTTGCTCCTTGAGACTATTAGAAATAGCTTCTGAGACCAGCGTCATCAGTTCTTTTTCCTTGGAAATCCGCACCTCTTGCTTGGTTGGATGCACATTGACATCAGCCAGATAAGGGTCGATATGAATGTGAATGACAGCCAGTGGAAAACGGCCTACCATGAGCTTACTACCATAGCCGTCAAGAATTGCACGATTGAGCAGGAAGTTCTTGATATAACGGCCATTGATGAAGAGACTGATATAGTTACGATTCGCCCGAGTCAACTCAGGCAGGGACACAAAACCTGAAATTTCGAAATCTAGGTCAGAGTTCTCAATTTCAATCATCTTCTTTGCACTGACCAAACCGTAAATCCCTGCGATAGCTTGGCGCAGTTGACCAGTCCCTGCTGTCCGCGTCATTTCCTTGCCATCACTAATCAAGCTAAAAGAAATCTCAGGATGGGCCAAGCCCAGACGGTTGACAATATCAATTATATGAGACAACTCTGCTTGCTGGCTCTTCATATACTTGAGGCGGGCAGGCGTGTTGAAAAAGAGGTCCTCCACACAAACCTTGGTTCCCACAGGACTAGTCGCTGGGATGACTTCCTCAACTTTACCCCCACGCGCGACTAGCTTGGTTCCGTGACTTGCGCCCTCAACTGCTGTCAAAAGAGTTAAAACGCTGACGGATGCGATAGAAGGCAGAGCTTCACCACGAAAACCAAGCGTCCGAATCCGAAAAAGATCTGCTTGATTTTTTATCTTACTGGTCGCATGGCGACGCAGGGCTAATTCTACCTCATCGTGGGCAATTCCATGACCATTATCTGTGATTTGAATCTTCTTAAGGCCAGCTTCCTCAATCTCAACGATAATCTGACTAGAGCCCGCGTCAATAGCGTTTTCTACCAGCTCCTTAACAACGCTAGCTGGACGCTCGATAACCTCTCCAGCTGCAATCTGGTTTGCCAGCACCTCTGGCAATTCAATAATATGAGACATTTTTCAGCCCCTTTCTATATCTGTTTTCCTAGAAATTGATTAGTGCTATTATACCATATTTCAGATAGGACAGAAAAGCTCCACCACATAGGAGCCAAATCCCTCCACATAGACAAAGTACCTTGCCATAGGCTATAAAATAGTGTTTAATAAAGATATACAGGAAGTGATCACAACCTTGTATAACTAAAAAGGAGAGAAATTTATGAAAGTAGAACTACAGATTAGTGAGACTTACAAAGAGGAAAAGCTGATTGTTCAAGCACCTCAGCCGACAGATAAAGTCCAGAAAGTCATCGAGTTCGCAGAAAATCTGGATTTAACAGAAAAAATCAAAGGAAAGATTGATGATCGGGTCTATCTCGTTGAGATTGTCAAGATTCAACGCTTCTATATCGAGAATCGGAAGGTTCTAGCAGAAACAGCAAGTCAGACCTACAACATTGATTTGCGACTCTATCAGGTCCTTGAAATTCTGCCAACCAATTTTATCCAAATTTCCCAATCAGAAATCATCAATATCGACTCCATCTCTCATCTCAAGCTCACGCCCAACGGTCTGGTTGAAATTTTCTTGAAAAACGAAAGCTTCACCTACTCTTCACGCCGTTACCTAAAAACCATCAAGGAGAAATTAGAACTATGAAAAAACAAATCTTCCACGACGCAGCTACTGGTGTCCTCATCGGCCTCATCCTCTCTATCATCTTTTCACTCATTTATGCACCGAGCACTTATGCCCCACTAAATCCCTACTCTCTCATCGGCCAAGTGATGGCTCAGCATCAGGTTCACGGTGCCCTGGTCTTGCTCTACTGTACACTTATTTGGGCAGCTATCGGTATGCTCTTCAACTTTGGCAACCGCTTATTCAGCCGTGACTGGAGCATGCTTCGTGCCACTCTGACTCATTTCTTCCTTATGCTGGCTGGCTTTGTCCCACTAGCAACTCTGGCTGGTTGGTTCCCCTTCCACTGGAATTTCTACCTCCAGCTCATTATTGAGTTTGCGATTGTCTACCTCATCATTTGGACTATTTCCTATAAAAGAGCATCAAAAAAAGTAGACCATATCAATCAACTTTTGGAGCATAGGAAGTAAGAACCTCATAATAAGCAAATCCGAGAAAGAAACTTCTCGGTTTTTCTTTATCCTGTTGCACCTTACTATCATAGCAGTTATTTTCAGATCTTCTTTGTAAATTTTCTGTAATTTTCTATCTTTTTTCAAAATATTCTTGCATTTCCCCAAAGTTTTTTGTAGAATATAGATTACATATCCAGATTATTCTGAAAATTCAAAAAGGAGTATTTATCATGTCGCAAGCTATTTCGTTAAATCAATCAACCTGGACAAGTAAACTAAAAGCAATGGGACCTGGAATCCTAATGGCTTCTGCCGCTGTTGGAGGTTCTCACATTGTATCTTCTACTCAAGCTGGTGGTTCTTATGGGTGGTCGCTACTCCTCTTGGTCATCTTAGCCAATGTCTTCAAATATCCATTTTTCCGTTTTGGTGCTGAGTACACAGCTGATACTGGAAAGACTTTGGTTGAAGGTTATGCCGAAAAAGGGAAACTCTATCTCTGGATTTTCTTTATCCTCAATGTCTTTTCGGCTATGGTCAACACAGCTGGTGTTGCCATTCTGTGCTCGGCTATCATCGCCAGTGCCTTCCCAATGATTGGACTTAGCATCACTCAGTGGTCCCTCATTCTCGTTGCAATCATTTGGGCTATGTTGCTCTTTGGAGGCTACAAACTCTTAGACGGCATGGTAAAATGGATCATGTCAGCTTTGACTATTGCAACTGTTCTTGCAGTTATCATCGCGGCGGTCAAGCATCCCGAATACAGCTCTAATTTTGTCGAGAAAACACCTTGGCAAATGGCAGCTCTTCCCTTCATCGTTTCCCTCTTAGGATGGATGCCGGCTCCTATTGAAATTTCAGCTATCAATTCACTTTGGTCTGCTGAAAAGAAAAAGACCGTCAACTTTAACACCGAGGACGCTCTATTTGACTTTAACGTTGGTTACATTGGAACAGCCATCCTAGCTGTGTTCTTTGTAGCACTGGGAGCATTGATTCAATATCCTACAGGGCAAGCAGTTGAAGCTGCGTCAGCCAAATACATCTCTCAATTCGTGGGCATGTATGCCTCTGTTCTTGGCGAATGGTCCCGTTACTTGATTACCTTTATTGCTTTCCTGTGTATCTTTGGAACAGTTATCACTGTTATCGATGGTTACTCTCGTGTCAATCAAGAATCTCTCCGACTGCTAATCAGTCAAAAAGAAGACAGTCGTAAATCTTTGAACATCTGGATGACCATCACTGCTATCATCGGTATCGTCATTATCAAGTTCTTCGCTGGTCAGGTTTCAACCATGCTCCGCTTTGCTATGATTGGTTCTTTCCTGACAACACCATTCTTCGCTCTTTTAAACTACGCCTTGGTAACGCGTGAAAACAAAAATCTTCCTTCTTGGCTCAAACACCTTGCCATTGCAGGATTGATTTTCCTCTTTGGTTTCGCCATCTTCTTTATCTACGCACTTGCAATCGGAAAAGCAGGTTAACTGACAAGCGCGAGATGAAGATAAGGTTTCATTTCAAGAGAAAATTCAGCAAATATTTCTATGATAAAAAGCATAAGAACAAGGTTTTGAAGACCTGAACTTATGCTTTTTTGCGTTCTCAAAGACTGTTTATACTCCAAAAAACAGTTGAAAAATCCCAAACGCCTCTTATATTGACTTTAATTCTCCCTCTCCAACTCATACAAATCTGCGATAATAGCTGCGACACATTTGATATCTCCAAACATACCTCGCATTTCAAAGTCAGCCAATACAGGGAAACCAAAACGTTGACTGTATTGCTTGGCTGTCAGGCAGTATTGGTTATTAAAGTTACGATTTCCTGAACCAACTACGCCAAAACACTTACTAGCATTATCACCATAGGCTATAAAATCCCCTACTGGTGTCGTCAAAATCTCAACATCTCCGTTATCAACACCATTCCCACCTTCGAGATAGGTCGGCAAAAAAGCGACATAGGGATGGTCCATTTCATAGAAATCGTGACCTTCCTTGACCAAATCCTTGATATGAATCTTTTGGACTTCAATCCCCTCGTACTGGGACAAGAGATAGTCTTTCAAGCGCGTCACAAAACTCTCAGTGTTGCCACTCAGACTGATATAAACTAAAGAAATTGTCTTCATATGTACCTCCATGATTTTATTTTTAATCGAAAAAGAACTACCAAGATTGTAACCTGATAGTTCTTTTTTGTCAATACTTAAGCAAGTTCTTCTGTTTCTTCTTCTGCCAAGGCTTTCTGTTGTCGCCACATCTTATAGAAGACAAGTGCCAAGAAAAGGACATTGATGACGATAGAGAGAATGCTAACGGCTTGTGAAATAACATTGATCCCTAAACGCATGGTTTCATCGTGAACTAACTGCACAGCGTCCTGTAAACCAACATAGCCATAAATCGAACCAATAATGGCTAGCAAAACATAGCCGACATAAGTATAGTTTGCATATTGCAAATTCTTACGAATAAGGAATACAATCGCTACTACCACTAAAATAGCAGATAGCACAATCAAGGCCATATTAAAAATAGAATGAGTTGATTCTGCTACTCTATAGGTGTAATTGATGTTGTCTTCTAATTGCTGGGCACTGACCCCTGCAACTTGTTTCTGAGCGGCACGAAGGGATTCTTTGCTAGGCAAAGGACTCAACATTCCAAACAGAGACGTAGCTGAAATAAGGGCAGACAAGATTAGCAAGACCCATAGATAAATCGGTTTCTTTTTCATGATAGAACCTCCTGATAATATTATTTATATTATAGCACCTTTTGTAAGGGAATACAAGTCTTATAGTATCGTTTCTACCTGTTTTCGGTAGGCTTTTGGTGATTTTCCGCACAATTTTCGGAACACTTTATAGAAATATCCCACGTTACTGTAACCAACAGCATAACAAATATCTTCGATACTGTCACTGGTTGAAAGCAAAAGTTGTTGAGCAGCCTTAATGCGTTGTTTGTTTAGTAATTCTGCGAAACTTGACTTGATACCTTCAAATTCCGAAATACCTGACTATTAACATCTTATAAACTACTAATTAACTTCGATGCTGTGTCCCATTTACAATCCCATCAAACCGTGGTACAATGAGAATTGTGAAAAAATTATCAGGAGACAATTCATGAAAAAATCTATCTTAACTACACTACTTTTTGCAGTTCTTTACTTCCTCTGCATGGGGATTGGTGTCCTTTTGGGCAATCTCTTTGATCAAACTGGAAACATGTTTTATGCGCCTGCCTTTACTGCCCTTGTCGGCGGTAGCGTCTATATGATCCTAGTCGCAAAAGTTCCGCGCTTTGGAGCCATTACCACTATCGGCCTTGTCATGGCCCTCTTTTTCTTGGGATCTAAACACGGTGCTGGTGCCTTCCTTCCTGGAATTATCTGTGGCCTCCTAGCAGATGGAGTAGCTAGCCTCGGAAAATACAAGGACCAAACAAAGAACTTCCTTTCTTTCGTTATTTTCGCCTTTAGCTCAACTGGTCCAATCTTACTTATGTGGATTGCACCCCAAGCCTATATGGCAACCCTTCTAGCAAGAGGAAAATCCCAAGAATATATCGACCGTATCATGGTCGCGCCAAATACTGGAACTATCATTCTATTTATCGCAAGTGTTGTCATCGGAGCCCTAGTGGGTGCCTTGATTGGGCAAGCCTTGAGTAAAAAATTTGCACAGAAAATCTGATTACTTAAAAAGAGCCACGCGGCTCTTTTTTATTTATGGCTCAAAACTTAGTCAAGAAGTCTCCCAAGAATTGATACTCTTCGAAAATCTCTTCAAACCACGTCAACGTCGTCTTGCCGTACTCAAGTACAGCCTGCGGCTAGTTTCCTACTTTGCTCTTTGATTTTCATTGAGTATGAATTTAAAGATAATCAAAATGATAATGATGGTTGCCAAGATAGTTTTATCGTGATTGTAGCGGTTAAATCCATAAGCGATGGCTACGTTACCAATACCACCAGCTCCAACTGCCCCCGCCATAGCTGTTTCCCCAACAAGGGAAATCAAGGTCACAGTCATCACACGGATCAAATCTGGAAGACCTTCTAGTAAGACTGATTTCCCTAGGTTAAACTTTTTTACCCGAAAAACTTCTTTTTTCTAAGGATAAAATCAACCCTATCACACTCACTACCAAAAACACCCACCAACAAAGCCTGATATCTTGTAAAGCTAAGAAGGAAAATATAGACATCCCCAAGGGTAATGTTAGAGAAAAAATCATACTCAAGAGATTATTACTTCTAGCTAACACATCCGCACTCAAATTAGACAGTAGCAGAGTATCTAATTTAGGCATGGATTTCGACATCAAATACATGACAAAAGCTAAGCAAGCAACACCTACTAGAGGAGAAAAATCTAAAATATTAGCAGTAGCAAGTAATACAAACAGGATTGCATTGAGCGATAGCAAACGTGAGAAAGACAATTTCCCAAAATAATCATGGGGAGTTAGGCTACCAAGAATAGCTCCTCCTAAGCTAACACATTCAATTAAAAATAGAGATTGAGCATAGCTGAGATGATAGATAGTATGGTCTAATAAGTAAAAGTGATAAATACCTCCAACAGCTCCTCCCAAAGTATTCATTACCAAAATGACAAGAATCATTTTAAACAATGATTTACTTTCTCTCTGTCTAAATATATCATCCATGTCCGCATAGATTGCCTTAACTTGTTGAAGTAAACTAATCGACTTATCCTCTACACTTACATACAAATGCGTCAATTTTCTGCTATTTTTGAACAAAATGAGAGAAGATAGTAAAAAGAAACCAGCATTCACAATTGCAACAAAAGAAAAATTTTGATGACTGGTTGTGAGTAACCATACTCCTAAGGCTTGACCTCCTAGATTTGATAAATAGGAGACAAACTGAGTAAAGGAATAGGCTTCATAGAGCTTATCTTCCGAAATATTATGCTGGATAATCGGCATACGAAGGCCTGCTGTATAATCTGATAAAATATCCGAACAGATATTAACCATACAGATAAAAGCAAACGTTACGAAGTTCTGGTCATGAATCACACTAGCAATCAAAAGAAATAGTAGACTTTACACACAACCAACCCAGATAATTGTCCCTGCTTTATTCCGAGTATGATCAGCCTTAATCCCAACATAAAAAGTAAATAGGAAAGGTAAAATCGTAATTATATTAGCCATAAATACAGCTATATTTTTAAAGGGTAGACTCGCAGCATAAACAATAAATACCAGATTATAAATATAAGCTCCACTTGAGCTTAAAAACCTCGATAAGGTCAGTATCCTAAATAAATGATGTTTTAAGAATAGTTTCATAATAGGCCTTTCTCACATTTCAAAGAGTATTCTATTGAAATCAGTCTAACAAAAAAAGTGGGAGCCCCCACTTTTTTGTAATATATTTTTTCTGAAAATAGGAACTCTAGCTCCTAGATACTGCTATTTATCACTCCATCTACAAACCCATTTATTTTTCATCAGTCGATGTAATGAGAACATATTACAAATCTTCATTTGAGAGCTGACTTGCAAAATAGTTTTCATAGTATCTTGCACCATCTACATACTCTAAATCTTGTAAGATTGCAATGCCTCTTTGGATTTTTTCAAGCCCCTTATTTTCTACATTAAAAATAGTATCATAATACCCTTTAGCAATCATATAAATGATTTTAAGATAAGCTTGAGATTCTGGCAATTCTCGTTTTTCAATCTGAAAAACAAAATAGTCTGCTTTTAATTTATCCTTTTCCTCTATCGCTTTAAAAAGTCCATTAATTAAAATGGTGTCAATACCAACTTTGTTACTAGGTAAAGAGCCTAATAAATCCGTCTTTTGTAACATCTCCCTAGAATATTTAAAATAGAGGGGCAGGGGAAACAAAGTAGAAATCGTTGAAAATAGTTCCAATTCATAATTTCCCCAGATATCAATAGTAAAAAAATAGTCATAGAGAAAAGTCAGTTCTTCATCCGTTGCTCGTATTTCTGAATCAAAAAACACAAGAAGGCTTTTGATACGAATCATTTGTAAGAGATAGCTCTTTTCACCACTTGATCTATACTTTTGAGTCGTCTCTTCATACAAGGAATGGAGAGATTCAATCCCTTCTCTATCATATAGTTCCCAGAGATTTTCTTGAAAAGCCAAAGCCTTTTTCTGAGAAAAACCACGTACCAAGTACATAAATTCATTCAAATCAGAGTGGATGTTATCTAAGGCAGTAATCAATTTCATAGATGATAAGTCTGCTTCTCCGCGCTCAAATTTGCTCAGCATGGAATAAGTAAACTCTCCTCCCGTCGCCTCCTGTAGGGATACATTCCGACTCTTTCTCAATTCTTTAAAAACTTCTCCCAGATTTTGCATATTGACTTCCCACAATGCTTAACTCTCTAACTCATAAAAGTAACGATTGATAGTAGCTAGTACAGAGAATTTTAAGTCTTGACTGTACCTCAAACTCCTATGAATGATGTACAGATTGCCCAGTTCTTTTTATTTATGACTCAATTTCTTGGTCAAGAAATCTCCCAAGAATTGGATTGCAAAGATAATCAAGATGATGATAATGGTTGCCAAAATGGTCACATCGTGATTGTAGCGGTTAAATCCATAAGCGATGGCTACGTTACCGATACCACCAGCTCCAACTGCACCGGCCATGGCTGTTTCCCCAACAAGGGAAATCAAGGTCACAGTCGTCACACGAATCAAATCTGGGAGACCTTCTGATAGGTAAACACCCACGATGTCCCAGAAAGTCGCTCCGCTCGCTTGAGCCGCCTCAATGACACCACCATCCAATTCAGCCAAGACAACCTGCACCTGACGGGCAAAGAAGGCAAAGACCGCAAAAGATAGGGGTACGATAGCCGCATTTGGACCAATGCTTGTTCCTACGATTAGATGAGAGAAGGGTGACAAGACTGCCAAGAGAATGATAAATGGTACCGCACGGAAAATAGAGGTGATTTTATCCAAAATCCAGAAAACGACCTTATTTTCCAAGACACCTCCGGGCGCTGTCAAGACAAGGAAAAGACCTGCCACTAGTCCCAAGAGCCCTCCGATGATGAAGGAAAGAACTGTCATATAGAGGGTTAGGTAGATGGCTGTTCCCCAGCCAGCCTGACCAGCCCAGCCCATTTTATAGACATTTGGTAAATAGGTTTGAATCAATGATTCCATCTTACTGTCCTCCCTTCAATACTTTTAGCTGTACGCCTGCTTGACGAATGGCTTCTTGGGCACCTGCCAACGCTGTTTTTTCACCTGACAAGACCACAACCAATTCTCCAACAGGAGTGCCATCAAGAATTTCGATATTTCCATAGAGGATATTAGCCGTCACTTGATAATGCTTGTACAATTCATTCAAAAGTGGCTCGTCTGTTGAAGCACCTGCATACTTGAGCTGCACCAAAATGCTGTTTTCAGACAAGTGTTCCACGATTTCTTGCTTCTCGATTTTGACCATAGCTTCGTCAATACCTGTGGCTGTTGAGATAAAGTCTTGAGTTAAAGGTTGTTTAGGGTCTGAGAAGATTTCAAGGACACTGCCCTCTTCAATCAAATGTCCATCCTGCATAACTGCCACACGGTTGGCAATATCTTTGACGATCTGCATTTCATGCGTAATTAAGACAACAGTTAAGCCTAATTTTTGGTTCAAATCTTGCAACAAGGCCAAAATCTGCTTGGTTGTCTTCGGATCAAGGGCAGAAGTTGACTCGTCTGAAATCAAGATTTTTGGATCATTGGCCAAGGCACGCGCAATGGCCACACGCTGTTTTTGCCCTCCAGATAGTTGTGAAGGGTAGTTTTCAGCACGATCTGCCAAGCCGACCAAGTCCAACAACTTAGCTACTTTAGCCTTCTTTTCTTCCTTGCTGAGTCCAGAATGTTTGAGGGCAAAAGCTACATTCTCCTCTGCTGTCTTTTGGCTCATCAGGTTAAAATGCTGGAAAATCATTCCGATATCTTGACGTTTACGACGCAACTGCTCTGCCGTCAAGGTCACCTTACCATCAAAAATCACATCGTCGTCAATGGTAATTTTCCCTGCAGATGGCTTTTGCAAGAGGTTAATCACCCGTACAAGGGTTGATTTCCCTGCTCCAGAATATCCAACGATTCCGTAGATATCCCCTTCTTGGATGTGAATGGTCACATCCTTGACCGCTGTGATGGTTCTCTTCTTCTGATGAAAAGTCACATCGATCTGATCTAACTTGATAATATCTCTACTCATAGCTTCTAATCAGCTCCTCTACTAATTCAATATGGGTGTAATAATCGGCGATTCGCACATTTTCATCTCCGCCGTGGTCTCGGCTATTGGCATTTCCTAGACCAAAGGCCACCATTGGAACCTCTAGGGCATCAAAGACCGTATGCATAGGCCCTGTCCCCGCTGTCGTCGGCAAGACTGAAACGCCCTGTGGATAGAATTTCTTGGCCAACTCGATCACATTGAGAATGGCTAGCGCGCTCATATCGCTGCGATAGCTCATCTCTCCCAAGGTATAGTATAATTCTACCCTATCAAAGCCATTTTTGTCTAGCTGTTTCCGAATTTTTTCCAGAACATCATGCGGTTCTAAGCCCGGAACCAGACGAACCTCTAGCTTGGCACTGGCTTCTGCTGGCAAAATCGTTTTAACTCCTTGTCCTTGATAACCTGACTGAATCCCTTCGATATTAAGGGCTGGCTCGAAAAAGAAACGTTTTAGAAAGGCTGCACGCTCCTCTTGTAAAAGAGGCAATTCCAAACCATAAATCTGGCTTATTTCCTCTGGATTTCGTTGGGCGTGAGTGTCCACCAAGGCCAATTCACGTTCATTTGGCTCTTGTACTTCTTCGTACAAGCCTTCAACCAAGATACGGCCATCTGCAGCGCGAAGAGACTGTAGGGCTTGAAGAAGATACCATGGAGCTGATTCTACAACCCCACCATAACTAGAGTGGATATCGACATCAGCGCTTTTCACCTTGGCATCAAAGGTCACAATCCCCTTATTTCCACCAGAAATTTCTAGCTGTTCCAAGGCATTTTTGGTTCCTTGTTCCCAGACCAACAAATCTGCCCCACGGAGTTTATCCGCATGTTTTTCCAGATACTTATCTAGGTCTGTCGAAGCCGATTCCTCCGCTCCCTCCATGATAAAACTGATATTGACAGGCAAATCATCATGGCGCTGCATATATTTTCTCAAAGCACTCAAACGAGCCGTGATATGACCCTTGTCGTCATCAACCCCACGCCCATACATGAAGCCATTGCGGACCGAAAGCGTAAAAGGATCCTCTGTCCAGACCTGATCCCCATCAGCTGGTACAGTGTCATAGTGGTTATAGAAAATCAAGGTCTTGGCATCTGGACGCGAACTCTTGAAATGTGCCATAACAAAAGGCGCTGTATAAGTCTCATCAATCTCCACTTCAGCCCCCACACGCTTGAAAATCTCACCCAGATAGTTGGCGACTTCCTTAAGTCCAATCTGTTGGGCAAAGACCGACTTCTTAGAAATCAAGGTACGCAAAACCTCAAAATAATGCTGGGCTACATGATCCTTTTCAAATTTTTCAATCTGTTCTTGTTCGCTAGGAAAAACCATATTCTCTCTACCTTTCTATGAACTACTCTTCCTGACAATCCATGCTCTATACAAAAGCAAGAGGTGGAATTTTCTCTCCCACCTCCCTGTTTCTTATTACCAAACTGGTTGATCCAAACCGTCTGATGTTTCTTCGATAACTTTTTTCACTTCATCTGTATGGTAAGCTGCAACAACTTTCTTGATAGCATCAGCCTTAGGTGATGATTCCCAATCTTTTTTCGCAACAATGATGTTGTACCATTGTTTTGAGTTTTCATCAGCTTGTTCTTTGAAGAGTGCTTTCTTGTAGTCCAATTTTGCTTCTGTAACGAAGGTATTGTTTACAACGGCAGCGTCAACTGATGACAATGAACGAGCTGTTTGGCTAGCATCCAATTCAGTGATTTTCAAGTTCTTTGGATTTTCTTTGATGTTAGCAACTGTTGCAAGAGCAGTTCCTGAAACGTCCAATTTAATCAAGCCAGCTGATTGAAGCAAGTAAAGCGCACGGCTTTCGTTTGTAGCATCGTTTGGCACAGCGATTTCTCCGTTTGCTGGGATATCTTCTACTTTAGTGTACTTGTTTTCACTTCCATTCAAACCTGAGTAAAGGCGGATTGGAGAGATGTAAGTATCAGCAATCGCTACAAGGTCTTTCCCGTTTTCTTTGTTCCAGTTGTTCAAGAAGTTATAGTGTTGGAAAGCGTTCAAGTCTACTTCGCCGTCAGCAGTTGCCTTGTTTGGTTGTGAGTAGTCTGTGAACTCTGTAAATTCCAAGGTAATTCCGTCTTTTTTAACCAATTCTTGAACTTTATCCCAACGAGCTTCTTCAGACCCGCTACGGTTGACAGTTGCGATTTTAATAGTTGTTGCATTGTCTGCTTTCTTTTCTGAGTTGCCGCAAGCTGCAAGAGCCAAACCTGCGACTGTAGCAAGGGCTGCTAGGCCTAGCCATTTTTTAATTTTCATGATTCTTTCTCCTTAAAAATAATACCGTACTAGTATCTCATACTTTCTTCAATTGCACAAATTGTTATTAGATAGCCAGATATATAGTTTAAAACTATATCCCTAAAAATTGAGAAATCACCCATCTTACTCAGAATGGATGATTTCAAGAAATTATTTAATATCAGCTTCTGCTGGTAGATAAGTGTCTCCGAAGAATTGTTTAGACAATTTTTCAAGGGTTCCGTCTTTGTAGAGTTCTTGGATGCGTTTGTCTACAAATGTTTTCAACTCATCTTGACCTTTAGCAAGAAGTGGGTAAACGTAAGGTTGTTGGTCGCTTGGAAGTTCAATGACTTTCAAGTTGTCCAAGCCTTGGTTCTTGATGACTGTTTCAACACCGATTTTATCAAAAATCTTGTAGTCAAACTGACCATCGCTCAAGCGTCCCATGATTTGTTGGAAGTCTGCTCTAGTGTAGTTAAGGACAGTTGGATTATCTGAGTGTTGTTTGTTGTAGTCTTCCAACTGTTTAGCTGATGTTGTCCCTTGAACAACTTCTGTTGATTTTCCACCGATATCATCAAGCGATTTGATGCTAGAATCGTCCTTCTTCACTACAAGAACGTTAGGGTTTTTAGCAGTTGGGGCTGCATAAAGGTATTTTTCAGCACGTTCTTTAGTGTAGCTGATGTTGTTAACGGCCATTTGGTAACGGTCAGCATCAAGTCCTGCAAAGACACCTGACCACTCTGTCTTCTCAAACTTGACATCATACTTGTCAGAGTCTTTAAAGATAGCGCGAACCACTTCAATTTCATAACCAGTCAATTCACCATTTTCTTCATAGTTAAATGGTTTTGGTGAAGCATTGGTTGCAACGATAATTTCTTTCTTGCCAGCTGCTTCTCCTTCTTTCTTAGCACCACCTGAGCAAGCTGCTAGCACACCTGCAGCAACAAGCCCTAAGGCAGCAAGAGATGAGTATTTAACGATTTTTTTCATGTCATTTCCTCCAAAATAGAATACCTTATAATCTTAACAGAAAAAGAGCATTTACGCCATTATATGATATCTATCTCTGTGATAGGTTTTCTTTATGGCTGATTAAAAGACCAAACGTAGAACTGCTATCAAGACCACCCCAAAGAGAACAGTCCCTACCAGATTGCGATAGCGAAAGGCTACAAAAGCCGTTGGAAAGACTGCTAAAAAGTCTAACCACTTTATCTGCGGAAGGCTTCCAACTTTTCCTGTCACAACACTTGAAAGAATCAAGGCAAAGATAATAGAGACTGGTAGAAATTTCAAAAAGCGCTCGACAATAGGTGGCAAACCCTTATACTTGGCTAGGATGAAAGGAATCATTCTTGGAATCCAAGTCACCAAACCAGAAAAGACGATTGACATTAAAATATACTTACTGACCATCCAAGACCACCCCCATGGTACAACCTAGCAAGGTCGCAAACAAGACAGCTAACGACTGAGACACCATCGTCAAGAGCAAAAAGAAAGATACAGCTACAACTGCTAAAATGATGAAGAGATTGCGCAAAGGAATCCGTTTTTGCATAATCTGAAACTGGGAAGTAAAAATCCCGATAAACATCCCCACTAGGGCAAAATCTAAGCCAAAAATTTCTGGATTTGGTAGAAGTCCACCTAGAGCAGTTCCGACAACAGTTCCGACAAACCAAGCTAGATAGCTGTTAAGGTTGTTCCCGTGCATCCACATGGGGTTAATCTTATCCGTATGCACCAACTCGCCCATCAAAACGCCATAGGTCTCATCAGTCAAGAGGCTAGACATACCGATGTTTTGCCAAAGACTGGTATGACGAAAATAAGTCGACGCATGCAAACTTAGCAAAAAGAGACGCAGATTAATCAAAAAGACCGTCATGGCAATAGCAGCTACTGGAGCTTGAACTGCAATCAAGGCTATCATGGCAAACTGGGCACTCCCGGCATAAACAAAGAGACTCATCAAACCCATTTCTACTGGTGTCACATAGGGAGAACCGATAATTCCACAGGCAAGGCCAATACTGACATATCCCAGAGCCGTCGGTACCGCAGCTTGCACACCCTCCCAAAATCCTTTTTCTTTCATAAATTCCTCACTAATCATTCCTTCAGCAACTGCTTTCCAAACAGTCACAACAAAAATTATTATAACATATTCGTAAAATAGAAAAAAGTCTGCTGACTGACAAGAACAGAAAAAGACTGGCAATCCAGTCTTACGATGCAACTTATAAACTATTTTAGATTTAGTACCCAAATACCAATAAACTAACAACGATTAAAAATGTATTCCACAAGATATGAAGGGCTATTGACCAACACACTGAACGAGTATAACGAAATAGCATACAGAACAAGAAGCCTGCTCCTGCATAAACGATGAAGTCTGTTAACACCCAGCCATACTGTAAAACATGGATGAGACTAAAGAGTGTGGAAGAAATGATGACGTCAATATAGTATTTTTTAAATTTAGATAGGGCTGTCATCAGAAGTCCACGGAAAACTAACTCCTCAACTATCGGAGCAATAAGACTGCCGTAGAGAATACGTGTCACAAAATAACTAATTCCCGTCAAATTGGCTACGGTTTCTTTTATAGCACTCCCATTTTGCGTGCTGGGAAAGATCCGAGTCGTTATATTTACCCACAAAAACATCAATATAAAGGAAAGAAAGAAGATACCCAGATAGGACCAACGAAACTGGAAGCGACCGTACTCTTTCCAACGTTGACTCTTAACAAGAATGACAGTAGCAACAATTCCCTCAATTACTATCAATAAAATTTGCATCCCATAAAATCCCAAATCAGATAACTGGCTCACTGAGTCTAATTTTGCTACAAGATTAAAAATCAAGTAATAGGACACAAGCACCAAAATGGTCCCTAGATAAAATTTCGTTTCTTTCCCTTTCATAGTTGATCCTTTTAAGTTTTATTTACGTCGTCTTTCAGCCAAACCTTCCCAGAGTCCTTTCATCCAATCAAAAGCTCCGTAAGGGCTTGGTCCAATACCTCCGCCTCCCCAAATCGGTAAAGCAATTCCACCACCATTGCCTGGGTTAACCACAGTGTTTCCTCCGCTAACCTCTTGCAATTCAGCCTCTGTCAATTCCATTGTTTCTGCAAATTGTAAATTTAACATCTTTTACACTCCTTCAATTATCTTCATTTGTAAACCACTTCTGCGACCTAGGATTTGCTTCAAGTGCTTTACAAGGACAGTATAGCACGGATATTGGAGATAGCTTTCAATATCTTTTTGATTATTTCCTTTGGTTTGAAGGAAAATACTCATTTTCTTTAAAAATTGCCACAATACTTTTTCAAAAACATCGTATGGACGAAGCATACTTTCCAGCTCAGCTTCAAATGAAAGTTTCCTCATAGTAATTCAAAACTTTTTACCAAAATCAAATACTCTGAAATTTTCATCTTTTTAAATCCTAGTGCAATAACATCAAAATCTGACCAATACCATTGTAGACTATATGCAGTCCAATAGGCCAATAAATGGACTTTGTTACTCTAAACAAGACTGCAAATATGAGACCGCCACCCATATATACGAAAAAGTCTGTCAAGACCCAACCATGACTACTAATGTGCAAAATTCCAAATAATATAGCTGATCCGAGTACATCCAATCCCCATTTCTTCCCTTTTTCCAGAGCAGTCATCACTAATCCACGATAAATCATGTCTTCGAAAATGGGACCTGCAATCACAGGATAAAAAAAATACATCAAAAATGCCGTAGCTCCTGTAAAAGTAGGAGCAGCATGTTGATAAGAAATTTCATTTCGAGTAGGTGGGAAAAGAAAAAAGGTAACGAAATTCCAAACAACAAAAGCAAGCAGAGCTAAAAATGAATAGACAAGATAGGATCCTTTAAACTTTCTACTGTTGATTTGTTGCCATTTTCCCGACCAAATCATAGCAATAAGAGCAAATAAAACCACAAGAAAATTCAACATCATATCCGACAGATAATAGGTAAAGTCAGATAGACCAGTAACAAGGTTGCTGCGTAAAACTAGACCACTGAACTTCTGGTCAGCAATAACTAGTAGAAAAGCCATAATAAAGTAGTGACGTGAGATTATCTTTTTCATTCTATTTTCTCCTATACTATGAAATAAAGACAGCCCCTACCCAAGAAAAGGCAAGGGCTTTGGATATTAATAACGTCGGCGGTCATAATCAGAGTCAGGTTTATCGTTAAAATATTTCTGCCAGAAATTAGTGATCGACCAAGGGGTCCCGAACCCTCCTCCATAATCTCCTCCAATATGGATCAATGGAGGATATGCCCTTCCTCCGTAGACTGTCTCCAACTCAGCTTCTGTCAATTCCATTGTTTCTGCAAATTGTAAATTTAACATCTTTTATACTCCTTCAATTATCTTTATTTGTAAACCACTTCTGCGACCTAGGATTTGCTTCAAATGTCTTACAAGGACAGTATAACACGAAAATTGGCTTATTTTAGAAAATCGCATATTTGATATTTTTTCTTATAAAATTTTCACATTTGCGATTTTAGTAGATTTGATTATTTCCCTGGTATAATAAAGTTATTACTAACAAGGAGGGATATAATGATGAAAAAAAGAAAAATCCAACTGATACTCCTGCTTATTTCGGAGTGGGTTATCGTCTTCCCGTTTCTAATTAATCGATAAGTTCTTTGTATTGCTGAAAACGCAATTCGAAGAGAGCTGTTAATTGTGGATTTTCTATTACTTGCAGAGATTGGATAAAGTGTTCAATCTCTTTTTGATTGCTTTCTTTAGTTTGAAGAAAGACACTCATTTTCTTTAAAAATTGCCACGATACTTTCTCAAAAACGTCATATGGTCGCAACATGTTCTCCAACTCGGCTTCAAAGATTGGGATGTAGGAGAAAAGTTTTCGCTCCATGAGCTCTGATAAGATATTTAAGAGTCCTTGCTTCATATACAATCGATTGTGTACTAACTCTTTAAATTCTTTAGATTTTTCAATTAAAGCAGTTGATAAAAAGATCAAATCTTGATTGCTTAAGAAGGGCATTGTATTGCAAAAAAGATAGAGTTCAAACCAGGTCCAAGACTCAATAGCGTAGAGGTAGGTAGTCAAAAACTCGCTATCCTCCTCTGCTAGCGGATAGTTTTTATCTAAGGAATGGAGTGCGTTTTTAATTACAATAGCATTCAAGCAACGATAGGTCTCTGCCATCTGTTCTTGCTCGACTTCCTCCAACAGTTGCTCTAAGCCAGCAATATCTTGATGGGCAAAGCGATCCACAACCCTTCTACCAATTCGCATATGTGGAGATTCTTGATAGTTGTTGAGCTTATGCCCAAACTCATCAAAATTCATATTGATTCCTTGAATAGCTAGGATTAGCTTGTCCGCAGATAGCATAGACTGCCCTAGTTCAAACTTGGACAACTGAGAGGCTGTTAGTCCAGCACAAGCTACATCTGACTGCTTGAGCTTTCGCGCTAAGCGTAATTCCTTGTAAAATTCTCCCAATTCCATTCTCTCAATCATCTGACCACCTCCTATTTTTTATATAGTATATCATTATTTACACTCATTTGTCAAAATATTCTGACATTTAAGAGAGCAAAAAAGCCAGCCTTAAGCTGACTCCTTATTCCATCGTATCAAAAGCGAGACTTGGTTTGGCATTTAGGTCCAAGCTTGCAAAATTTTCTTTGTTCCACTCGCTGACGCTGGCATAGGCAATCATACCTGCATTATCTCCGCAGAGGCGCAGAGGTGGAATGATGACATTGACATCTGTGATTTCAGTTGCTAGGCGTTCTCTGAGACCTTTATTGGCTGCCACACCACCTGCCACGACAAGGGTTTTAACAGGGTATTTCTCCAAAGCCTTCTTAGTTTTTGCCATAAGAATATCCAGTACAGCTGCTTGGAAGGAAGCACACAAATCCTCTGTAGACAGACTTTCTCCCTTTTGCTCGGCATTGTGGTGAAGATTGATAAAGGCCGATTTCAAACCTGAGAATGAAAACTCCAGATTATCTTCCTTAATCATGGCACGAGGGAAATCATAAATATCCTGTCCCTGATGAGCTAGCTCGTCAATCTCACGACCAGCAGGATAGGTCAAACCCATGACACGGCCAACCTTATCATAGGCCTCACCAACCGCGTCATCTCGCGTTTCCCCAACAATCTTGTAGTCACCAGCCTCCGAAACATAAACCAACTCTGTGTGCCCACCGCTAACCAAGAGGGCTAGCAAGGGAAACTCCAAAGGCTCCACACTCTGAGCGGCCATGAGGTGACCAGCCATGTGGTTAACGGGAATCAGCGGAAGCCCATGTGCCCAAGCAAAGGCCTTGGCAGCTGACAAACCAACTAGTAAGGCTCCGACCAAGCCTGGTCCATAGGTAACCGCCACAGCTGTCACGTCGTTTTCAGTAATCCCTGCTTCTGCCAACGACTCCTCGATGCAGGCTGTAATGACCTCGACATGGTGACGACTAGCCACTTCCGGCACTACGCCGCCAAAACGTTTATGACTCTCAATTTGACTAGCAATGACATTGGACAAGAGCTCATCGTCGTTTTTCAAGACGGCGACACTGGTCTCATCACAGGATGTCTCAAATGCTAAAATATATCTATCCTTCATCTATTTCTCTCTTCATGATGATGGCGTCCTCGACTGGGGCACGGTAGTAGGCCTTTCGCTTAGCGATGACTGCCATCTTTTCTTTCTTGTAAAATGCTTGCGCTCGGTGATTTGACTTTCTGACTTCGAGGAAAATCTCCTTATCTGTCGGCAATTGAGCAAACAAGGCTGACGCAATTCCCTGACCCTGATAATCTCCTTTAACAGCGATTTGCAAGACTTCTGCCTCAAAGATATTTTCCTGCACAGCTAGAAATCCAATCACTTCGGCCCCATCATAAGCCAGAGCATACCAAGTCTGGTCTTGAGCCAGGTCTGCTTGGATTTGCTCCAGCGTCCAAGGACTGACTGGGTAAACAGCTGCCATGACAGCGTAGATGGCTTGAGCTAGGTCAGGCTGTTGTTGGATTCGTTTGATTTCTATCATAGGCGTTTAATGTAAGACTCGCCAGATTCGGTGTGATTCTTGAGCCAGTTTTCCTCAGCCTCGACTCGTTTGAGGTAATTCGGCACAAAATCATGCAAGGAGTCTGCTTCCTTGTCCCAGGCCCAGAGAGCTAGATTAGCTGCATTTGGCAAGGTTTCTTTGAAATTAGTCCTTGGCAAGTGTTCTTGAATCTGCTCAACAAAAGGGCCAACTTCTCCGACAAAGGTTACCTGACTAGCCCCCTTGATTAACTCAATCACTCGCTCAAAGGGCAGGTGTGCTTCTGGCATGACAGGTTTAGCATTTTCATAAAATCCTGCGTAAACATTGTTGCGACGCGCATCCATCAAAGGAACGAACAAGCCTTCTTGTTGGTAGGGCACCAGAGCCAAGAGGCTCGACATACCAACTAACTCAATGTTCAGGGTATGAGCCAAAGTCTTGGCAGTTGCTACCGCAATTCGCAAACCTGTGTAGCTACCTGGCCCTTCCGCTACCACGATTCGGTCCAAATCTTTGGGCCTCCAATCCAAACTTGCCACCAAAAAATCGATGGTAGGCATGAGGGTAATACTGTGATTTTTCTTAATATTAATCGTCGTCTCGGCAAGAACCTGCTTGTCCTCTAAAATAGCGAGAGAAAGAGCCTTGCTGGACGTATCAAAAGCTAATACTTTCATAACATATTCCTATCTTTTTGTCTGCTTACTATTATACTACAAAAGATGGCGCATGGGAATTTTCTTTATCCCTAAACAAAAATGCCTATACTTAGCTAAAAAATAATTCGCAAATAAAATTCAAAAAAATGCTCACTTTTTCTTTTACTTTACGAATATAAAAGTGAACAAGAAAAAAGGAGGAAAGTTCAATGACAAATTTTGACGTTCTTGACAATCAATTTTTATCCTTATCTGAAAATGAATTATCAGATATTGATGGCGGTCTCGCTCCCTTGGTTATCCTTGGAGTAGCAGTATCTTGGAAAGCTATTGCAGCTGGAGCAGCACTTGTAGGTTCTGGTTTGGCAGCTGGTTATTTTTTAGGAGGAGATTAATATGATGAAAGATTTGAACAACTATCGTGAAATTTCTAATAAGGAATTGCAAGAAATCAATGGCGGTTTTGGGATAGGTGTTGGTATCGCTTTATTTATGGCAGCCTACACCATTGGAAAAGATCTTCGTAAAAAGTTTGGATAAGTTATGATAGATAGACAACACATGTTTAGAAGGATGAATTTTATTTTTTTCATCTCTTACAGTTTGCTCAGCATTCTCAATGATTTAAACATTACTACTATCCCTTTACCAATTGGTTTATCTGTTTGTATTGTTTTATTTTTATGCTTCAACTCTATTTTTGAGCAGAAGAATCATTAACATAAAACTAATAAGCTCTGAAAATTCCATTGTCATGTCATTTTTAAAAAATACAAAAACCGCCTCATCTTGATAGATGGGGTGGGATTTTCGTGTCGTAAATCTACTATCTATATATCCCCAAACAAAAATGCCCCCAGCATGAGCAGGGCATCTAAGCATTTAATCCAAAGTAAAATACAAACCAAACGACATAGGTTACGAGGAGGAGAAAAAGCGAGTAGAGAGTCACAAAACTAATCTTCCACAAGAACTTGGTTTGTCGTCGTTCCAGTTTGGCAAATAGAAGATTCCCTCCATAAACGCAAGCAACAAAAACAATAAAAGCTACCAAGCGAGCTCCGATAGCAAAAGCAAATAAGTTATACATAGGGCAACCTCCTTGACTTAAAATCTATATGGAATTATGACAAGCAATAAATTTCACTTCCGTTATCAATATAACACATTTTCTTTGTTTTTGCAAGCGCTTACCAAAGAAATCGTCCCATGACTTTCTCGTTTCCGTCTTTTACTAATCTTTCATTTTGTGGTATAATTGAAATAATTGTAACGAATCAAGGTCAATCTAGACACAAAATGGAATGAAATCAAGCAAATCTCTGCTAAAAGTTTGGAATAAGCTGACCTGTAAAATAGAAAGGAACTATATGATTTACAAAGTTTTTTATCAAGAAACAAAAGAACGTAGCCCACGCCGTGAAACAACACGCGCACTTTACCTAGACATCGATGCCAGCTCAGAACTTGAGGGCCGCATCGCTGCTCGCCAACTTGTCGAAGAAAATCGCCCAGAGTACAATATCGAATATATCGAACTCTTGTCTGACAAATTGCTAGATTACGAAAAAGAAACTGGCGCCTTCGAAATTACGGAGTTCTAATATGGCCTATACTCTTAAACCTGAAGAAGTCGGCGTTTTTGCCATCGGTGGTCTGGGAGAAATCGGGAAAAACACATACGGAATTGAATACCAAGATGAGATTATCATCGTCGATGCTGGGATTAAATTCCCAGAAGATGACTTGCTTGGTATCGACTATGTCATTCCTGACTACTCTTACATCGTAGACAATATCGACCGCGTCAAGGCTGTTTTGATTACACACGGACACGAGGACCACATCGGTGGGATTCCATTCCTTCTCAAGCAAGCAAATGTCCCTATCTATGCTGGACCACTTGCCTTGGCTTTGATCCGTGGGAAACTCGAAGAACACGGCCTCTTGCGCAACGCCAAACTTTACGAAATCAACTACAACACTGAGTTGACCTTTAAAAATCTCAAGGCAACTTTCTTTAGAACGACTCACTCCATTCCAGAGCCTTTGGGGATTGTCATTCATACTCCTCAAGGGAAAATTGTCTGTACGGGTGACTTCAAGTTTGACTTAACACCAGTTGGTGAACCAGCAGATTTGCACCGTATGGCAGCTCTTGGTGAAGACGGTGTACTCTGTCTTCTGTCTGACTCAACAAATGCGGAAGTGCCAACCTTTACCAACTCTGAAAAAGTCGTTGGCCAGTCCATCATGAAGATTATCCAAGGTATTGAAGGACGTATCATCTTTGCATCCTTTGCCTCAAATATCTTCCGTCTCCAGCAAGCCACAGAAGCCGCTGTTAAGACTGGACGTAAGATTGCGGTCTTTGGTCGTTCTATGGAAAAGGCCATTGTCAACGGGATAGACCTTGGCTACATCAAAGCTCCTAAGGGAACCTTTATCGAGCCAAATGAAATCAAAGACTATCCTGCAGGAGAAGTTCTCATCCTCTGTACAGGTAGTCAAGGCGAGCCTATGGCAGGCCTCTCCCGTATCGCCAACGGAAACCACCCGCAGTAGTGTTT
>OBUY01000046.1_pt1 | contig 63217 bp, 51 predicted proteins | sample 1475781 | NCBI WGS metagenome assembly OBUY01 (sample SAMEA2579912, study PRJEB22360) | human gut metagenome | biome: human gut; feature: human-associated habitat; material: faeces | place: Denmark | collected 2008/2010 | reverse complement strand
TCCAGCAACCAATGCCACCAGGGATAAAGCCCCGCAACATTGCGCCTCACCGGAACCCTCCGGCTTGCCGCTGATTCTACTGACGCTTTCTGCCCCTGGTATCTGCCTGTTTTTCACTTTGCGCGATGCATTCCAGCTTATTTTCATATTTGCAGAATTTTCACTGTCCGCATTACCCGCGATCTGACACCAGGCTGGTAGTGAAATGCGCAATTTTGTAGAATTGCGCCTCCTCGCGATTCTCCCCGGTGAATCTGTTGCCTCATTCTTAGCACACTGCGTATTCGACTTCTCCGCCTGTTGCGCAAGAGAAACGGGGGATAACCATCTTTGCGGGGCTGACTTCTTTCTGGACAGGACTTTATGCAGGACAACACATTACAACTACGCGATCAGAAATTGCCATTTACGCGATACGACTTCGGCTGGGTTTTATTATGCATAGGAATGGCAATTGGTGCCGGAACGGTGCTGATGCCAGTACAAATTGGGCTGAAGGGAATTTGGGTATTTATCACCGCAGCCATTATTGCTTATCCGGCAACCTGGGTAGTACAGGATATTTATTTAAAAACACTTTCTGAAAGTGACTCCTGTAATGACTACACCGATATTATCAGTCATTACCTGGGGAAGAACTGGGGAATATTCCTCGGCGTCATTTACTTTTTGATGATTATCCACGGAATTTTTATCTATTCCTTATCTGTGGTTTTCGACAGTGCTTCATATCTGAAAACCTTCGGGTTGACTGATACCGATCTTTCACAATCTTTAGTCTATAAAGTGGCTATTTTCGCCATACTGGTCGCTATCGCTTCCGGTGGAGAACGGTTGTTGTTTAAGATTTCCGGGCCAATGGTAGTGGTCAAAGTGGGCATTATTGTGGTGTTCGGTTTTGCAATGATCCCCCACTGGAATTTCGCCAATATAACCGCTTTTCCGGAGGCTTCTGTCTTCTTCCGCGATGTCCTGCTCACGATTCCTTTTTGCTTCTTTTCTGCGGTATTTATTCAGGTGCTTAACCCGATGAATATTGCCTACCGTAAACGGGAAGCAAATAAAATACTGGCAACACGACTCGCACTGCGTACTCACCGGATTAGCTATATCACGCTCATCGCAGTAATTCTGTTTTTTGCCTTTTCGTTTACCTTTTCGATTAGCCATGAAGAGGCGGTTTCCGCGTTTGAGCAAAATATCTCAGCACTGGCGTTGGCCGCTCAGGTGATCCCCGGGCATATCATCCATATCACCTCTACGGTGTTGAATATCTTTGCTGTACTTACCGCTTTCTTTGGCATTTACCTTGGATTCCACGAGGCCATTAAAGGCATTATTATCAATCTGTTAAGCCGAATTATTGATACCCAGAAAATTAACTCACGCATGCTGACACTGGCAATTTGCGCTTTTATCGTCATTACGTTGACCATTTGGGTTTCATTTCGGGTATCGGTGCTGGTGTTCTTTCAGTTAGGAAGTCCGTTATATGGCATTGTGTCGTGCCTCATTCCGTTTTTCCTGATCTATAAAGTCGCACAACTGGAAAAACTTCGCGGGTTTAAAACCTGGCTGATTCTGCTGTACGGTATTTTGCTGTGCTTGTCGCCACTGTTGAAGTTGATTGAGTAAAAGCAACGGGGCTGCTCACAGCAGCCCCAGACGATGTCGATAGCATTGCAGTACAGCCTGGATATGCTCCTGAGTCACAAAAAGGGTCAAAAAAGACATGTATTCGATATGTAAAACACTAAAAGATTATTTTTGATATGAGACCGGCATGAAAACCGGTCTCATCGGGTGGGTTATACAACTGGCTTCTGCGGATTTTCATCCTGATCAACAGCAAAGCAGGCCACCAGTTGACCGCCATAGTCTTTTAGCTGCGGCTGCAACTGTGTGCAGAGGCCGAAACGTCTACGACAGCGAGCGTTGAAGGCGCAACCCGGCGGTGGATTCAGTGGGCTTGGCAGTTCACCGGTGAGCTTGATGCGTTCGCGACGATCGTCCGGGTTCAGGCGCGGCGTCGCAGAGAGCAGCGCCTGAGTGTACGGATGACGCGGGTTATTGAAGATTTGCTCCTTCGTTCCCTTCTCCACGCAGCGCCCCAGGTACATCACCATCACTTCATCGGCAATGTGCTCCACCACCGACAGGTCGTGCGAGATAAAGACATAAGAAAGCCCCAGCTCTTGCTGTAGGTCCATCATCAGGTTGAGCACCTGCGCACGCACCGAGACGTCCAGCGCGGAAACCGGTTCGTCGGCAATCACCACGTCCGGGTCAAGCATCAACCCACGGGCGATGGCGATGCGCTGACGCTGTCCGCCGGAGAACATATGCGGATAGCGGTCGTAATGCTCGGTTTTCAGGCCGACTTTCGCCATCATCGACAGGGCTTTTTCCCGACGCTGTTCTTTGCTTAAGTTGGTGTTAATCAGCAGCGGCTCTTCGAGAATTTGCCCGACTTTTTTACGTGGATTCAGCGAACCGTAGGGGTTCTGGAAGACGATCTGGATTTTCTGCCGACGCAGTTTCTGCGCCTGCGGATCGTGCTTGAGCAGATCCTGCCCCTGGTAATACAGTTCGCCGCCGGTCGGCGTTTCGATCATCGTCAGCAACCGACCGAGGGTCGATTTACCGCAGCCAGATTCTCCCACCACCGCCAGCGTTTTGCCGCGTTCAAGGGTAAACGAAACGCCGTCCAGCGCCTTCACCAGACGTTCCGGCGCGAACATACCTTTCTTCACCGGATAATGCTTTTTCAGGTCGATAGCCTGCAACAATGGCTGTTGCGAGGTGGCCTCTTGCGTACTCATAGTGTGGGCCTCCCGGCATCATCAAGTGGGTAATGGCATTTGGACTGACGCCCGTCAGCGAGCATATTCAGCGCCGGTTCTTCAGCGCGGCATTTGTCAGTGGCATAGGGGCAGCGCGGATTAAGCAGGCAGCCGTTCGGGCGGTCGTATTTTCCGGGAACCACACCAGGTAACGACGCCAGACGTTCTTTGTCCTGGGCAAATTCCGGCAACGCACGCAACAATGCCTGGGTATATGGATGACGTGGCGCACGGAAGATAGCGTGGGCATCACCCGTTTCCACCACCTGACCGGCATACATCACGATGATTTTATGCGCCGCTTCCGCCACCAGCGCCAGGTCATGCGTAATCAATACCAGCGCCATGTTCTCTTTCTGCTGTAACTCCAGCAGCAGTTCGATGATTTGCGCCTGAATGGTCACGTCCAGCGCGGTGGTCGGTTCATCGGCAATCAGCAGTTTTGGCCGACAGGCAATTGCCATCGCGATCATTACACGCTGGCTCATCCCGCCGGAAAGTTGATGCGGGTAAACGTCCAGACGCGATGCCGGATCGGGGATGCCGACCAGATTCAACAGGTCAATCGCTCGCTGACGGCGGGTGCTTTTGTTACCCCCCTGATGCACCTTAATCGCTTCCATAATCTGGAAACCAACGGTGTAACACGGGTTGAGACTGGTCATCGGGTCCTGGAAGATCATCGCGACTTCGGCACCGACCAGGTTGCGGCGCTCTTTTTCCGAAATACGCTGCAAATCCTGACCGTTAAATTCCAGCTTTTCTGCCATCACGCGACCGGGATAATCAATCAGCCCCATAATCGCCAGCGAACTAACCGATTTGCCAGAACCAGACTCGCCAACAATGCCAACCACTTCGCCCTGTTTCACGCTGTAGCTGATGCGGTCTACGGCGCGGAATGGTGCGCTTTCATCACCGAAATGCACCGATAATTTATCTATATTTAATAACGCCATCTCGAACCTCTTACTGCTTCAGTTTGGGATCGAGCGCGTCACGCAGACCGTCACCCATCAGGTTAAATGCCAGCACCGTCAGCAGGATCGCCAGACCCGGGAAGGTCACGACCCACCAGGCACTTTGCGCGAACTGCAATACATCGGAGAGCATGGTGCCCCATTCCGGCGTTGGCGGTTGCGCGCCCATGCCAAGGAAGCCGAGGGCAGCCATATCGAGAATGGCGTTAGAGAAGCCGAGCGACGCCTGAACAATCAGTGGTGCAAGGCAGTTAGGGAGAATATTGACGAACATCTGGCGCAGCGCCCCAGCCCCCGCCACGCGGGAAGCCGTCACATAGTCGCGGTTCACTTCCACCAGCACGGCAGCGCGCGTCAAACGGACGTAATGCGGCAGGGCGACAAAGGTTAATGCCAGCGCGGCGTTGCCGATAGATGGGCCGAAGATAGCCACCAGCACCAGCGCCAGCAGCAGGCTTGGCAGCGCCAGCATGATATCGACCACGCGCATGATGATGTTATCGACCAGACCGCCAAAGTAACCAGCGATCAAGCCGAGAATAACGCCCATAATCAGCGACAATACCACCACCAGACAACCGACCAGCAGTGACAGCCGGGCACCATACATCAGGCGCGACATCACATCGCGACCGACGTCATCGGTGCCGAGCAAATGCGCCATGCTGCCGCCTTCCTGCCAGGCTGGCGGGGCGAGCAGCGCATCGCGGAACTGCTCCGCCGGGTTATACGGCGCAATCCAGTTGGCAAAAATCGCGATAAACAGCACGATGACCACGTAAACAAGCCCGACGACTGCGCCTTTGTTGCGTTTAAAATAGTGCCAGAACTCCTGTAACGGGGTCATCGGCACCGGTGCAGTAATCACTTTATTTTCAGTAACCTGTGACATGATGTTCCCTTACTTCTTATGACGAATACGCGGGTTCACCACGCCGTACAGCAGATCGACCAGCAGATTGACGAGGATAATCATCGTCGCCACCAGCAATACGCCCCCCTGCACTACCGGATAATCGCGGCGTTGCAGCGCGTCAATCAACCAGCGCCCCAGACCCGGCCAGGAGAAAATGGTTTCGGTCAGAATCGCCCCCGCCAGCAGCGTGCCCACCTGCAGGCCGATCACGGTCACCACCGGCAGCATGGCGTTGCGCAGCGCATGGACGATAATCACCCTAAGGCGGGTCAGGCCTTTGGCGCGAGCGGTGCGGATATAGTCTTCGCCCAGCACTTCCAGCATCGAGGAGCGCGTCATACGAACGATAACCGCCAGCGGAATCGTACCCAGCACCATCGCAGGTAAGATCATATGTGCGACGGCGTCGATAAAGTTACCGTCTTCACCCCAGATGGCGGTGTCGATCAACATAAAACCGGTTAATGGATTAGCGTCATCGAGGAACACCATGTCGCTCACACGACCGGAGACCGGCGTCAGGTTCCAGTGCACTGAAACCAGCATGATCAGCATCATGCCCCACCAGAAGATCGGCATTGAATAGCCGGTCAGCGCCAGACCAACCGCCGTGTGATCGAAAATGGAACCCCGTTTAACTGCCGCCAGCACACCAACCGGAATGCCGACCGCGGTCGCAAAAATCATCGCGCAGACGCCAAGTTCCAGCGTGGCCTGGAAGCGCGGCACGAACTCTTCCCAAACCGGGATGCGGCTTTTCATCGAAATGCCTAAATCGCCATGCATAACGCCCCAAATGTAGTGGAGGTACTGCTGCCACATCGGTTTATCTAAGCCGAGTTCAGCCAGCAGTTGCGCATGACGTTCTGGGGAGATCCCACGTTCGCCAGCCATGATCATCACCGGATCGCCGGGGATCATGTGGACAAAGGCAAAAGTGAGAAGGGTAATACCGATAAACGTGGGGATGACGAGTCCCAAACGTCGGAGAATAAACTGCAACATAACCCGGATTCTCTGTAGTGACGCACAGCCTGGAACTGCGTGTCTGCATTGCTCACCAATCAATTCCTGTCCTTATCGGACAGGGAATGAAGTATTGCTACCGGATGGCGCTGCGCGCAGAGGCCAGCGCCACCGGGTATACAGATTGTTGACAAAGTGCGCTTTGTTCATGCCGGATGCGCCGTTAACGCCTTATCCGGCCTACAAAATCTTGCAAACTCAATGCATTGCAAAATTCTCGTAGGCCTGATGAGCGGAGCGCATCAGGCAGTTTTGCGTTTGTCATCAGTCTCGTATGGCTTTTAATTATTCAATAGAGACGTTTTCGAAGTGATGTTTGCCTAATGGATCAACCACATAGCCTTTAACTTCTTTACGTACCGGTTCAAACACGGTGGAGTGAGCGATGATCAGTGCCGGAGCCTGATCGTGCATGACCACCTGCGCTTGTTTATACAGTTCAACACGTTTGTTGTGGTCGTCGGTAGCACGCGCCGGTTGAATCAGATCTTCAAACGGTTTGTAGCACCATTTTGAGTAGTTAGAGCCTTGTTCAGAAGCAGCGCAGCTAAACAGGGTGGCGAAGAAGTTATCCGGGTCCCCATTGTCGCCAGTCCAGCCCATCATTACTGTCTGGTGCTCGCCATCTTTTGCACGCTTGAGGTACTCACCCCATTCGTAAGTGACGATTTTGGCCTGTACGCCCACTTTCGCCCAGTCAGCCTGAATCATCTCTGCCATGCGACGAGCATTCGGGTTATACGGACGTTGTACTGGCATTGCCCACAGATCGATGGAGAAGCCTTTTTCCAGACCCGCTTCTTTCAGCAAAGCTTTCGCCTTTTCTGGATCGTAGGTGTAGTCCTGAACGTCGTCGTTATAGCCCCACATAGTTGGTGGGATCAGGTTTTTTGCTGCCACGCCAGCGCCCTGATAAACCGCTTTGATGATCGCGTCTTTGTTCACCGCGTAGGTCAATGCCTGGCGAACTTTCACGTCATCCAGTGGTTTTTTCTGCACGTTATACGAGAGGTAGCCAACGTTCAGCCCCGGCATCTCCATCAGGTTGATGGATTTATCCTGCTTCATGCGGGCGATATCTGCCGGGTTCGGGTACGGCATCACCTGGCATTCGTTCTTCTGCAACTTAGCGTAACGCACGGAAGCGTCAGGGGTAATAGAGAAGACCAGCGTGTCGATCTGCGGTTTGGTGCCCCAGTAGCCATCAAACGCTTTGTAACGAATACGGGAGTCTTTTTGATACTGCTGTAACTGGAACGGGCCGGTGCCGATTGGGTTGAGGTCCAGTTTTTCCGGCGTACCGGCTTTCATCATCGCGTCAGCATATTCTTTTGACAGAATAGAGGCGAAGTCCATTGCCAGGTCAGCCAGGAACGGCGCTTCCGGGCGAGTCAGCACGAACTGAACGGTGTTGTCATCCACCTTTTTCACTTCGCTGATCAGCTCCGGCAAGCCCATGCCTTCGAAGTATTCGTAGCTGCCGCCAGAAACTTTATGGTACGGGTTTTGCGCATTTTTCTGACGATCGAACGAGAACACCACGTCATCGGCGTTCAGTTCACGCGTCGGTTTAAATTCTTTGTTGTCGTGCCACTTCACACCTTTACGCAGATGGAAAGTATAGGTTTTACCGTCGTCGCTGACTTCCCACTTTTCAGCGAGGGCGGGGATCACTTCGGTGGTGCCGATTTTAAATTCAACCAGGCGGTTATAAAGCGGTACAGAAGAGGCGTCATAGGTGGTGCCAGAGGTAAACAGTTGCGGGTTAAACCCTTCCGGAGAACCTTCTGAACAATAAACCAGAGTTTTAGCCTGAACACTTGCTGCAACGGTCATAGCCACCAGGCTGAGACCAAGCTTCAGCATCCCTGACTTTTTCAAGGAAATACGCATTATTCTGCTCCAATTGTGATGTTTGTTGTTTTAACCCTTTGCAGTGGGTTGTCGCTGCCTGACCTTTTTTGTTTTTTGCCCGGTCGGGTCAACGTAAAGAGGTGGGGATGCCGTACTTATTTACATCAGTGTAACAGTGCGGATCCTCCATAAAATGCCCCTCATGACCTACAATCTGTCAACAGAATGTGAAAACGTCAATACAGCCAACCGGGATTTACAACAACGGTGAGATTCCACAAACAAAGATTAAAAAAACTTCGCAAGGCTATTTGCAGCAGAGAAATTTGTGCTATGCCAACATAACCAGAACAATCACCTTAATATTTCGCAACAACTGGTGATTAAGTTTTAGGCAGATAATGAAAAAAATCTGATGGAATGGTGGTTATCTGAGCGATTAATACCGCGAACGTTAAAGCGCACAGCGGAAAATGCCAGCGCCAGCCATAAGTAACGCAAGAAAAGATTTAAGCAAATATAAAAAAAGACAATGGAATATGTCACAAATCCGTTAATGGATAGTGAGATATGGGGCGCAAATTTGGCAGTGAAATGCGTGGTGTGTAGATTGGATAAAGCGTTTACGCCGCATCCGACAATGGGCTGACACATTTGCCTGATGCGACGCTGGCGCGGCTTATCTGGCCTGAGTTCGAGCGGGCACAAATGCAAAAAAGCCTGCTCGTTGAGCAGGCTTTTCGAATTTGGTCGGTGATAGAGGATTACTCGCCACTTCGTGGCTTGCCCTGCGGGCCGTTGCTGGCGCAACGTTCTCTCGCTTCGCTTGAGTCGAACCTTTCTGCCCCCGGAGGTTCTCATCCTCTTCAAACCGCAGAAAGCAAAAAACCAGCCCGTAGGCTGGTTTTTCTAAATTGGTCGGTGATAGAGGATTCGAACCTCCGACCCCTTCGTCCCGAACGAAGTGCGCTACCAGGCTGCGCCAATCACCGAATGCGGGGCGCATCTTACTGCGCAGATACGCCCTCGTCAATCCCTTAATAGCAAAATGCCTTTTGATCGGTGAGAAAGTCGGCAGACCATTTAGTTGGCCGCAACGTCCTTCGCCTGCGGGATATGACACCAGTTGTTGTTTTCGTTAATGCCACCGTCCGGTGAAGTATAACCAAGGCAGCCCATGATAGTATCGTACAGCTCTACATGGCGGCGCGGTACTTTCATTTCCGCTTCTTTTTTCAACTGTGCAAACGCCTGCGCGTTGGCCGGATTTTCCAGATATTTATCCGACATCCAGACCATCATCGGTACACGGAACTGTTCCGGCGGTGCATATTCGCGTGGTGTACCATGCAAGTGTTCGCGCTCGTTAATCGACTCACCGTGATCCGCCGCGTAGAAAATAATAGCTTTCTTATCGCGGAATTTGTCAATCACTGTGTCGATAAAATGATCAACGTAGGTTATAGAGTTATCGTATGAGTTAATCATCGGTGCTCGTGGACATTTACGATCAACTGCATAGCACTCTGGTTTCCACTGGGCAAACTGACGGGGATAACGCTGAGTATAGTTGTAGTGCGACCCTTTGGTATGCAGCACAATCAGATGCTTGCCTTCTGGCTTTTTCTCCAGAGAACGCTCGATTTCATTGACCAGCAACATATCGTCCACCGCTTTCCCGCGGTTACGTGGCTCAGCCGCAATTTGCTCACGATAGGCAATGTTGTCAGCCATGGTATTGCTGTAGAACCACATCTCGCTCTGCATGGCGTACAAATCCGAGCTAAAGCCTAACTGCTTGAGAACTGCGAATACGTTCTGCTCTTTGAGCGTACGTTGTGGGTTATCTTCCGTTCCGCCTTCGCGGACAAACATACAGCGTAGTGATAATTTAGTCGCGGTATCACAAGAATAACCACGGTACATCACCAGATTTTTCTCTTTTGCCAGCTTCGGCGTGGTATCACGCTCGTAGCCCAGCATCCCCATATGATCCCAACGCGTGGTTTCACCAATAATAAAAATTACATAGGTGTCGTCGAGATTTTGCGTCGGGGTATAAGTGAATTTTTTCGCCGGATTCATCAACGAACGATTATCTGAAGATTCATCCACCTGTGCCCAGGCGTACAGCCCCAACGCAGAAAGCCAGTTCGAAGGTAAATACGAGTTCGCCAGCACCCCACCATAACTTGGCATATCCACCCCAGCCATGCGGTCTGCACGCTTTTGAGCGACGTCCATCAGACGGATAGGTCCCCATACCAGTAGACCCGCCAGCAGCACGGTAAGCGCACTACGCCAACGTGTTTTCGGTGTACAAAGCTGACGCCAGAAGGTGTCTTGTGAGCGGTTCATCCAGATAAGTATCAACGGGATAATACTCACCAGTACAATCCATGCGATAAGCGACCAGCCAACTACTTCTTTCGACAAATCGATATCGGTAGTCATCACCGAAGCGACAATCCCATAGCCAATCATGACGTTCATAAATGTCATGTAGTAGCTGGCTCCGGCAGAGACCAGCACCAGCAACGAGGCCAACACTTTCCAGACTGTTCTGCCGAAGAGTGAAATTAAGCGTAAAAAGAAGAAGGTAGCCAGGACAGTACCGGCCAGTTCGATAACCGCCGATACACCATTAAGAAAAGTAAAATTGTGCGCATAACCATCGAACCGACGGAAATAGACTGCGCAATTCATAAACAGACCGATATAGACAGCGAGCAAAAAGCTTAGCTTTTGCTGCGTTATCGTTTTGATATATCTCATGCAAACAAACCCTGGAAAAACAGGTGATAACACCCTGCATAATAGCTTTTCAGGCCAGGCAGGGGAAAAGTGCGGAGGTTGTCAGATAAAGAAAATCTGCACACGCAGACAAGTAAACCACAGCAAAAGGAAAAAGTGTGGGGAAAGAGTGTACATGAAGCACAAATTTACAAAAATACAAGTATGAAAGGATACTTTTTGTAAATTGAACGCTTAAAAGGACCATTTAAATGGCACCCTTCAGAGCAAAAAAACTCAGGTTGTCTGCATCAGGTTGGCCATCTATAGCAATAAGCATTGAGCATTTTTACAGAAGGCCCGCCTCTTTAGTGAACATAGAAAGCGCAAGGGATCATTCGTACTCTACAGAAAAGTTGACCAATGCATTTGCAATGCCGGATGTTGCGTTAGCATTCACCACCACATAACTCGCGGCGTAATCAAGCTGTGATGTAGCACCAGTCACGGGCCACTCAATCTCTGCCCCACCAGCCACCTTCGGAATTTGTTGTGTACCCTTACCATCAACAATTTTGAGGGCAACGCCCGCCGCGCCTCCAGGATCAAGGGCAAAAAGGGAAGAGTCACTCGCATCGGGAAGCCCATCCATTGTGACTTTAGCCTTCGCGGTGCCATCGCAATCTTTTAAACTGATCGCGAAATTGCGTTCTTTTAAAACCTGTCCAACCGAGATTGGCTTTGTCAGTGTCATTTTCCCCATATCAACTTCCAGATCAGATGACTCAAACTCACATCCTTTTGCCACAACAGCAAGAGAAAATGTCAGCTTTCCTACTTCACCCAAGCTGGTTTTAGCTTCTACATTGATACAGCTTGTCAGGGCTAAAAGCGGTAATAAAACGAGTAATATATTCCTTCGCATTGCTATTACTCCATATCCAGAAAAATCGTCGCAACACCACTGTATTGTCCAGTCGCAGGAGCATTTCCTGTCGTGCTAATGGGTTCCGCTTTTAACTTAATTGTCGCTGCGCGATGCTGTTGGGAATCATTCTGACCCAGAGTTAAGTTTGTACTGCTATTTGCATCATTAGGTTTCAGGATATTACCGTTTGGATCTTTCACCAATACACCAATATCCGGGTTCCCCATATCGATGGCCCGAGAATCTGCCAGGTTTGATGAGCCTTCAATCCTTAGAGAAACCTGGATTCCATTAGCAATATTCTCACAATCAAACTGGAGATCAATTTCTTTCTCCGTTCCACCGTCCGGCATAGCACCTCGTTTATTTCTAAATGCGGAAGGTGAAAATTCACCAAAGGGGACATCCAGCACAGTTCCCGCATTAATTTTACAACCTTGTGAGAAACGTAATTTCCCTGCAATACTGACGGTAGAAAGTGGGTCCCTATAGGTGTTTTTCTTCTTTGATGCATATAATGTTGCAATTTGTGTATAGGGTATTTCAACTTCACCCTGAACAGGTTTTGCAATATAAAAAGACAAATAACCACTACTACCAAACTGACCTAAATTTTTTCCCACACAATCTTGAGATGAGTTATTTAAATTAGGAACCTGCGTATTATTCCCTGGCACACGAAATAACATATTTGGCCCTTGAATCATTGTCATCACTTCCAGCTCTTCGGTTAACAGGTAGTATTGCTCACTATTTATTTTTCGCGTTGCCTTAGATAAATTACTCTCGGCTTTAATTAGTGTATCTTTTTCCGTCTTATAAGTATCAGGGCACTCACAAATAAAACTAAAAGGCTGCCCAACACCAGCCCATGAGTAAAGTAATTTTAATTCAGTGCCCGCTTTATTTTTACTGGCATCCATAATATCAATATCAAAATTGACCGGGTAATCATGAACACCTGAAGTCGATGTACATGGTCCCCAATCAGCAGCCATCGCATTAAAAGCTGAAAACATCATAATTGCTGAAAATAATAGCTTTAATAGCTTCATCATCTTATCCCTCCCTGGTTACTGGCAGTTTGCTGTAACAGAAATAATCCTGGAAATTTTTTGCTCAATTGGTAGGGTATATTTTGCAACACATTGCTGAGAAGCTGCTTTACCCCACACAACCTTCACTTGCCCCTCTTCAGGCATCCCGCTGATGTATAACTGTCCCTCTTCACCGACAATACTACCAGGTTGCTCACTCTTGTCTGACACCAGTGTTGCCGTTGCACCAAAAGGTACATTCATGCCATTTTTCCGTGTTAGAGCCATCAGAACGCGATATCCCACACGGGTATCGAAACGCGCCCGCACTACAGCACCGCGCGTTGGCACTACCGTCTGGAATGCGTTACTGATATCCACACTGTCACTCAGCGTTTCACTGCGTATAGATACATCATTCTCACGATAGATACTCAGATAAGGCACTATCGCATTTCCTTGCCAGTCGATACTCACGCCGCTGCTATTTAATACTTTAGCCCCCCTACCACCAGGTGCTGAAACGATGCCAATTGTTTCACCTAGTGGTTGAGAAAGCGTGACCCCTTCACTGTGTGCCACCAGACCACCACGAAGGCTGTAGTTAACCTGCTGATAATCTTTGCCATAGCTATAACCCAGGCTGATATTCCCGGCGCCGCCCTGGTAGCCCAGGCTGGCATTACCGCTATTACCAACACCATTACTTGAATACCCTTCCTGAATATTGTAATTAAGGTTGTGATCTTCCAGAAGTGTGCCGCTTACGCCTAATTGCTGCGTGGTTCGACCATCCTGATCAGTGGTAACGCGGTAGTTACTCCATGCGCGACCCAACGGAATCGAAATATTAAACGACCACAGCTGATCGTTCTCATCCCATTCAGGACTCTTATTCCAACTGTAAGCAATACTGTAATTTACGCGACCAATACGACCATTGTACCCTGTCGATAGGGAAAGGCGCTTACCATTATCGTTCCAGTAATCCTGTTGAGTCATGTTGAAATACACCGACCCATAGGTCCCCAATTGCTGTGTCAGGTTACCCTGAATTTCACTACGTTTATGGTAACGGCTGTAATTACTATCGGCACCGCTACGCACATCCGTTGCCTCCTGGAAAGTATAAAATCCACTTGTTGAATATTTATAACCTAACAGACGGAAATCAGTACCACTGGCAAAACTTTTTGAGTAAAGGAAACGATAAGATTGTCCTTGATCGGTCGAGTCATCTTGTAATGTGCTTTTTGCCTGCGTGATATCTACTGATATAGCCCCAATAGAACCAAAGTTTTTCCCCAGCCCCAACGCAAAAGCATTATATTCTTCAGAGATCAATGCTCCGCCATAAGCCGTCATGCCAAACGGTAAACCATACATGGTATTAAACTGCCCAAAATGTGGGCGGTCACTGTTATAATTACCTGCGCGATATTCCCCGGCAGCGAGACTATATTTTAGATGTCCTTCACGCTGGAAAATAGCGACAGAAGAGAATGGTTGAATAAATCGTTGTTCGCTACCATCAGCTTCTTTAATAATAACCGTTAAATCACCGCTGTTGGCTGTAGGATAGAGATCATTTATTTCGAATGCACCGGGCTGAACAAATGTTCGGTAAATGACATAACCATTTTGTTCAATACTAACTTCCGCGTTACTTTTCGCAATACCACGCACTACAGGGGCAAATCCCCGTTGACTGTCTGGCAGCATTTCATCATCGGATGCCAGTAACGCCCCCCTCATCTGCACACTATCAAAAATATCCGAGGGTGTGGCTGTATCGCCTAATGTAATTTGTGCTTTCAGTGGAACAATCGACCGCGTTAAATAAGTGCCAATATTATCCCAGTTCTTTTCACCGCCACTGTAGCTCCAGTTACTGTAATTACGCAGACGCCACGCGCCAAGGTTCAAACCACTTCGCAGGCTCAGATAGTAGCTCTCGCTCGTTTGACTACTCTCATTATCATCCTGTCGATGATTTCCATTTTCATCAACGTAGCTGCGATAGTCTTTTACATCATACGAATTGTTGCTACCGCTGAAGCTGTAATCAAGTAATAGGGCTGGAACGCCATCATCCCAACGGGATTCTGGTACAGTACCACGCGCAACCTGGTGCATTGCCGCTTGCGGAAAACTCATTACCAGCTTTTGCTCATTAAAATCAAAATGACTGGTTGCATGAGGAATAATTTCATCAAATGCCACACAGGCTTCTGCTGGCATAAGATTCAGTGCAGGAAAACTATCTACACGCACACCCATATCCGCTAACTGCGTCCGGCTCAAGCAAGGTATAAGGGATTCACCCATAATTTTACGTTGAGATTCAGTTGCCGCCTTAAATTCAAGGGTACGTGTTTCCATTTTTTGTTCATTCACAAAAACAGTAACACGGTATGTACCAGGCAATTGTGCACCACGGTCAGACTCGTACATAGAGAGATCAACATGCTGGCTAACTCCAGCAGTGTCTTCCAAAAAACGCGGGTTAAACTTACCAGCCATCGCAGAAAACGTACTGGCAACCGTAAGCGCCAGCACAGAAACAGAGAAGGGCAGAGAGTAATATGTACGCGAGACAGCCTGCCGTGACATTAAAAAGATTCCCCTGAAAATATTAACGAATATCTCGGATCAACAGTTCACCTGATGATCCAAAATCATTAATGGTGTTATATTTTATTTGAGACACCACATTTACTCCGGCGGGTAAATTAATATTCAATGAACCTTTTGCAGGCACCATGCCGGATTTTTCAATTTCGTGGCCATTAACAAAAAACTGGTTAAATGTAAGATTATAAACGGATGGATTATCTACTTTTATTTGATTACCATTTCGTGTAAAACGCATCTCACCGGGTGCAGATTTAATATCTCCCTTTAGTCCTTCCGGGCGATAAAAAAGTTTTATACGTGTACGCACTGCAATTTGCAGCACATTTTTACCTTCACTATCATCACTTTTTGAGGGAATCGCTTTAACATTGACCCAGTAAACTGATTCACGGTCCTGAGGTAATGATGGATTAACATTTACAATACGAAGGATATTGTTTTTTTCAGGATCGAGTTTAAATAATGGTGGAGTAATGATAAAAGGTGTTTTTTTGTTGCCAGCAACATCATCAACCCATGACTGGATAAGGAATTCTTCATTTTTGCTTTTATTTTGTACTGTCAGAGAGGCTTCTTTCTTGCTGCCGTCATAAATCACGCGGGTAGAACTTAATGCAACCCCACTCGCCAGAGAAGTCTGGGAGATTAACGTAGAAACAGCCAACGCAATAATTTTGCTTTTCATCATTCTATCCATGAATTATTGACCATGTATGGCGGGGATAATCCACCACCATACATGAAAGCTGACGATTACTCGTAGGACAGGTCGAAATCAACCTGAGCGTTGCCGTAACCAGTACTAACTGTTGCCAGAGTAGAAACGTAGTTTGCAGTGAAGTAGAGAACTGTCTGGCCTTTTTTCAGATTAGCAGTAGTATTTCCGGTATTCATTGGAACCAGAGTATTACTGTTGTCATAAATACCAATACCGACGCCTTTTGCTGCACCAGATTCAGTACTTACAGAAATTAACTCAGGTTTGTCCGCATCGCCCACACCGCTGAAACCAACTTTCACCTTTTTCAGCGTAGTGATATCGCAATCTTCCAGTTTAATTTCAAAAGATTTAGATGGAGATTTATCGCCTATTGCTTTAAACACAGATTTTTGAACCTGTCCCAGAACAACTTCCTGGTTCTGAGAATCAACAGACAGTACACAAGCTGCGTCTACAATTTCACCAGTAAATTTAACGGTACCATCACCAGAATCAGCAGCGAAGACTGAACCAGAAGTTAATGCCAGTGCGGACAAGGCAAAAATAACCTTTTTCATGAAAAACTCCATTTATAAAAATCACAGTAAATGCAAACATTGATGATTCAAAAAACATCAATTTTGAAGGCGGGATTATACGAATAAATGTGGAAAAGAAAATTAAATATATAAAAATATTAATAGTAAGGCATTTTATGAATTGTGATTATAATCATATAGTTATGCTTTAGCATAAAAAGTCATTTTATTTTTTTAGGAATATACTAATGCAAAATATCAATATAATTTCATGGGAATATTCATACAAACAATATTATAGAGACTATTAATTTATTTCGATACGTTCATATGCAAAAAAAAAGAGGGGATAGTCACCCCTCTTCATTCATCAATAGTGTCATTTATTTATATGTGAGCCTCATACAACACCTTCTGCCCTGGCTGGCGAATGGTCGTTGAAAGCGCCAGCGAAAGAATCAGCAAGGCGAAAATGACGTAGAAGGTTACATAGAAGCCGCCAAACAGTGAGGCGATAATCGAGCCGCAAATACTACCGATACCAAACCCGAGGTAAATCACACCGTAGTTTTTCGCCAGGTTATTAAGCCCGAAGAACTCACTAACCAGTGACGGGAAGACGGTAATGGTGCCACCGAAGTTAAAGGCCACACAGGCAATCGCCGCAAAGAATGTCAGCGCATTGAGTGGAGCAAACAACAGCGCTGCCATACCCACCAGCGAAATCACCTGACCAATGGTGATGACACGAATACGGGCAATTTTGTCAGACAGAATGCCCAGCACCAGACGACCAGAAAGGTTAGCAATAGAAATAACCGTCACTGCGTTAGCTGCTGATACTGCATCAAGATGCGCCAGGCTCTGGGCGATATCTTTCGCTACACCAATGACATACAAACCGCTCATACAGGCAGTCAGGAACATCACCGCCAGCATCCAGTATTGCGGTTTACGCATCGACTCTGCCAGAGTGAAATCATTTTCCACCACGCCATTATGGGTTTTGACTTCCTGCTTCGGCGCGTCTTTCATTAAGGTTGCGCCAAAGACAATCATCACCAGCACAATCGCGCCCCAAATCAGAAAGGTTTTTTCCAGACCGACCGTCTCCAGCAGATGCGAGTCGATAAATTTGAATCCCAGGCTACCCAAACCATAGGAACCAATGGCGAACGCGGAGATCAAACCTTTACGCTCCGGGAACCACTTCACGCAGTTAGAGAGCGTCAGCAGGTAACCCGCGCCATCTGCCAGACCGACCAGCACACCAGCGCTCAACCACAGCATCATCAGACTGTTGGAATGCGCGGTAAGGAAGAAACCCAGCCCCAGTAAAATGCCGGACGCCATAGTGACGCGTTTTACGCCAAAACGTTCCTGCAACTTACCAGCCACAGAAGATGAGATAGCCAGTCCCAGACTCAACAGGCCAAAGGAGAAAGCGACCTGGCTTATCGGCGCATCCAGCTTGGCGGAAAGCGCGCCGTTAAACAGGCTCCAGGTATAAACCGAACCCAATGCAAACTGGGTAATGATAGTACCAATGAGTGTCAGCCAGCGGGTACGCTGATAGTTTGAAGGTGTCATGGCAGTATTCCTGCATTAATAAAAAGGAAAATTCTCTGCTGACAACCATAACGAAGTGCATTTTATGCCAGGGGGAAAACGGCATGAAATGCCATCAGAACGGAATGAAATGCCTCAGTTCAGGAATGAATGACGTGACAAACATTCACAACAATAATTATTAAGTCAGTTAGCACCCACTATCAATACAATGATTGTTATAACCGATCCCGCACTGTAAAAAACAAGTTAAAACCTGGCACTAACCCCCATAGTATACAAATAATCACTATTATTGGCGCTGTTCTCTGCCTGGGATAACGCAGCATAAGCGGCAATATTTTGGTTAAGCAACATATCGGCGCCTACGGTCACATCAAGCCAGTTGCCGTTCTGATTTGTCGCCGTCATGCGACTCAGGCCTGATTGAGCCTTCCAGATATTTTCACCAAATTGCTGGTTGTAGCTGATTTGCGCCCAGGGGCGGAAATCGCCAAGTCGGGAATCAACACGCCAGCCCAACGTACTGACGCTGGCATGCCATAACGGATCGGTCAGTGTTGCAGTGCTGTCGCCAAACTCGTTATACATCGAAGTGGTCGTTCCGTCGTAATGCAATGCGGCGACCGGGCCTGTTGTAACGTGTTCATATAAAGGGAAGTTCCAGCCCATACTCATGCTGCTGGTTACATCCGCGGGAGTTTCTTCCGCCAGATTAACTTCCAGTCCCAGCGCCCTTTGGCTACTTTGAATACGTTGCGACAAAATATCGTTGTAATCAGGTTGGTGATCACTATCCCAGGTATAACGCTCTGTGGTATGTCCTGGCTGCGTATCAACGATATATTCTTGTTGCCAGGCGTAAGCTGTGTTGAGAAAAAAAGAACTGATTACCACGCTCGCCAGCAGACTTAGGGGCCAGCGACCACCGCATTTTTTTATGATCATTAACACGACTCCAGGGAAGAGCCGAATTCGGCATTATTATTGTCATTGTATGAAGGATATCAGGCATATTAGTCCTGTATTAAATATTGACTTTTTCGCCGGTGCGTCAAGAAAAGCAGGTGAAATTTTTACGAACAGGTGCATAGAGAGGGAAAGTATGGAACGTTGCGGCTGGGTGAGTCAGGACCCGCTTTATATTGCCTACCACGATGAAGAGTGGGGCGTGCCTGAAACTGACAGTAAAAAACTGTTCGAAATGATCTGCCTTGAAGGGCAACAAGCTGGGCTGTCCTGGATTACCGTCCTCAAAAAACGTGAAAATTATCGCGCCTGTTTTCATCAATTCGATCCCGTGAAGGTCGCTGCAATGCAGGAAGAGGATGTTGAAAGGCTGGTGCAGGACGCCGGAATTATCCGCCATCGCGGGAAAATCCAGGCCATTATTGGCAATGCGCGCGCATACCTGCAAATGGAACAGAACGGCGAACCATTTGCCGACTTTGTCTGGTCGTTCGTAAATCATCAGCCGCAGGTGACACAAGCCACAACGTTGAGTGAAATCCCCACATCAACGCCCGCCTCCGACGCGCTTTCTAAAGCATTGAAAAAACGCGGTTTTAAATTCGTTGGATCAACGATTTGTTACTCCTTTATGCAGGCATGTGGGCTGGTGAATGATCATGTGGTTGGCTGCTGTTGCCATCCGGGGAATAAAGCATGATTAGACAAGCACAACGTTCGGAACTGCCCGCAATCCTTGAACTGTGGCTGGAAAGTACAACCTGGGGACATCCCTTTATAGAAGAAAGTTACTGGCGTGACTGCATTCCGCTGGTGCGTGATGCATATCTTGCCAACGCGCAAAACTGGGTATGGGAAGAAAACGGTGAATTTCTCGGTTTTGCCAGCATTATGGAAGGGCGGTTTCTGGCAGCAATGTTTGTCGCACCGAAGGCTGTCAGACGCGGTATCGGTAAGGCTTTGATGCAACATATGCAACAGCGCCATCCTCATTTATTGCTGGAGGTTTACCAGAAAAACCAGCCAGCAATAAGTTTTTACCATGCGCAGGGTTTTCAAATTGTCGACTGCGCATGGCAGGAGGAAACCCAACTCCCTACCTGGATTATGGATTGGCAGGCGGATCAAACGCCGTAAGTTTAAGTTCAGGCCCCGTGTATTTTTCCAGCCACGCCAGCGCCGTGTTACCCGCACAACCATTACCCAGCCGCGAGCTTGGGAAATCTTTGGTCAGCACATTCACCGCGCCATTTTTACAAATGCCGCCAGCAGTAAAATCCAGATCTGGCCATGCCCCTTCGTGAATGCAAATCACACCAGGCCTGATGCCTTCACTAATCACCGCTCCGGCAAGAATTTGCCCGCGCGAGTTCCACAACCGAACAGTATCGCCATCTTGTATGCCGCGTGCCTTTGCATCGTCAGGATGAATGGTGACAGGCTCACGGTTTGCCACCGCATACAATTCGCGAAGTGAACTGTAATTCAACTGACTGTGCAGGCGATGCGCCGGATGGGCTGAAAGTACCTGCAACTGCTCTGCTTCGGCGTTGCCCCACCACTCATCGGGTTCCAGCCACATCGGATGGCCTGGACAATCCCGATAACCGTAATCCGCAATGCGCTGCGAGAAGATCTCAATCTTACCACTGGTCGTCTTTAATGGGTGTGCCTGCGGGTCGCGGCGAAAATCCGCGAAACGGATAAACCGCTTGCTGTCTGGATTTTCTGGCATCTCAATTAACTGATTGGCTTCCCAGAACTCGTCAAACGGCGGTATTTCAACCTGCTGATTTTCTCCACGCTGCCGCGCAACGTTATAGAACGTTTCCAGCCATTGCAGCTCACTCTTCCCTTCCGTAAACCGGGCATAGCCGCCCTTCTCCCAGCGCTCACTTAACTCAGCAAAAACATCAAAATCATTACGCGCTTCACCACGCGGTGGCACCACTTGCTTCATCGGCACCAGATGTTGATTGCTGTAATCGCCGGTCATAGTGAGATCGTTACGCTCAAACGACGTAGTCGCGGGGAGGACGATATCGGCATGTTTCGCCGCCGCCGTCCAGAAACATTCCGATATCACCACCAGCTCCGGTTTTTGCCAGGCGCGAATCAGACGATGAGTATCCTGATGATGGGTGAAGTTAGCGCCGCCCGCCCACCAGATAAAACGAATATCCGGGAAATGTCGGTTCATGCCGTTGTGTTGATACGCGCCGCCAGGGTTTTCTAATGCTTCGACAATGCGGGCTACGGGGATTTTATCTACCGCATCGGTGCCACCCGGCAAACTGCCCTGCATGGAAGGCAGCACCGCAGCGCGGCGGGTCGGGTTGCCGCCATTAGCAAAATGGTAAGAAAGACCAAAACCGCCACCGGGCGTGCCGATTTGCCCTAACATTGCCGCCAGCGTGACTATCATCCAGTGTTTTTGCTCACCAAACTGCTGGCGCTGCATTCCCCATCCAGCCATCAGCATAGTGGTATTTTGGTGGAAAATAGCTGCCAGCTCGCGGATTTTCTCTGCGCCAACACCGCAAATCTCCGCGGCCCATTCGGCATTTTTTGCAATGCCATCACTCTCGCCCAACAAATAAGAGGCGAAGACGTCATAACCTGTGGTGCAACGCGCCAGAAATGCTTCGTCGTGCCAGCCGTTTTCCACCAGCGTGTGAGCTATCCCCAGCATCAGCGCCACATCAGTCCCCATATGCGGAGAGACCCATTCCATTTTATCGCCAAAGAAATCGACGGTTTCCGATCGCATTGGATCAATGCAGATCAGCTTTTTCCCGCTGTCACGCAGTGCGGCAAAGTAAGAAAGTCCCTGCTCATCGGACGCATTCCACGCAATTTTCAGCGTGTTTAATGGGTTAGCACTCCACAGCACCACCACGTCGCTATTTTCCAGCACCAGAGGCCAGCTAGTCTGCTGCTGATAGACTTCGCTGCCACCCACGATATACGGCATGATCGCCTGTGCCGCGCCGGTTGAATAATCGCCCAGATGGCCGGTATAACCGCCTGCCAGCGCCATATAGCGTTGTAACAAGGTTGACGCTTTATGCAGCACACCGTTTGAACGCCAACCGTAGGAACCGGCAAAAATCGATGCCGGACCATAAGCCTCACGAATGCGTTTATGCTGATGGTGGATGAGATCCAGCGCCTCATCCCAACTCACACGAACAAATTCATCCTGCCCGCGAACGCCTTGTGGTTTTTCTGGCGATGCGAGGAAACCTTTGCGCACCATCGGAAATTGCACTCGCGTGTTGCTATGAACCTGGTCACGAACCGCGCTCTGCAAGGAATTTTCCATTTCTGTGGCTAACGCACCACGCGAGCTGAAGACTGTTTCACCGTCGGTTTCAACCAGCATGGGCCCCCAGTGGGCGGCAGTAAGAACGGAATAACGTGAGGATGAGATGGCCAAACCGAAGGCTCCTGAAAGGTTAGATGTATTGAGCAGTTAAATATTACTTACAAATTTCCGAGTATTCCCAGGAATAATCTTCATGTTCACACGGCATAATCTCCCGCCACGAAACCCGTGACCAAGAATAAAAAGGTTATTAAGGATTAACAATGAAGAAACGTGTTTATCTTATTGCTGCCGTAGTCAGCGGCGCTCTGGCGGTATCTGGTTGTACAACTAACCCTTACACCGGCGAACGCGAAGCAGGTAAATCTGCTATCGGTGCAGGTCTGGGCTCTCTCGTTGGCGCGGGTATTGGCGCTCTCTCTTCTTCGAAGAAAGATCGCGGTAAAGGTGCGCTGATTGGCGCAGCGGCAGGTGCGGCACTGGGTGGCGGCGTTGGCTATTACATGGATGTGCAGGAAGCGAAACTGCGCGACAAAATGCGCGGCACAGGCGTTAGCGTAACCCGTAGCGGAGATAACATTATCCTCAACATGCCGAACAACGTGACCTTCGACAGCAGCAGCGCCACTCTGAAACCAGCAGGTGCTAACACCCTGACCGGTGTTGCAATGGTGCTGAAAGAGTACCCGAAAACGGCGGTTAACGTGATTGGCTACACCGACAGCACTGGCGGTCATGACCTGAACATGCGCCTTTCGCAGCAGCGTGCTGATTCCGTTGCCAGCGCATTGATCACCCAGGGCGTTGACGCCAGCCGCATCCGTACCCAAGGTCTTGGCCCGGCTAACCCAATCGCCAGCAACAGCACCGCAGAAGGCAAAGCCCAAAACCGTCGCGTAGAAATTACGTTAAGCCCGCTGTAATCCCTTTCATGCCGGGTGACGAAGAAATCACCTGGCATTCTTCGGTTTTCCTGCTTCATTTTTCAGGCTAAGGTGATCGCCTTATCAGTGAATGGAGAGAAGAATGAAGCCGTCCGTTATCCTCTACAAAGCCTTACCTGATGATTTACTGCAACGCCTGCAAGAGCATTTCATCGTTCACCAGGTGGCAAATCTCAATCCACAGACCATCGAACAAAACGCGGCGATTTTTGCCGAAGCTGAAGGTCTACTGGGTTCAAATGAGAATGTTGATGCCACGTTGCTGGAAAAGATGCCGAAACTGCGTGCCACTTCAACTATCTCTGTCGGCTATGACAATTTCGATGTCGATGCGCTTAATGCCCGGAAAATCCTGCTGATGCATACGCCAACCGTATTAACGGAAACAGTAGCCGATACGCTGATGGCGCTGGTGCTGTGTACCGCGCGTCGGGTTGTGGAAGTCGCGGAGCGCGTAAAAGCGGGCGAATGGACCGCCAATATCGGCCCGGACTGGTACGGCACTGATGTTCACCATAAAACACTGGGGATTGTCGGGATGGGACGGATCGGAATGGCGCTGGCGCAACGTGCGCACTTTGGCTTCAACATGCCAATTCTTTATAACGCTCGTCGCCATCATAAAGAAGCTGAAGAACGCTTTAACGCCCGCTACTGTGATCTGGATACATTGTTACAAGAATCAGATTTCGTTTGCCTGATCCTGCCGCTAACTGAAGAAACTCATCACCTGTTTGGCGCTGAACAATTCGCTAAAATGAAATCTTCCGCCATCTTCATTAATGCAGGGCGTGGGCCGGTAGTTGACGAAAATGCACTGATTGCCGCATTACAGAAAGGGGAAATTCACGCCGCCGGGCTGGATGTCTTCGAACAAGAGCCATTGCCCGTAGATTCACCGTTGCTATCAATGACCAATGTCGTTGCAGTACCGCATATTGGTTCGGCCACTCATGAGACGCGTTATGGCATGGCTGCCTGTGCCGTGGATAATTTGATTAATGCGTTGCTGGGGAAGGTTGAGAAGAACTGTGTGAATCCGCACGTCGCGGGCTAAGCCGCGACTGCGTAGATAAAAGCCCGATAACTTCTCGGGCTTTTACCGTTTATTGGGTTGCAGTTACTGCTGCGGTCCAGGCCTGATTAAACGCCTGATGCTGTGCCGGTAATGGCGCGATCAGTTTGTTATATTCACTTGCCTGCTGGGAAGTCGGGAACTGAATGCCGTTCGATACAAAGCTCACCTGAGTACCTTGCTGAGCAATGTAGTCTCCAACCATCACCAGTTGTTGCGTGAAGGTTTGTGCCGCTGGAATCAGCGGTTGCAAGGCATCGGCCGGAGTAGTCACCACTTTAGTGAATGCCTGATCAAAGACCGGTTTCAGATCGTCAGCTTGTTTTAGCGCAGAGTGCGCGGCATCTGCCTGCAACTTCGCATTTTGCAATTGTTGCGCCAGTACGCCCAGAGAACCGTTCATTTCACGCAGTGGACCACTTTGCGTGACGTAATCCTGCGGTACACGAATCGCGTTAACGCTGTCTACAACCGGACGCAGACCGGAATCCATCGCCTGATTAACCTGTTGGGAATAGCCATACAGGATCGCGTAATCAGAGACAAAAGGACCAAATTGTTTTTTCTGATCGGCAGTCAGGGTTGGTAGACGTTCACCGCTACGCATCACAGTATTCTGCAGGAAGTCGATAAACGCTTTACGCTGATCGCCTTCTTTATCAAAACACCCACTCAGGCTAACTACCATTAATAACGCCGCAAGAGGCGCAAACCAGCGAGAGCAGGACTTTCCTGTCGCCATTTTCTTACTCCTTTCACCCAAAAAAAGCGCACAACGACACACGCGTGTCTGACGCAGACAAGGATAGTCCAGGACAGGCCTACAGGATACCCTTTATGTATAATCTTCCTGGGAAAATGATGGAGAAAATGAAGTAAGGTTAATTTGTTGTTTCATTGTTAAAAATTGATATTGCCATTGTGTTTTTGTTGCCAGGACTTTCCTTCTCGTTGGGAGGCCAGATTTTCGAAATCTTTACAAATCACGGCCAGTACGAGATATATCTGCATATATCAGATCGTTAGGTGACTATAAGTCACGGTGACTGACGGGCTGAATCGAATCACACTCAAAGCATGTCTAACTTCTCCCCGCTATGCCTGTTTTCCCGACTATTCTTAATAAGCTTCGATGAAATTCACGATCCCGCAGTGTGATTTGAGGAGTTTTCAATGGAATATAAAGATCCAATGCATGAGTTGTTGAGTAGCCTGGAACAGATTGTTTTTAAAGATGAAACACAGAAAATTACCCTGACACACAGACCAACACCTTGTACCGAAATTGAGCAATTACGCAAAGGGACAGGGTTAAAAATTGATGATTTCGCCCGGGTTTTGGGCGTATCTGTTGCCATGGTAAAGGAATGGGAATCCAGACGCGTGAAGCCTTCCAGTGCCGAACTAAAACTTATGCGCCTGATTCAAGCCAACCCGGCATTAAGTAAGCAGTTGATGGAATAGGTTTTTATTCCCTTTTTTGATGATGACGGTCCTGCTGACAGGGCCGCTTTCTGAACGATTAATCATAAATTTGAAAAATAAATGTTGCATCACCACCCAATGCGTGGCTTAATGCACTCAACGGTTTGACGTACAGACCATTAAAGCAGTGTAGTAAGGCAAGTCCCTTCAAGAGTTATCGTTGATACCCCTCGTAGTGCACATTTCCTTTAACGCTTCAAAAATCTGTAAAGCACGCCATAACGCCGAAAGGCACAATTAATTATTAAAGGTAATACACTATGTCCGGTAAAATGACTGGTATCGTAAAATGGTTCAACGCTGACAAAGGCTTCGGCTTCATCACTCCTGACGATGGCTCTAAAGATGTGTTCGTACACTTCTCTGCTATCCAGAACGATGGTTACAAATCTCTGGACGAAGGTCAGAAAGTGTCCTTCACCATCGAAAGCGGCGCTAAAGGCCCGGCAGCTGGTAACGTAACCAGCCTGTAATCTCTGCTTAAAAGCACAGAATCTAAGATCCCTGCCAATTGGCGGGGATTTTTTTATTTGTCTTGGACTGACCCCATAAAGTTGGACAGTTCATGTTAAGCGGCTTTCAGGGGCTGGGTTCGGTATTCTACCGGACTCAGGCCTTTTAATTTCAGGCTGATCCGCTCGTTGTTATAATAATGGATATAGTCCTCTATCGCCTTCCTCAGTTCATTCAGTCCGGCATGCCTGTCCACTCGCTTCAGGGCATTCATATTGTGATACCACGTACTGCGGGACATACCCGCTGCACGCAGAAGATCACCGAGCGCATGCTTAAGCCTTAGCTCACTGATTATCCGGGCTTTCTGCCGTTTTTCTCGCTTTGAACTAAGGCCTTCAGCTTTTTTAGATAGGCATTCTCCGCGCGAAGGTAACGGAGTTCCGCCCGCAGTTCTTCGGGAGATAACTTTTCCAGTTCTGCATCGGTAAGTGGAGGTGTTTTTTGAGGTTTTGTCATGTCCTTGCTCCGACCTGGTTTTATGTTCAGAAGTCCTTCTTCACCAGTGTCTTTGTAAACCTTCACCCAGTGCCGGACCACGGATTCATTTGAGATATTAAACCGTGCGGCGGCCTCGCGCATGGTAAGTTCTTCACTCAGAGCCTTCAGAACAACCGTCAGTCGAAACTCAGGAGAGTGGCGGTCATTTTTCCATGTAATACCATCAATACCGTGGAGTTGCCAGGCTCTTACCCAGCGTCGCACAGATATTTCTTCAACACCAAAACGTTCAGCGGTACGACGTGCGCCATCGTGTCCGGCAAGATAATGATTAACGACAGCTAATCTGGTTTCGAGAGAATATTTTGGCTTTGCCATAAAAAACTGCACCTTAATCAGTTGGGTGTCCAACTTTTGGGGTGCAGTCCATCTGGCAGGCTTTTTACTAAAGGAGTTATTACTGCAACAACGAAATATCCGCAACGCGCAGGAACAATTCGCGCAGTTTTTCCAGCATGGTCAGACGGTTGATACGCAGATCTTTATCATCAACCATAACCATCACTTTATCGAAGAAGGCGTCAACCGGTTCACGCAGTTCAGCCAGTTCGACCAGCGCATCCTGGTAACGACCTTCAGCGAAGTATGGCTCCAGCTTGTCGCGCAGTACAACCACCTGCATCGCCAGCTTAATTTCTTCCGGCTCTTTCAGGGTAGATGCGTTCACACGATCGCTCAGGACTTCGTCAGATTTCGCCAGAATGTTGGATACGCGCTTATTCGCTGCCGCCAGTGCAGCCGCTGCTTCCAGAGTACGGAAGTACGATACGGCCTTCATACGGGCATCGAAATCTGCCGGACGAGTTGGGCGGCGCGCCAGAACGGCCTGGATGGTGTCGACGGTATAACCTTCGTCCTGATACCAGGCACGGAAACGGCCAAGCATAAAGTCGATAACGTCATCGACCACATTAGCGTTGGTCAGCTTATCGCCGTACAGACGCACCGCTTCTTCGGTTAGCGTTTGCAGATCGAGGTTCAGGTTCTTCTCGACGATAATACGCAACACGCCGAGTGCCGCACGACGCAGCGCAAACGGGTCTTTATCGCCTTTCGGATGCTGACCAATACCGAAGATACCAGCCAGAGTATCCATCTTGTCAGCGATCGCCAGCGCACAGGCCACCGGGTTAGACGGCAGAGAATCACCAGCAAAGCGCGGCTGATACTGCTCGTTCAGCGCGACAGCCACATCTTCCGCTTCGCCATCGTGGCGCGCGTAGTGCATACCCATCACGCCCTGAGTGTCAGTGAACTCGAAGACCATATTGGTCATCAGGTCACACTTGGACAGCAGCCCCGCACGAGTCGCGTGGTTGACGTCAGCACCAATCTGTTCAGCAATCCAGCCAGCCAGCGCCTGAATGCGGTCAGTCTTGTCGCGCAGCGTACCTAATTGTTGCTGGAACAGCACGGTTTGCAGACGCGGCAGGTTATCTTCCAGACGTTTTTTACGGTCGGTATTAAAGAAGAACTCCGCATCCGCCAGACGCGGGCGAACGACTTTTTCATTACCGGAGATAATTTGCTGCGGATCTTTTGATTCGATGTTGGCAACGAAGATAAAGTTCGGCAGCAATTTGCCGTCGTTCGCATACACCGGGAAGTATTTCTGGTCACCTTTCATGGTGTAAACCAGTGCTTCAGACGGCACCGCGAGGAATTTCTCTTCAAATTTCGCAGTCAGAACGACAGGCCATTCCACCAGCGAAGCCACTTCTTCCAGCAGGCTTTCGCTTAAGTCAGCGTTACCGCCAATCTTACGCGCGGCTTCTTCGGCATCGGCTTTAATCTTCGCCTTACGTTCTTCGTAATCAGCGATGACTTTACCGCGCTCACGCAGAATTTCCGGATATTGATCGGCATTATCGATAGTAATTTCCGGCTCGCCCATAAAGCGGTGGCCGCGAATCACGCGATCGGACTGAATACCCAGAATGGTTGCCGGAATGACTTTATCGCCCAGCAGCAAAGTCACAGTATGAACTGGACGCACGAAGTGTACGTCGCTTGCGCCCCAGCGCATCAGTTTCGGAATCGGCAATTTCGCAAGCGAAGTAGCTACCATGTTCGGTATCAGCGCTTCGGTGCTTTCGCCCTTCACGTGAGCGCGATACAGCAACCATTCACCTTTGTCAGTAGTCAGACGCTCAGCCTGGTCAACGGAGATCCCGCAACCACGCGCCCAACCTTCTGCAGCTTTGCTCGGTTTGCCTTCGGCGTCAAATGCCTGGGCAATTGCCGGGCCACGTTTTTCGATTTCACGATCAGGTTGTGCTTCCGCAAGGTTAGCCACTTTCAGCGCCAGACGACGCGGAGCAGCAAACCATTCAACAGTACCGTGTGCGAGACCGGCGTTATCCAGCTCCGCAGTAAAGTTCGCAGCAAAGGACTCTGCCAGGCTGCGCAGTGCTTTTGGTGGCAGCTCTTCAGTGCCAATTTCCACCAGAAAAGTTTTCTCAGACATGGCCGCCTCTTACTTGTCTTTGTTGCACATCGGGAAGCCGAGGGCTTCACGGGAAGCATAGTATGCTTCTGCCACTGCTTTGGTCAGGGTGCGAATGCGCAGAATGTAACGCTGACGCTCGGTGACAGAGATGGCTTTACGCGCATCCAGCAGGTTGAAGCTGTGGGCGGCTTTCAGAATACGTTCGTAGGCTGGCAACGGCAGCGGATTTTCCAGCACCAGCAATTGCTGTGCTTCTTTCTCGTACTGCTCGAAGCAGGTGAACAGGAAGTCCACATCCGCGTATTCGAAGTTGTAGGTGGATTGCTCCACTTCGTTCTGATGGAAGACGTCACCGTAGGTGGTTTTACCCAGCGGGCCGTCGCACCAGACCAGGTCATAAACGCTATCTACGCCCTGAATATACATCGCCAGACGTTCCAGACCGTAGGTGATCTCACCGGTAACCGGTTTACACTCCAGACCACCAACCTGCTGGAAGTAAGTGAACTGCGTTACTTCCATGCCGTTCAGCCACACTTCCCAGCCCAGTCCCCAGGCACCCAGCGTCGGGTTTTCCCAGTTGTCTTCCACGAAACGGATATCGTGGATAGTCGGATCCATGCCCAGCTCTTTCAGAGAACCGAGGTACAGCTCCTGGATATTGTCCGGTGATGGCTTAATCACCACCTGGAACTGATAGTAGTGCTGTAAACGGTTGGGGTTTTCGCCGTAACGACCATCGGTCGGGCGACGAGAAGGCTGAACATAAGCAGCCGCCATCGGTTCTGGCCCCAGCGCGCGCAGACAGGTCATTGGGTGAGAGGTTCCCGCGCCGACTTCCATGTCCAATGGTTGAACAATGGTGCAGCCCTGGCGAGCCCAGTAATCCTGTAAGGTCAGGATCAAGCCCTGGAAGGTCCTGGTATCAAACTTTTGCATATTATTTCGTGCTGGATACGTGTGGATTTAAAGGAAGGGATCAGTATACCCGCTGGATGGAAGATATACAGTACGAAACGGGAAAAAGGCTGCGCTTAACGCATGGAAAGATGCAAAAAATGGCCATCCGCGTCAAAAGAACAGACAAACTGTTCTTTCCTGAAGGTATAACCGCGCATTTCATAGCTCCCATGGAACTGTTCAAACGCGATGATGTCGTTTTTTTGCTCGCCAGTGTTATAACGTTTTGCCACCTGATCCTTGCACAAGATTTCCATATTCAACGAACGCAGCGGTTCAACCTTTACCCGTTGCGCTTTCTGTTCGGGTGGTGGTGCCGAACATCCCACTAACACAATGAGCGTCATTGCCGGAAAGAAATAGTTCATCATCGTTAAATTACCGTCTGGTTTGCAGGTGAGTCTTATTATTAATATCGGTATAGTGGCTGGATCTTATAAATTTTCTCAAGCATCTCTAAGATGTAGTGATCAAACTCAGATTATTCCAGTGCATCAGCCGAATGATTTATCGGTCAGACTTTTTTTAACCAGATACAGAGACACAGATGCAGCCCAAAATTTATTGGATTGATAACCTGCGAGGGATAGCTTGTTTAATGGTGGTGATGATTCATACCACTACCTGGTATGTGACCAATGCCCATAATGTTAGCCCTGTAACCTGGGATATCGCGAATGTTCTAAATTCGGCCTCTCGTGTCAGCGTGCCGCTATTTTTCATGATTTCCGGCTATCTCTTTTTTGGCGAACGTAGCGCCCAACCGCGTCATTTCTTGCGTATCGGCTTGTGTCTGCTGTTTTATAGCGTCGTCGCACTGCTCTACATTGCGCTGTTTACCTCCATCAATGTGGAGTTATCGCTGAAAAAACTGCTGCAAAAACCGGTGTTTTATCACTTATGGTTTTTCTTCGCGATTGCGGTGATTTATCTGGTTTCGCCACTGGTTCAGGTAAAAAACATCAGCGGTAAAATGTTGCTGGTGCTAATGGTGGTGATTGGCATCATCGCCAACCCAAACACAGTGCCCCAGAAGATCGACGGTTTTGAATGGTTACCAATTAACTTATATATCAATGGCGATACTTTTTACTACATCCTGTATGGCATGCTGGGCCGCGCCATTGGGATGATGAACACACAACATAAATCTCTATCGTGGATGAGTGCCGCACTGTTTATAGCGGGAGTATTTATTATCTCTCGTGGGACATTATATGAATTACAGTGGCGCGGAAACTTTGCCGATACCTGGTATCTTTACTGTGGACCGATGGTTTTTATCTGCGCAATCGCGTTACTGACTCTGGTAAAAAATACTCTGGATACGCACACTATTCGCGGGCTTGGGCTGATATCCCGCCATTCTTTAGGTATATACGGATTCCACGCGTTGATTATCCATGCGCTGCGTACCGGTGGTATTGAGCTTAAAAACTGGCCAATACTGGATATTATTTGGATCTTTTGCGCGACGCTGGCAGCAAGTTTGTTACTTTCTGTGCTGGTGCAACGAATCGACAAAAACAGATTAGTGAGTTAAGTAAAAACCCGGTCAGTGTGACCGGGCTTACGTGGGTTATTCGCTATATTCTTCCTGCACAGTCATCGTTTCTTTTGATGCGTTGATTCCGGCATCACGGATATTCTTCTGCACCGCTACCGCACCAAACAAGCTTAAAAAGAAGGCCAATCCATAAAAACCTTTTTCACTAAGTAATAACGTTGCATTCCACAGACCTACCATCAGTAAAGCGACAGAGATGATAAAGACCACCAGGCAGGTCATATAATAAATAGACGTAGTAGGAATGCCTTCATATTTATCCCGAACGGTCTTTTGATAGGAAGCTGCCGAAAACAGCCCTAACACCAACACGGCAAAATAATACCCTTTTTCATTTAACTGCATCTCTGCATTCCATAGCCCTAACAGATAGGTAACGATACCGCCTGCGAGAGCTATCCATGACACAATACCGAATGCTGGAGAATAGGTTGATATTTTGTTTTCCATCACAGATTTCCTTTCATTCCTGAATCATTAAGAGCTTTATGTCGATCATACCGTGCGGAACAAGCGCATTTGACCAAACAAGCAGACGAAAAAGGCGAGCGGATAGATCACCATCTCATACGCGTTAATGGGCGCATTTAAAACACCGATAAACAAAAGACCGATAGTGATTAACGCAACTAACTGGCAGACACGAATAAAGAATTCATCCAGTTGCCCAAGTTTTTCTGCGCGCAGATAGGCATAGTTGCCAAAAGTCCCCGTCATTAACACGCCAAGAAAATAGCCTTTGCCGCTTAACAATGGGCATGAGATCCATAGTCCAATCAGATAAACCAGCGCCCCGATAACAAATAATAGTTTTGCCACAGTCTTTGAGGTTTTCATAACGATCTCCATATCTACCTGCGATACATTACGAGTAACCAACAAAAGACAAAACTGAAAAACACCATTAACAAATGATTTTCAGAATAAATTCATATAAAAAATTAATAAATTATAAATATACATAATTGTGAATTATCCCCCGTCACATAAGACAGGGGAAAATATTATGTCATCATCGGCAGAAGTTGCTGATAGAGACGACGGAAAGTTTCTCGTCGTGGCTGATAAGCAGCATAATGTTGTGCATCCGGCTGATGCGACTGTTCCAACGGCAGTTGTGGTAACAGTTCAGCGAGTGATTTATCTGGATTCATCGCAATCTGAGCCAGCCTCGCTGCGCCCAATGCAGGCCCCACATCGCCGCCTGTGCGGTAATCTAGTTGCTGACCACTGATATCCGCCAGCATCTGGCGCCAGTACTCGCTACGTGCGCCACCACCAATCAATGTAATACTTTGCGGTTGAATGCCGCAGGCATGTACGACATCCATACCATCGGCTAACGCATACCCCACGCCTTCCAGTACGGCACGCGCCAGTTCCGCGGGGCCGTGCTGATGGGTCAGACCGAAGAAAACGCCCTTTGCCTGTGGGTTATTGTGCGGCGTACGCTCGCCGGAAAGATAAGGTAAAAACCAGACAGGATCGACACTCTCATTAGCCTGCTGCGCTGCAGTAATTAAAGCGGGAACATCACCCATGCCGGTTAATTTCACCGCCCAGTCCAGACACGATGCCGCACTCAACATTACAGACATTAAATGCCAACGCTCCGGTAAAGCATGACAAAAGCTGTGTACGGCACTTTCCGGCTTGCTTAAGAACCCTTCGCTTACTGCAAAATAAACCCCCGAAGTTCCCAACGACAGCATTGCCTGGTTGGCATCCACCATACCCACACCAATCGCACCTGCCGCATTATCACCGCCGCCCGCGACAACTGGCACCGCCGCCATTCCCCACGCTTTTGCAACCTCGGGTAGCAAAGTGCCAGTAATATCGCTGCCTTCGTATAATGCTGGCATCTGATCACGAGATAGCTGGCAAGCCTCCAGCATGACATCACTCCAATCTCGCTTTGCGACATCCAACCACATGGTGCCAGCCGCATCAGACATATCACTAACAAACTCCCCCGTCATACGCAGACGCAAATAATCTTTCGGTAATAATACTTTGTCGATTTGATGGAATATCTCCGGCTCATGCCGCTGAACCCACAGCAATTTAGGCGCAGTAAATCCGGGCATCATAAGGTTGCCGGTAATCGTCCGCGATTGCGGAACTCGCGATTCCAGCAAAACGCACTCCTCTGCACAGCGCCCGTCGTTCCACAAAATGGCAGGACGTAGCACCCGCTGTTGAGCATCAAGTAAAGTTGCACCGTGCATTTGCCCGGCAATACCCAATGCTTTAACGTCTCGCAGAGAATGCTGCTCACCCAGGGTTCTCATCGCGCGATCAGTCACCTGCCACCACTGTTCCGGATCTTGCTCCGACCAGAGTGGATGCGGACGCGAAACGGTCAGTTTTTCCGTTTGCGAAGCGACCACCTCACCTTGCTCGTTGAGCAAAATAACTTTTACGCCCGATGTGCCAAGATCTATCCCGATATACATAGCGATCGTTCCTTAAAAAAATGCCCGGTATCGCTACCGATAACCGGGCTTGAGACTGCGCAATTAGCCGTTATCTGTCGAACAGATAATGATTTACCAGGTTTTCCAACTGCTCCTGGCGTCCACTCTGATGCACCGGAGCCAGATTATGTTCCTGAGCATATTTTGCTAAATCCACCAGTGACATTTGGCCTTTCAGGATTTGCTGACCCAGTTCGCTATTCCAACCGGAATAACGTTGCGCTACGCGTTTATCCAATTCGCCGTCTTCAATCATGCGTGCTGCAATTTTCAATGCCAACGCCATCGTATCCATCGCCCCAATATGACCGTAGAACAGATCATACTTATCAGTACTCTGACGACGTACTTTGGCATCAAAGTTCAGACCGCCGGTCGTGAAACCGCCTGCTTTAAGGATTTCATACATTACCAGCGCGTTCTCTTCCACACTGTTCGGGAACTGGTCAGTATCCCAGCCAAGCTGCGCGTCGCCGCGGTTAGCATCGACTGAGCCGAACAGACCAAGCGCAATGGCGGTGGCAATTTCATGGTGGAAAGAGTGACCCGCCAGCGTCGCGTGGTTAGCTTCAATATTCAGTTTAATTTCTTTTTCGAGACCAAACTGTTTCAGGAAGCCATAGACCGTCGCGGCATCGTAGTCATATTGATGTTTAGTCGGCTCTTGCGGTTTCGGTTCGATAAGTAATGTGCCCTGGAAGCCTATTTTATGTTTATGTTCAACAACCATCTGCATAAAGCGACCAAGCTGTTCACGTTCCTGACGCAGGTCAGTATTCAGTAAAGTTTCATAACCTTCACGACCGCCCCACAATACATAGTTTTCACCGCCCAACTTATGCGTCGCTTCCATCGCGGTAACGACCTGAGTTGCCGCCCAGCTAAAGACTTCGGGATCTGGATTCGTCGCCGCGCCCGCGCCATAGCGAGGATGAGTAAAGCAGTTAGCGGTTCCCCACAACAGTTTCACACCGCTCTCTTCTTGTTTGCCAGCCAGCACATCAACCATTTGCGCAAAGTTATTGATGTACTCTTTTAACGACGCGCCTTCCGGAGAAACATCCACGTCATGGAAGCAATAAAATGGCACATGTAATTTGTGGAAGAACTCGAATGCGACATCAGCTTTACGCTTCGCCAGTGCCAATGCCTCGCCAGGTTGCTGCCACGGACGGTTAAACGCGCCTACACCAAACATATCCGCTCCATTCCAGCAGAATGTATGCCAGTAGCAGGCGGCAAAACGCAAGTGGTCTTCCATACGCTTGCCCAGCACCAGTTCGTCGGGGTTGTAATGACGGAATGCTAACGGGTTAGAGGATTTTGGACCTTCGTAACGAACGCGATCGAGCTGGTCAAAATAGGCTTGCATAATGAACTCCATAATCAGGTAATGCCGCGTGTGATGGTTGATGTCGTAATATTGGGCACTCCCTTTCAGTTGCTCAATTATGTTATTTCACACTGCTATTGAGATAATTCACAAGTGTGCGCTAGCTCGCAAAATAATATGGAATTATGAAACTGGGTAATTCCTCGAAGAGAAAAATGCAACAAGTACAATTAAGCAACAAAAGTAAGATCTCTGTCATAAATCAAGAAATAAACCAAAAATCGTAATCGAAAGATAAAAATCTGTAATTGTTTTCCCCTGTTTAGTTGCTAAAAATTGATTACGTTTATCGCGGTGATTGTTACTTATTAAAGCTGTCCTCTAACAAAAGAAGGCCTCTACACCATGAAAATAAAGAATATTTTACTCACCCTTTGCACCTCACTCCTGCTTACAAACGTCGCGGCGCACGCCAAAGAAGTCAAAATAGGAATGGCAATTGATGATCTCCGTCTTGAGCGCTGGCAAAAAGATCGTGATATCTTTGTGAAAAAAGCGGAATCTCTCGGTGCGAAAGTATTCGTGCAATCTGCAAATGGCAATGAAGAAACCCAAATGTCGCAGATTGAAAACATGATTAACCGGGGCGTCGATGTTCTCGTCATTATTCCATATAACGGTCAGGTATTAAGTAACGTTGTAAAAGAAGCCAAACAAGAAGGTATTAAAGTATTAGCTTACGATCGCATGATTAACGACGCGGATATCGATTTTTATATTTCTTTCGATAACGAAAAAGTCGGTGAACTGCAAGCAAAAGCCCTGGTCGATATCGTCCCGCAAGGAAATTATTTCCTGATGGGCGGCTCCCCGGTCGATAACAACGCCAAACTGTTCCGCGCCGGGCAAATGAAAGTATTAAAACCTTATGTTGATTCAGGAAAAATTAAAGTCGTTGGCGACCAATGGGTTGATGGCTGGTTACCAGAAAATGCGCTAAAAATTATGGAAAACGCGCTGACAGCTAACAATAACAAAATTGATGCAGTTGTCGCTTCAAACGATGCTACCGCCGGTGGGGCAATTCAGGCATTAAGCGCGCAAGGTTTATCAGGGAAAGTGGCTATTTCCGGCCAGGATGCGGATCTCGCGGGAGTTAAACGTATTGCCGCGGGAACGCAAACCATGACGGTGTATAAACCTATTACTTTGTTGGCAAATACCGCGGCAGAAATTGCCGTTGAGTTGGGCAATGGTCAGGAACCGAAAGCAGATACTACGTTAAATAATGGCTTGAAAGATGTTCCATCCCGCCTGCTGACACCTATCGATGTGAATAAAAACAACATCAAGGATACGGTAATTAAAGACGGATTCCACAAAGAGAGCGAGCTTTAAGCGTTACCTCCCCGGCGCTGGCCGGGGGTGTGATTTCTCTCCATGCCGCGTGAATTGATTGGCTTAGGTGGAGTCGTTATGTCTTATCTACTTGAAATGAAGAACATTACCAAAACCTTTGGCACGGTGAAGGCAATTGATAACGTCAGTTTGCGGTTGAGCGTTGGCGAAATCGTCTCACTCTGTGGTGAGAACGGTTCGGGTAAATCAACATTAATGAAAGTGCTGTGCGGAATTTATCCTTTTGGTAGTTATGAAGGTGAAATTATTTTTGCAGGTGAAGTAATCCAGGCGAGCCATATTCGCGATACCGAACAAAAAGGTATCGCCATTATTCACCAGGAATTAGCGCTGGTGAAAGAATTGACCGTGCTGGAAAATATCTTTCTGGGCAATGAAATAACCCATAATGGTATTATGGATTATGACCTGATGACGCTACGCTGCCAAAAGCTATTAGCACAAGTCAGTTTATCCATTTCACCAGATACCCGCGTTGGCGACTTAGGGCTTGGGCAACAACAACTGGTTGAAATTGCCAAGGCGCTAAATAAACAGGTACGTTTGTTAATTCTCGATGAACCGACAGCCTCATTAACCGAGCTGGAAACTACGGTTTTACTGGATATTATTCGCGATCTGCAACAACACGGCATAGCCTGCATCTATATCTCGCACAAACTCAACGAAGTCAAAGCAATTTCCGACACGATTTGCGTTATTCGCGATGGTCAGCATATAGGAACCCGCGATGCAACCGGAATGAGCGAAGACGATATTATCACTATGATGGTAGGGCGAGAATTAACAGCACTTTACCCTAACGAACCACATACCACTGGTGATGAAATATTACGCATTGAGCACTTGACGGCATGGCATCCGGTTAATCGTCATATTAAACGGGTTAACGATGTTTCTTTTTCTCTGAAACGCGGTGAAATACTGGGTATTGCAGGGTTAGTCGGCGCCGGGCGCACCGAGACCATCCAATGTCTGTTTGGCGTCTGGCCCGGACAGTGGGAAGGGAAAATATTTATCGATGGTGAACAGGTAGATATTCGTAATTGCCAACAAGCCATCGCTCAGGGTATTGCGATGGTGCCGGAAGACAGAAAGCGCGATGGCATCGTTCCGGTAATGGCAGTTGGCAAAAATATTACCCTCGCCGCACTCAACAAATTTACCAGTGGTATTAGCCAACTTGATGATGCTGCAGAACAAAAATGCATTCTGGAATCAATCCAGCAACTCAAAGTGAAAACGTCGTCACCGGAACTTGCTATTGGACGTTTGAGCGGCGGCAATCAACAAAAAGCGATCCTCGCACGCTGTCTGTTACTCAACCCGCGTATTCTCATTCTTGATGAACCCACCAGGGGTATCGATATTGGCGCGAAATACGAGATCTACAAATTAATTAACCAACTCGTCCAGCAAGGCATCGCCGTTATTGTCATCTCTTCTGAATTACCTGAAGTGCTTGGTCTTAGCGATCGTGTACTGGTGATGCATGAAGGAAAACTAAAAGCCAACCTGATAAATCATAACCTGACTCAGGAGCAGGTGATGGAAGCCGCATTGAGGAGCGAACATCATGTCGAAAAGCAATCCGTCTGAAGTGAAATTAGCCGTACCGACATCCGGTGGCTTCTCTGTGCTGAAATCACTGAATTTACAAGTCTTCGTGATGATTGCTGCAATCATCGCCATCATGCTGTTCTTTACCTGGACTACTGACGGTGCCTATTTAAGCGCCCGTAACGTATCCAACTTGCTCCGTCAGACCGCGATTACTGGCATCCTCGCAGTAGGGATGGTGTTCGTCATTATTTCCGCTGAAATCGACCTCTCGGTCGGTTCCATGATGGGGTTGCTAGGTGGCGTCGCCGCTATCTGTGACGTCTGGTTAGGCTGGCCGCTGCCACTCACCATCATTGTTACGTTAGTACTGGGGCTGCTTCTCGGTGCCTGGAATGGTTGGTGGGTAGCTTATCGCAAAGTACCTTCTTTTATTGTCACCCTGGCGGGCATGTTGGCATTTCGCGGCATCCTTATTGGCATCACCAATGGTACGACCGTTTCACCCACCAGCGCCGCGATGTCACAAATTGGGCAAAGCTATCTACCAGCCAGCACCGGTTTCATCATCGGCGCGCTTGGCTTAATGGCTTTTGTCGGCTGGCAGTGGCGCGGAAGAATGCGCCGTCAGGCTTTGGGTTTGCAGTCCCCGGCATCTACAGCAGTAGTCGGTCGCCAGGCATTAACCGCCATTATCGTTTTAGGTGCAATCTGGCTGCTGAATGATTACCGTGGCGTTCCTACACCTGTTCTGCTGCTGACGTTGCTGTTGCTCGGAGGAATGTTTATGGCAACACGAACAGCTTTTGGGAGACGCATTTACGCTATCGGTGGCAATCTGGAAGCCGCGCGACTCTCTGGAATTAACGTTGAACGCACCAAACTTGCCGTATTTGCTATCAACGGTTTGATGGTGGCCATCGCCGGGTTAATTCTTAGTTCGCGGCTTGGCGCTGGTTCACCTTCTGCGGGTAATATCGCTGAGCTGGACGCGATTGCAGCCTGCGTGATTGGCGGTACTAGTCTGGCAGGTGGTGTGGGGAGTGTTGCCGGAGCAGTAATGGGGGCATTCATCATGGCTTCACTGGATAACGGTATGAGTATGATGGATGTACCAACCTTCTGGCAGTATATCGTCAAAGGTGCGATTCTGTTGCTGGCAGTATGGATGGACTCCGCAACCAAACGCCGTTCCTGATTTTGATAAAAATTTTCTCAAAGCCGGTAACTTATTGCCGGTTTTGAGTTTTTTGCATGATTCAGCAGGAAAAGAACCATGTTTACTAAACGTCACCGCATCACATTACTGTTCAATGCTAATAAAGCCTATGATCGTCAGGTAGTAGAAGGCGTAGGGGAATATTTACAGGCGTCACAATCGGAATGGGATATTTTCATTGAAGAAGATTTCCGCGCCCGCATTGACAAAATCAAGGACTGGTTAGGAGATGGCGTCATAGCCGACTTCGATGATACACAAATCGAGCAGGCGCTGGCTGATGTCGACGTCCCTATTGTCGGAGTTGGTGGTTCGTATCACCTGGCAGAAAGTTACCCGCCCGTACATTACATTGCCACCGATAACTATGCGCTGGTTGAAAGCGCATTTTTGCATTTAAAAGAGAAAGGCGTTAACCGCTTTGCTTTTTACGGTTTGCCGGAATCTAGCGGCAAACGTTGGGCAGCCGAACGCGAATATGCGTTTCGCCAGCTTGTTGCTGAGGAAAAGTACCGCGGAGTCGTTTATCAGGGGCTGGAAACCGCACCAGAGAACTGGCAGCACGCGCAAAACCGACTGGCCGACTGGCTACAAACGCTACCACCGCAAACAGGGATTATTGCCGTCACTGACGCCAGAGCGCGGCATATTCTGCAAGTATGCGAGCATTTGCATATTCCCGTACCGGAAAAATTATGCGTGATTGGCATCGATAACGAAGAACTGACCCGTTATCTTTCGCGTGTCGCCCTCTCTTCTGTTGCCCAGGGCGCGCGGCAAATGGGCTATCAGGCGGCAAAACTTCTGCATCGGTTATTAGATAAAGAAAAGATGCCGTTGCAGCGGATTCTGGTTCCGCCTGTACGCGTTATTGAACGGCGCTCTACGGATTACCGTTCGCTGACCGACCCCGCTGTTATTCAGGCCATGCATTACATCCGCAATCACGCCTGCAAAGGCATAAAAGTGGACCAGGTACTCGATGCAGTTGGCATATCGCGCTCCAATCTTGAGAAGCGTTTTAAAGAAGAGGTGGGGGAAACCATTCACGCCATGATTCATGCCGAGAAGCTAGAGAAAGCGCGCAGCCTGCTGATTTCTACTACCTTGTCGATCAACGAGATATCGCAAATGTGCGGTTATCCATCGCTGCAATATTTCTACTCTGTATTTAAAAAAGCGTATGACACGACGCCTAAAGAGTATCGCGATGTAAATAGCGAGGTAATGCTGTAGCGAGAGTGAAAAAGCGGTCAGGCATCATGAGAAGCGTTAACGTCGCATCAGGCAATGTTGCACAGCCACCTGACGCAGAGCAAAAGCCTTATCCGACCAACAAGTCGGATAAGGCTGAAAGGAATGCAATTACATATGTGCGGCGATTAACCGCTGGTTATCCTGGTACATCGCGAACAGGTAGTTGTTATAACTCTGCCCTTTCGTTGAATAACCTTTCAGCTTATGAATCATCGCTGTAGCGGTAACTTCCTGATCCGCTTTACGCAATTGCGCGCGCGATTTACGGAACGAAGCGTAAGCCGGGTGCGTATTCAGGTTAGTGACATAGGCGCTCACCGATTCTTTGACAGAACTAAATTGTGAGTATCCCTTCACTTTACCCGGTGCATTGGTGCAACGCCCTTTCATGCATTTCATGCCGAACAGGTTGTTGTTGCTACGCGCCAGTTTTGACGTACCCCAACCGCTTTCTGCCGCAGCCATCGTCGCCACCATGCTGGTAGGAATAATATCTACACGTTCAAGCAGCGTATTCCACGGGATTTTTCGCGTATTACCAGACCACTTCACCTTGTAGCGTTTGGCGATATCTTGCAAACGCGCACGCTCTGCAGGTGACCATTGTCCCTGGTATTGTTTTGAAATCAGCCAGTTACGTTCCGCCGTAATGGCAGCATTTTGGCTGGTAATATAGGGCATCACGGTCCGGAGAAACGCTTTTTTTCTTGGTGTTCCGGAAGGGTATTTTCGCAAATCAGGAAGTGAACTGCTCTTTGCACTATTGCGAGAATACTCTTGTTTACTGCTTACCTGTTTATTACTAGCTTTAGTTAAATGGGACTTCTGACTCGCTGTTGTTGTATGCGTCTTCGCTAACACCTCACTCGAAAACACCAGAGTGAGTAACATAAGAATCATCGCCCCATATCGTCGTATGGGAGTCAAAATCATCAGGTCTCCTGATCGGATTTAATCATTCAAACACCTTATACTCGTCATAGTTCAAGTTGCATGTACTGCGCAAACGCTGTTCAAAACACCATCGGTGTTTTGTCCTGCAACTCGAATTATTTAGAGCAATATTTTTCCCAAATTTGAGAGTTGAATCTCAAATCATATCAAAAATAGCGGCCAAGAGCACCCCAAGGAATAGTCCAAATCTGAAACTATGTCACGCGGTAATGGTTCAGATTGGTGCTAAATCGCAGAAAATGTGGGGGTTATCGCAAAAAATAAGCTTAAATCTCAGGTGAAATACTCCCCCTTTCGTCTCATCCTGGCGCAATCCTCATCAGGGAGGAGTTTTACCAGTATTATCACTGGCAAACTGGTGAAATTCGCAGCAACAAGGACTCATCCGTTATGAAACTTGCCGTCTGTTTTCTGACACTCATTCCCGGCTTTGCCGTTGCCGCTGGCTGGACTTCTCAGGGATTTCCCACCTTTACTGAAGAGAGCACAGGAACATTTGTCAGCCACGCACCGCTGACCAAAGGTACGCGTTCGTTGACGCTGAATTTTAATCAACAATGCTGGCAGCCTGCGAATGCAATAAAACTCAATCAGATGCTTTCTCTGCAACCTTGTAACAACACACCGCCACAATGGCGATTGTTCAGAGATGGTGAATATAAGCTGCAAATAGACACCCGCTCCGGCACGCCAACATTGATGATTTCGATCCAAAACACTGCCGAACCAATAGCAAACCAGATCCATGAATGCCCAAAATGGGATGGACAGCCATTGACGCTTAATGTCAGCGCTACCTTCCCGGAAGGTACGGTAATCCGTGATTATTACAGCCAACAAATCGCGACGGTGAAGAACGGTCAAATAACGTTACAACCTGCCGCCACCAGTAATGGCTTGCTGCTGCTGGAACGGGCAGAAACCGACACGTCCGCCCCCTTCAACTGGCATAACGCCACGGTTTACTTTGTGCTGACAGACCGTTTCGAAAACGGTGATCCCAGCAACGACCAGAGCTATGGTCGTCATAAAGATGGCATGGAGGAAATTGGTACTTTTCACGGCGGAGATTTACGTGGCCTGACCAACAGACTGGATTATCTCCAGCAACTGGGCGTCAATGCCCTGTGGATCAGCGCCCCCTTTGAGCAAATTCATGGCTGGGTTGGCGGCGGTACAAAAGGCGATTTCCCACATTATGCCTACCACGGTTACTACACCCAGGACTGGACGAATCTTGATGCCAATATGGGCAACGAAGCCGATCTGCAAGCATTGGTTGATGGCGCGCACCAGCGAGGTATCCGTATTCTCTTTGATGTGGTGATGAACCATACCGGCTATGCCACGCTGGCGGATATGCAGGAGTATCAGTTTGGCGCATTGTATCTTTCCGGCGACGAGTTACAAAAAACGCTGGGCAACCGCTGGAGCGACTGGAAACCCGCAGCCGGGCAAACCTGGCATAGCTTCAACGATTACATTAATTTCAGCGACAAAGCCGGCTGGGATAAATGGTGGGGAAAAAACTGGATCAGAACGGATATCGGTGATTACGACAATCCAGGATTCGACGATCTCACCATGTCGTTGGCCTTTTTGCCGGATATCAAAACAGAATCTACCACTGCTTCTGGTCTGCCGGTGTTCTATAAAAACAAACCGGATACTCACGCAAAATCTGTCGACGGCTTTACCCCTCGCGATTATTTAACCCACTGGTTAAGCCAATGGGTTCACGACTACGGTATTGATGGTTTTCGGGTCGATACCGCCAAACATGTTGAGTTGCCAGCCTGGCAGCAACTGAAAACCCAGGCCAGCGCCGCCCTGAAAGAGTGGAAGAGCGCTAACCCTGGAAAAGCGTTAGATGACAATCCTTTCTGGATGACTGGCGAAGCCTGGGGTCACGGCGTGATGAAAAGTGACTACTATCACCACGGCTTCGACGCGATGATCAATTTCGATTATCAGGAGCAGGCAGCGAAAGCGGTCGGTTGCCTGGCGCAGATGGATACGACCTGGCAGCAAATGGCAGAGAAACTACAGGATTTCAACGTGCTGAGCTACCTCTCCTCACACGATACCCGCTTGTTCCGCGAAGGGGGCGATAAAGCCGCAGAGTTATTGTTACTGGCGCCAGGTGCGGTACAAATCTTTTATGGCGATGAGTCCTCGCGTCCATTCGGTGCCACTGGTTCTGATCCGCTGCAAGGCACACGTTCGGATATGAACTGGCAGGATGTTAGCGGTAAATCTGCCGCCAGCGTTGCGCACTGGCAACGCATCGGCCAGTTCCGCGCACGGCATCCAGCCATTGGTGCGGGTAAACACACCGCATTGTCACTGAAACAAGGTTATGGATTCGTCCGTGAATACGGCGACGATAAAGTGATGGTCGTCTGGGCGGGGCAACCGTAACTTTTCCGGCTTCCCGCTTGCAGTATGCCGGGAAGCCACCTTTTAGTATAAAATGCCAGCATAAATAAAAAACTCAGCATAACACGCCAACCTCTTGCAGAAGCCCGATTTGCACCCTGGCAAATGTAGCGTTATTGTTACTTTCCTTGCTTCAGAGTTCGAATGATATCCCGCTATGACATTCTCCCTTTTTGGTGACAAATTTACCCGCCACTCCGGCATTACACTGCTGATGGAAGATCTAAACGACGGTTTACGCACACCCGGCGCAATTATGCTCGGCGGCGGAAACCCGGCGCAGATCCCGGAAATGCAGGACTACTTCCAGACACTGCTGTCCGACATGCTGGAAAGCGGTAAAGCAACGGATGCGCTATGCAATTACGACGGCCCACAAGGAAAGACGGAGCTACTGTCGCTACTTGCCGGGATGCTACGTGAGAAACTAAGTTGGGATATCGAACCACAGAATATTGCACTAACAAATGGCAGCCAGAGCGCGTTTTTCTACTTATTTAATCTGTTTGCCGGACGCCGTGCCGATGGACGGATCAAAAAAGTGCTGTTCCCGCTGGCTCCGGAATACATTGGCTACGCGGACGCCGGACTGGAAGAAGATCTGTTCGTTTCTGCGCGCCCAAATATTGAACTGCTGCCAGAAGGTCAGTTTAAATATCACGTCGATTTTGAGCATCTGCACATTGGCGAAGAAACGGGGATGATTTGCGTCTCCCGACCGACGAACCCAACAGGTAATGTAATAACCGATGAAGAGTTGCTGAAACTAGATGCGCTGGCAAATCAGCACGGCATTCCGCTGGTGATTGATAACGCTTATGGCGTCCCGTTCCCTGGCATCATCTTCAGCGAAGCGCGCCCGCTGTGGAATCCGAATATCGTGCTGTGCATGAGCCTTTCCAAGCTGGGTCTGCCGGGTTCGCGCTGCGGCATTATCATCGCCAATGAAAAAATCATTACCGCCATCACCAATATGAACGGCATTATCAGCCTCGCACCTGGCGGTATTGGCCCGGCAATGATGTGTGAAATGATTAAGCGTAACGACCTGCTGCGCCTGTCAGAAACGGTGATTAAACCGTTTTACTACCAGCGTGTTCAGGAAACTATCGCCATCATTCGCCGCTATTTACCGGAAGATCGCTGCCTGATTCATAAACCTGAAGGGGCAATCTTCCTCTGGCTATGGTTTAAGGATTTGCCGATTACCACCGAGCAGCTTTATCAGCGCCTGAAAGCGCGCGGTGTACTGATGGTGCCGGGGCATAATTTCTTCCCCGGGCTGGATAAACCGTGGCCACACACGCATCAATGTATGCGCATGAATTACGTGCCGGAACCGGAAAAAATTGAGGCGGGTGTGAAGATTCTGGCGGAAGAGATTGAACGCGCCTGGGTTGAAAGCCATTAATGAGACTGATGGCAAACGCAAAATAGCCTGATTCGCTATGCTTATCAGGCCCACACGAATTATACAACATATTGAATTTGTGTGATTTTGTAGGCCGAATAAGGTGTTCAGGCTGTATCCGGCATAAACAAAGCGCGCTTTGCCAACCCTCTGATTAATACGTTATTCCGGCGTTGAGAAGCGCCGGAATAACGTCTCAAACAGGTTGCTGCTGTAGTCGTTGACGCTGGATTTTCTCGACATCCATACATTGCAACGCCTGTGTCGGGCAGGCTTCAACACAAGCCGGTCCCGTCGCCCGATGCCAGCAGAGATCGCACTTAATCGCCCTCGCCTTTGCGCGCGATGAAACGACTTCCATCGCACCAAACGGACATGCCAGCATACAGCTTTTACAGCCAATACAACGTGATTGTTCCACGAAGATATGTCCATGTTCGCGGCGAATCGCGTCCACAGGGCAGACATTCGCGCACGGCGCATCTTCACACTGATGACAGGCTACTGCCGTGGTACAGGTATGGTCTTTGATGACACGAATACGCGAAATAAACTCGCCTGGTGACAACGCAGCGCAATCCTGATTCTCCTGATGCGACACTGCGCAGGCCACTTCACAGGTACGGCAACCGATACATTTCGTCGCATCCGCAATAATAAACCGGTTCATGATCACTCCTTTGCACTAAAACCGCAGCGTGCCAGAAAGCGCGCCATTATTGCTTTGATCCAACAAAGGGATTGTTACAGTTTTGTCACTTATCCCGGATATTATGTGATCACGCCCTGCTCCCGGACGGTAAATCCCAGCTCATTGGAGATAGCCTGGGCAGTTTCACGCAGTGGTTTCAGGAGATTCTTCTCCCCCACCTGTTTCAGACGCGACGTAGAAAGAGAGATAGATACGGCATACGGCACCCGTCCGTGAATATCAAATACTGGTGCAGCAACACAGGAAACACCGAGTTCATTCTCTTCTCTGTCCATCGCCACTCCACTTTCACGAATCTGCGCCAGTTCGTCAAACATCGCGGGCAAATCGGTAATGGTATTGCGGGTTAGCGGCTGGATCTCATTCAGATGGCTTTCCCAATACGATTTCACGTAATCCTGGTGACCAAATGCCATATAGATCTTACCCATCGCAGAGCAGTAGAGCGGCATATGCTGACCGATATAGGCGCGGGTTCGCAGCATACCGGTGGTAGGTTCGAGTTTATAAATCAAGATCGCGTGATCATCTTCGCGGCTGGAGAAGTTAATCGTTTCACCGGTGGCGATGTTCAGCGTCTCAAGATGCGGCGCAGCAATATGAATGATATTTAGCGATGACAGCGCCTTTTGCCCGACAGCAATAAATTTGGTCGTCAGGCGATAGCTGCCTGCTGCGGGCGCGGTGGTCACATAGCCACAGGACTGTAACCCCTGCAATAAGCGATGGACGGTGCTTTTATTCAGTCCAGCCAGTTCCGAGAGATGCGCCAGCGGACAACCGTTTGGGTAGTTGCTCAGGATCTCAATCAACATCAACCCCCGAAACAAGCTCTGACTTCCGGCAGGCCGCTCTTTATCCTGCGCTATCTCGTACTCTTTTTTTCCCATCGCTTACCTCCCCTTTTTGGCGCGCCCTGATGGTAGCGCAAAGTGTGTCGCAGTTCACGATCTCAACAGATAAATTATAACTTTTTGATTTTTATGATTTTTTAAAATCATCAATCAGATTGCTTTGTTAAAAAGCGATCGATATATTTGAAATCAAATTTCGCATAGTGGAATTTTAAGCTAAAAAAGCGTTCAAAAAAACAAGGAAACCAGGGATGAAAGTGACATTTGAGCAGTTAAAAGCAGCCTTTAACCGGGTATTAGTTTCACGCGGCGTTGACAGCGAAACCGCCGATGCCTGTGCAGAAATGTTTGCCCGCACCACCGAATCCGGCGTTTATTCTCACGGCGTTAACCGTTTCCCGCGTTTTATCCAACAACTGGATAATGGCGATATCATCCCTGACGCCGGGGCCAAACGTATCACCAGCCTTGGGGCAATTGAGCAGTGGGATGCCCAGCGCTCAATCGGTAACCTGACGGCGAAAAAGATGATGGATCGCGCCATTGAACTGGCTGCACATCATGGGATTGGTCTGGTGGCGTTACGCAATGCCAACCACTGGATGCGCGGAGGCAGCTACGGCTGGCAGGCAGCGGAAAAAGGCTATATCGGCATCTGCTGGACCAACTCTATCGCGGTGATGCCACCGTGGGGGGCGAAAGAGTGTCGTATTGGCACCAACCCATTAATCGTCGCCATTCCTTCCACGCCGATCACCATGGTCGATATGTCGATGTCGATGTTCTCCTACGGCATGTTAGAGGTTAACCGCCTGGCGGGTCGTCAGTTACCGGTTGATGGTGGCTTTGACGATGAAGGCAATCTGACTAAAGAACCTGGCATAATCGAGAAAAATCGCCGCATTTTACCGATGGGTTACTGGAAAGGGTCCGGTATGTCGATTGTGCTGGATATGATCGCCACTCTGCTTTCCGACGGTGCCTCCGTTGCCGAAGTAACCGAAGATAACAGCGACGAATACGGTATCTCACAAATCTTCATCGCCATCGAAGTGGACAAACTGATCGACGGCACCACCCGCGACGCCAAATTGCAACGCATCATGGATTACGTTACCACCGCCGAGCGTGCTGACGAAAACCAGGCAATTCGTTTACCAGGCCACGAATTTACCACCCTGCTGGCAGAAAACCGTCGTAACGGCATCACGGTTGATGACAGCGTGTGGGCAAAAATCCAGGCGTTATAAGGAGACAGACCATGATATTTGGACATATCACGCAGCCTAATCCGTGCCTTTTACCCGCTGCCATCGAAAAGGCACTCGGTTTTCTGCGCACCACCAATTTCAATGCTCTGGAACCGGGCGTTGTTGAAATCGACGGTAAAAATATTTATGCGCAGATTATCGATTTAACCACTCGCGAAGCAGTAGAAAACCGTCCTGAAGTTCATCGTCGCTATTTGGACATTCAGTTCCTGGCGCGGGGCGAAGAGAAAATAGGTGTAGCCATTGATACCGGAAATAATAAAGTCAGCGAATATCTATTAGAACAGCGCGATATTATTTTTTATCACGACAGTGAGCATGAGTCATTTATCGAAATGATACCGGGTAGTTACGCTATTTTCTTCCCGCAGGATGTTCACCGCCCGGCATGTAATAAAAATGCCCCAGCGGCAATACGGAAAATCGTGGTTAAAGTAGCCCTCTCTGCTTTATAAAAAAGTTATTACTGGAGCACAAAATGAAAGCGAATAATGCCGGTTATATTATCGGCGCGTATCCCTGTGCACCTTCTTTTCACCAAAGAAGTGAAGAGGAAGAGAAGGAATTCTGGCGACAATTATCAGAGACCCCTGATATTCGCGGTCTGGAACAACCCTGCCTGGAAAATTTCCATTCTCTTGGCGATCAATGGTTACTCCGTCATACGCCAGAGAGTTGGCAATTTGTCGTCACCGCAGTAATGGAAACCATGCGTCGCCGCAGCGAAAACAACGGTTTTGGTCTCGCCTCCAGCGACGAAGAACAACGCAAGGCGTGCGTGGCGTACTACCGCCACCTGTTCAATAAAATCAACTCATTACCGGCTAATAAAGTGCTCGCACTTGAGATCCAGGCTGCACCATTAGCAACCAATCCCAATGTTATGCAAGCGACAGACGCTTTTGCCCGCTCGTTGAAAGAAATCGCTAACTGGGACTGGCCGTGCAAACTGGTGCTGGAACACTGCGACGCCATGACCTCCCCCGCTCCGCGTAAAGGTTTTTTGCCGTTAGAAAATGTTCTGGATGTCATTGCTGATTATGACATCAGCGTCTGTATCAACTGGGCACGTTCGGCCATTGAAGGACGCAATACCACATTACCGCTTACCCATGCCCTGATGGCAAAACAGGCCGGGAAACTCGGTGCGCTGATGTTCTCAGGAACCACACTCAACGGAGAATATGGTGAATGGCAAGACTTACACGCACCATTCGCTCCTTTCTGCCCGCAAAGCCTGATGACCACAAAACATGTTAGCGAGTTATTTAATGTGGCAGAACCATCAACATTGCAATTTTCTGGCATCAAGTTATTAGAAATCCATGCTACTGCTGATGTTCATCACCGTATCGAAATATTACGTAACGGCATTCACTCTATGAATGAATGTCGTTAAATCGTTTCACTCATATATCGCATTAAATCTCTAATTAGTCGTTTCCAATAATTATTACGAATACCTACAACATTAATTAATGAAAACATATGACATAACAAGAAGGACTCGTTATGAAACGGATGCTCGAAGGCATTCTTGCGGTCATCATCGCAATACTGTCTTGTATTATTTTTATTAATATAATTCTTCGATATGGATTTCACACAAGCATATTATCGATTGATGAATTATCCCGACTTTTATTTGTCTGGTTAACATTTATTGGCGCTATCGTGGCGTTTATGGACAACAGCCATGTACAGGTTACTTTCTTAGTCGAAAAACTCTCACCCACTAATCAACAACGTGTTTCGCTGCTAACCCATACGCTTATTTTATTGCTTTGCCTGGGCCTGGCCTGGGGGGCAATAGAAAAAACAGCGCAAGACTGGAGTAACTTATCGCCCATTCTCGGCGTACCTGTTGGCTTAATGTATGCCGCCGCAATCCCCACTAGCCTGATTATCGCATTACTGGAATTGCGCCATTTATACCGGCAGTTAACAAGTGCCCCCAGCCGAAACCAACAAGGAGCCTGACGATGACAATCCTTATATTTATTGTCAGTTTGTTAGGGGCTATCGCCATTGGTATTCCCATCGCCTGGGCATTATTACTGTGTGGCATTTCATTGATGTTCTGGATGGATATCTTTGATGTGCAAATTCTGGCGCAAACACTGGTCAATGGTGCAGACAGCTTCTCCCTGTTAGCCATCCCCTTCTTTGTACTGGCGGGTGAGATCATGAACGCGGGCGGCCTGTCGCAACGTATTGTCGACTTGCCGATGAAACTGGTAGGCCACAGACCGGGAGGTCTGGGTTACGTCGGCGTTCTTGCTGCGATGATCATGGCAAGCCTTTCTGGTTCTGCGGTTGCCGATACCGCTGCCGTCGCGGCACTGTTGGTGCCGATGATGCGTCAGGCCAACTATCCGGTAAACCGCGCCGCCGGGCTTATCGGATCGGGCGGTATTATCGCGGCCATTATTCCGCCATCTATTCCACTCATTATCTTCGGTGTCTCCAGTGGGTTATCCATCAGCAAACTGTTTATGGCTGGCATTGCGCCGGGCATCATGATGGGCATCACGCTGATGATTACCTGGTGGTGGCAGGCAAAACGGCTAAACCTGCCTTGCCAGCCGAAAGCCTCGCTGCGGGAAGTCTGGCAATCTTTAGTTTCCGGTATTTGGGCGCTCTTTTTGCCAATAATTATTATTGGCGGTTTCCGTTCGGGATTATTCACACCAACAGAAGCTGGCGCGGTTGCGGCATTCTACGCCTTGTTTGTCTCGGTGGTGGTCTATCGCGAAATGACGTTCGCTACGCTTTACCATGTTTTGGTTAACGCGGCGAAAACCACTTCCGTGGTGATGTTCCTGGTGGCTTCCGCTGCGGTATCCGCATGGCTAATCACCATTGCTGAACTGCCGATGATGGTATCGGAGTTATTACAACCGTTGGTTGACTCGCCTCGCTTATTATTCATCGTAATTATGCTCGCCATTATGGTGATCAGTACAGTCATGGATTTAACTCCTACCGTATTAATTCTTACGCCGGTATTAATGCCATTAGTAAAAGAAGCGGGAATAGATCCTGTCTATTTTGGCATTATGTTTATTATTAACTGCTCAATTTCGCTAATTACGCCCCCGGTTGGTAACGTACTTAACGTCATATGCGGTGTTGCGAAGCTTAAATTTGACGATGCTGTAAAAGGCGTTGCGCCTTACGTCATGGTTTTATTCATGTTGTTAGCATTATTTATTTTTATCCCAGAATTAATTACCGCCCCACTAAAATGGATGAGCTAAAAGGAAAATATTATGAAATTACGTTCTGTAACCTACGCTTTATTAATTGCCGGAGTGGCTACATTCAGTACATCTTCTCTGGCGGCACAATCATTACGTTTCGGTTATGAAACATCACAAACCGATTCGCAACATATTGCGGCAAAAAAATTCAATGAATTATTGCAAGAGAAAACCAAAGGTGAGCTGAAATTAAAACTGTTCCCGGACAGTACCCTCGGCAATGCACAGGCGATGATCAGTGGTGTGCGCGGTGGCACCATTGATATGGAGATGTCCGGCTCGAATAACTTTGCGGGACTCTCACCCGTGATAAACCTGCTGGATGTACCTTTCCTGTTCCGCGATACCGCCCACGCGCATAAAACCCTCGATGGCAAAGTGGGCGACGAGTTGAAAGCCTCCCTCGAAGGCAAAGGACTGAAAGTACTGGCGTACTGGGAAAACGGCTGGCGTGATGTGACTAACTCTCGCGCGCCGGTAAAAACCCCTGCAGACCTGAAAGGACTGAAGATTCGCACCAACAACAGCCCGATGAATATCGCCGCATTTAAAGTGTTCGGTGCCAACCCAATCCCGATGCCATTTGCTGAAGTCTATACCGGCCTGGAAACTCGCACCATCGACGCGCAAGAGCATCCGATCAACGTCGTCTGGTCAGCGAAATTTTACGAAGTACAAAAGCACCTTTCTCTGACACATCACGCTTATTCACCGCTTCTGGTGGTGATCAACAAAGCGAAGTTTGATGGCTTAAGCCCGCAGATGCAGGAAGCTCTGGTCTCCTCCGCGCAAGAAGCGGGTAGCTACCAGCGCAAACTGGTTGCTGAAGATCAGCAAAAAATCATCGACGGTATGAAAGACGCCGGTGTAGAAGTCATCACCGATCTTGACCGCAAAGCCTTTAGCGACGCCCTGGGTACTCAGATCCGCGACATGTTTGTTAAAGATGTTCCGCAGGGTGCTGATCTGCTGAAAGCCGTGGATGAGGTGCAATAAACCATGACGCAATACTGGCTGGGGTTAGATTGTGGCGGTAGCTGGCTAAAAGCCGGACTGTATGACCGCGAAGGCCGGGAGGCGGGCGTGCAGCGCCTGCCGCTGTGCGCATTAAGCCCGCAGCCAGGTTGGGTAGAGCGCGATATGGCAGAACTGTGGCAATGCTGCACTTCCGTCATTCGCGATCTGCTTGCAAATACCGGTGTCAGTGGTGCTCAAATTGTCGGCATCGGCATTTCAGCACAAGGTAAGGGATTGTTTCTACTAGATAAAAATAACAACCCGCTCGGTAACGCCATTTTATCCTCTGACCGCCGGGCGATGGCAATCGTTCGTCGCTGGCAGGAAGAAGACGTACCGGAAAAGCTCTACCCACTGACCCGACAAACGCTGTGGACCGGGCATCCTGTGTCGCTGCTACGTTGGCTGAAAGAGCACGAACCAGAACGCTATGCACAAATTGGCTGCGTGATGATGACACATGACTACCTGCGCTGGTGTTTAACCGGCGTAAAAGGCTGCGAAGAGAGCAATATTTCGGAGTCCAATCTCTACAACATGAGCAGCGGGCAATATGACCCACGCCTCACCGACTGGCTGGGGATCAGTGAAATCAATCACGCCCTGCCGCCTGTTGTCGGTTCAGCCGAAATTTGCGGGGAAATCACCGCTCAGACAGCCGAATTGACCGGTCTGGAAGCGGGTACGCCCGTTGTCGGCGGTCTGTTTGATGTGGTTTCCACCGCGCTCTGCGCCGGGATCGACGACGAATTTACCCTCAACGCAGTGATGGGCACCTGGGCGGTGACCAGCGGTATTACATCAGGTCTGCGTGACGGCGAAGCGCATCCGTATGTCTATGGCCGCTACGTCAACGACGGTGAGTTCATCGTTCACGAAGCCAGCCCGACCTCCTCCGGCAATCTCGAATGGTTTACCGCGCAGTGGGGAGGAATCTCATTTGATGAAATCAACCAGGCCGTTGCCAGCTTGCCAAAAGCCGATGGCACTCTCTTTTTTCTGCCATTCCTGTACGGCAGCAACGCCGGACTCGAGATGACCAGCGCTTTCTACGGTATGCAGGCGATACACACCCGCGCACATCTGTTGCAGGCCATTTATGAAGGTGTGGTGTTCAGTCACATGACGCATCTCAACCGGATGCGTGAACGTTTTACCGATGTGCATACCCTTCGCGTCACTGGTGGCCCTGCGCATTCTGATGTCTGGATGCAAATGCTGGCAGATGTCAGCGGCTTACGCATTGAACTGCCGCAGGTAGAAGAAACCGGATGTTTTGGCGCGGCGCTTGCCGCCCGCGTCGGTACGGGGGTTTATCGCAATTTCAATGAAGCCCAGCGCAGCTTGCAGCATCCGGTACGCACACTGCTACCGGACATGACCGCACATCAGCATTACCAACAAAAATATCAACGCTATCAACATTTAATTGCCGCAATTCAGGGCTATCACGTCCGTATCAAGGAGCATCATTTATGAGCCAACCTTTTCTACAACTGGCCCTCGACCACTCATCGCTTGAAGCCGCACAGCGCGACGTGACGCTGTTAAAAGACAGCGTCGATATCGTCGAAGCGGGCACCATTCTCTGCTTAAACGAAGGGCTTGGCGCGGTGAGAGCCTTGCGTGAACAGTGCCCGAACAAAATCATCGTCGCTGACTGGAAAGTTGCCGACGCCGGTGAAACGCTCGCTCAACAGGCGTTTAGCGCGGGAGCCAACTGGATGACCATTATCTGCGCCGCACCGCTCGCCACGGTAGAAAAAGGCCATGCGATGGCGCAACGCTACGGCGGTGAAATTCAGATTGAACTATTCGGCAACTGGACGCTGGACGACGCCTGCGACTGGTATCGAATTGGCGTGCGACAAGCGATTTATCATCGTGGTCGCGACGCGCAGGCCAGCGGGCAGCAGTGGGGCGAGACCGATCTGGCACGTATGAAGGCACTTTCTGATATCGGCCTCGAACTTTCTATTACCGGCGGAATTACCCCTGCCGACCTGCCGCTATTTAAAGATATCCGCGTGAAGGCGTTTATTGCCGGGCGAGCGCTGACGGGCGCAGCAAATCCGACACAGGTTGCTGCCGATTTCCATGCGCAAATCGATACTATCTGGGGAGGCGCGCGTGCGTAATCATCCGTTAGGTATTTATGAAAAAGCACTGGCAAAAAATCTCTCCTGGCCAGAGCGGTTGGTGCTGACAAAAAGCTGCGGTTTTGATTTTGTCGAAATGTCGGTGGATGAAACTGATGAGCGTCTGGCGCGCCTTGACTGGAGCGCCGCACAAAGGGCTTCGCTGGTCACCGCGATGATCGAAACAGGCGTTGCCATTCCATCAATGTGCCTTTCTGCCCATCGCCGTTTTCCTTTTGGCAGCCGTGACGAGGCGGTACGCCAGCGAGCACGGGAGATCATGAGCAAAGCGATTCGTCTGGCACGCGATCTCGGTATTCGTACCATTCAACTGGCGGGCTACGACGTCTATTACGAAGACCATGACGAAGGCACACAGCAACGGTTTGCTGAAGGGCTGGCGTGGGCGGTTGAACAGGCGGCGGCATCGCAAGTGATGCTGGCGGTGGAGATTATGGACACCGCGTTTATGAACTCCATCAGCAAGTGGAAAAAATGGGATGAAATGCTCGCCTCGCCGTGGTTCACCGTCTACCCGGACGTCGGCAACCTTAGCGCCTGGGGTAATGATGTTCCCGCCGAACTGAAACTGGGCATTGACCGTATCGCCGCGATCCACCTGAAAGACACTCAACCCGTCACAGAGCAAAGCCCTGGTCAGTTTCGTGATGTGCCGTTTGGCGAAGGCTGCGTTGATTTCGTTGGCATCTTTAAAACGCTGCATGAACTGAATTATCGCGGTTCATTCCTGATTGAGATGTGGACAGAAAAAGCCAATGAGCCGGTGCTGGAAATTATTCAGGCGCGGCGCTGGATTGAAGCACGTATGCAGGAGGCCGGATTTATATGTTAGAGCAACTAAAAGCCGAAGTGTTGGCGGCGAACCTGGCGCTTCCCGCTCATCATCTGGTGACGTTCACCTGGGGCAATGTCAGCGCGGTAGACGAAACGCGACAATGGATGGTGATCAAGCCTTCCGGTGTCGAGTACGACGTGATGACCGCCGATGATATGGTGGTGATTGAAATAGCCAGCGGTAAGGTGGTGGAAGGCAGCAAAAAGCCCTCTTCCGACACGCCAACGCATCTGGCACTCTACCGTCGCTATGCAGAAATCAGCGGTATTGTGCATACCCACTCGCGCCACGCCACTATCTGGTCGCAGGCCGGGCTGGATCTCCCCGCCTGGGGCACCACGCACGCCGATTACTTCTATGGTGCCATCCCCTGCACGCGCCTGATGACCGCAGAGGAGATCAACGGCGAGTATGAATACCAGACCGGCGAAGTGATCATTGAAACTTTCGAAGAACGCGGCAGGAGTCCGGCACAAATCCCGGCGGTACTGGTGCATTCTCACGGTCCGTTCGCCTGGGGTAAAAACGCTGCCGATGCGGTGCATAATGCCGTAGTACTGGAAGAATGCGCCTATATGGGCCTGTTCTCACGCCAGCTCGCGCCGCAGCTTCCTGCCATGCAAAACGAACTGCTGGATAAACACTACCTGCGTAAGCATGGGGCCAATGCCTATTACGGACAATAATCTCTCACGCCGGGGCTTCATCGCCCCGGAACGATAAATTGATATGCTCCCGATTACATTGCGCACAAAAATCAGAAACGTTTAACGCAGGCGATTATAGTTACCGACCAGTTCATTATAAGCTTGTAATGATTTCGGATATGAGTCCTCGACCATCCAGCTTGTGTTTGCGTCCTGAAGTTTCTTTTTATCCCAGTCAGAATACGGGACTTTATCTCTGATACGACGAACATATTTTTTAGATGCAATTTGATATCGGTCTGCTGCCCCTGTGAAGAGAGAATTCATACTGTCTTTACTCACTTCTTTGGCTTGCGCCACCAGCGTTTCAAGTTCAGCCACTTTCTTCATTGCCGCTTCTGCATCAAACTTCTCTTGCGATATCAGGTTATTAATTTGTTTCGCTGAAATCATGGCAGCCAGAGAGTAGTAGTGGAATGTTTTCCCTTCTCTTTGTTCAATATTTTTCAGTTCTACAAGCTGACGCTTATCATTAATTTCCTGAATTGCCGCATGATAAGATTCTGCTACAGGTTCAAAGGCTTCAAGATTTTTTAAGAATGTCTGGTGCAGCGTTTTCCCTTTGGCAAACGCATCGTCTTTATAATTTTCCTGGGTGTAATATTTATCCATTTCATTAATAGTATTCCCCAGCGCGACTGCGGTATTAATATAATTCAACGCTACGCCATCAATAGGTTGCAGCTCAGGCGTTAACGCCACAACACTTTTCACGCCTTTTTCGCACTCAGAAAGACTGGATTCACTAATGCCGTAGATGCCATAAACATGACTCTCTTTGCCCGTTGGTCCCTGTTTAAAATCTTTCAGCCAGTCGGCATAACGCGCCAGACTGCGCTGTACCGGGATCTGTAACTTGTTGTAGCACTTGATATAGATATCCATTTTTTCGTCGAAAACCGCTTGTTCATCGACCACCGGTTGCGCAGGTGTTTCAGGTTTAGCTTCTGCTTTTGCAACGGGGGCTTCTGTAGGTTTCGCTTCAGGAGCAGGTGCGGCAGGTTGATTATTGGCGGGCGGGGGAGTTTCTGTTTCGGCTTTTTTATCATCACAGCCAGTGATACCGAGGGCCATTATAGCGACTATAATAGCGGAAGATAATAAATTCCTTTTCATTTAATTGCCTTATGAATAGATAAATAAGAGAGTAAATATAATAAAGGAAAAAATAAAATGTCACTACACGCGTTTTGTTTATAAATAAACACATATAATTCACAGAATGAATAAGCTCTGCAATTTAATATATAAATCGCAGAACTTAATTTAATTAACAGTTCAGCCGTTGCGGAGGGGGAGTTTCCTGCTCCCCATTATTTAAGCCCCGATTACATCCCATAACGTTCAGAAATAGCAGCATGCTTCTCTTCATTCGCACCGGCTTCTTTGGCAAGACGCCACCAGCACAACGGATGTTCCCAGTCAGCGGTCAATTCACTCAGGCTCTTATCGATATCACCTTTAGAAACTGAACGCGGTGCACTGATGACAAAGTAGAACGCAGACAGCGGCTGTGCATCTTCTCCCTGATGACTGTCCGTTAACGTATAGTCATCATTACTGTTGCTCCAGTAGTACCAGTTTCGTTCACGGAGCGCCTCACGGAAGGTATTAAACTGTTCTTCACCAGGCATAACACCTTCGCAGAACCAGGACTCGCCGTACCCGGTCGGGATAATGGTTTGCAGGCACCCATAGAGCGGAGTGAAATTCTTCTGCTCTTCTTCGTCTTCTGGTCGGGTATTCAACATTTCCGCATCGAAAACGACAATTTCATCAACATGTTGCGGGAAATCGGTCCGGTAAGTCGGCTCTATAACCCTTGCCGTTACCGGCCCAATCCGCTGGGCATAGTAATAGCGGTATTCGAAGTTTTCCCGGAAACGGATGTTCAATAACCCCCATTTTTCGTCGATAAAACCTTCGCCTTCCGTAAGTTCTATTTCCAGCTCGGCTGCAATAACACGCACCAGATCCCATTGTTGTAAGATGCTGGCGGTCGCCATGATATCCCACTGGAGATTGCGAATATCTTCTTCACGGCTAATCAAAAGCTGCTGTAATTGCTGTAAATAATCCAGTTGCCGATCCCAGGCATCCTGTTTTTGCGCCGCCCAGGAGCACATACGATAAACGCCTGGCCACTCGCGCCCTTTTGCGTTTTCCAGCAATTGTTGACCAATTGTCTCCAGTTCACTCCAGTCTTCCTGTTGGTTGATCACTCGCGCGCGGAACCACAGCGCCATATGTAGCAGCCCTGTCTGTTCATACAGCTTCGCCAGGTGCTCAATGGTTTGCTGATCGCCACGGTTAAGCAACAAATCCAGCAGGTCGAAACAGAGACCGTTATCTTCCTCAATATGACTTTCAACGTAACATTGCAAAAGTTCGATCGACTCATTGATCGCATTACAGGCGTTTAATGCATTGACCAGTTTGCCCAGCAATTCAGCATCATCTGGCGTGTTCAGATAAGCACGGCGGAATACCTCTACGTCTTTTTCTGGGTCTGGCTGCGTTTCTTCATCGCTATTTTCAGATGCTTCCACTATCGGGCGAGCAAGCAACTCCGCCTCTTTGGCGGCGATTTTTTCGCTGAGTTCGAGAAATTCACGATCGACACCCAATAACGCGCGTAATTTCGGCATGTGCCGCTGGGCCAGTTTCATCGCCATTTTAGCAACCCAGACAGATTCACGTTCCAGCGCGAGGGTGATTTGCAGTTTTGCCAGATCAACCACTTTGCGGTGCGCCCCAGCCTGCGAACGATGCTCCAGCATTTGTTGGATAATGCGCGCCAGTTGCCAGTGGTTTCTCTGCGGATGGCGAGGAAGCAGTACGGTAATAATCTTTACCCACATGCCCCATGAATAGGGAGTCAGATCTGACCAACGCGGCAATTCCTTCCAGACTTCTTCGTCCTGTCCGCATAACGCCATGATGTACAGTTTTTTCAACTGATAACTGATACGGTCGCGTCCCCAGTAATCATTTTCTTCTGCCAGTTCATCAATCAATTTGCGTGCTTCATCGTAACGCTGAAGGGCAACCAAAATATCGGCACGGGTCGCCAGCAGCGCTTCTAAATATTCACTCCCCGCTGCGTTTACCGCGTCGATTTGCCTGTCGATATAAACCAACGCCTCTTCTGTTTTGTTGGAGTCCACCAGTGCGCTGGCATATTCGCAGGATAAACACATAAAACAGCTCCAGGTCGGATCAATGCGCGCGATGGTCTCTTCACATACCGCCATGCGTTCATTAGCCCAGCCTGGGGCATCTATATTCTCGTAGCAGGCGGATAAATCCTGCGTAACGCAGATAGATTGCGGGCAATCTTTCGCCTCTTCCCGATGTGCTTTTTCAAACAGCGCCACCACATCAGGCAGCACTTTTTCGCCTTCTTCGTGGTTAGTCAGACGATGGCGCATTTCCCAGTGTCCGATAAATATTTCCAGCCACGGATTTTTTGCCACCTGATTAAGTGCTTTCATTTCCGGTAATAATGAATCGCACTTTTCCATTTGCAGATGCAAAACACCTTCTGAAAAATCATCAATAAGTTGCGGAATATATTCTTGCCCGGCATCGCGCAACTCTTGACTATATTTATTGTACCACTCCCATGTATCCATTTTATTTTCCTTGATTAATTAAAACAGGAATAACCTGAGTAAAATCTTCCAGTGCCTGGTGTAAATCCCACTGCTGCTCTTTATTACCGCTGGAACACAAAATCACTTTTAGCGATTTTAATAACCGTAATGCCGCCGCTGGTTGCTGTTGATGTTGTAATGCCGTCACCAGTTGCATGACGCAGGGATTATTAAGGTTGATATACAGACTTGATGTTTTGGTCTTTTGGATTTGCGAAGTAAATTGCCGCGCCAGCATTAACGCCGCGGTGCTGATGCGCTTATCGGCATCATCCTGCTCAAGAATTTGTTTTAATTCCGCTTCCCGGTCTGGCGTGACGACTAACGGTAAAACGGCCGGTTCGAAGCGGGAAATAATTAATTGCTCACCATCGCAGAGCTGCTCTTCCAGATACGCAACCTGCTCTTCGGGCAACTCCGCCAGGCTGAACAACTGCTCATTACCCGTTTGCGTACCGACTTCGATAATCCGGCAGTGATATAACAGCGCCCAACGGCGTAAAAATGGCACCACGGCATAGCGATCGCCACGCGCAACGGGTCGTTGCAGAATGTGGAACAACATCTCTTCAAAACCGCCGTCGCGGCTTAACAGAATATGAATGCTGTTATTGATGCGTAAATCTTTCGCCAGCAACGCTCCTTTTGAGGTTGGCACCTGCAAACGGTCTTTCAGCAAATCAAACAGACGATCATCACACAATGCCGCACCCAGTAACGCCTCGTTGTGGCGCATTAATACCCGTCGCCATATTTCTGGCTGGTTTTGTGCGAGATCGGACAAACCAGAGATCAGCGACTCTTTTAACGCCTCCTGCACCGCAACCCAGGTTTCATCTCGCTGAAGATCTTCCCGGCTCGCCGTCGGCGTCAGTTTCGATGATTCAATCACACCGCCAATAAAACCGGCCCAGGGCGGTAACAGCTCACGCGCTTCGTCATCGAGTAACATGCCGCGCAAAAACAACGACAGGTTGCGGTTATCGCTGGTGCCGTAAGTTGCACCATCCTGAATCCATAAAATCCCGACGGCATCGCTCATCCCCGCCGGTACTACCGGAATGGTACAAATCGGTTCGAAGGAGGATTCAAACTGGGCGGCAAAGGCGAGATTTTTACGCTGCACCAACGCGCGGTGCATGGTTACGCCTTCGGGGGCGACTTCACGCCACGGCGGCTGGAGTTTATTCACCGGCTCGCTGGCATCGCCCACATAGACCGGCTCGTGCAGCAATATGCAGTAGCGGGAAAGAACGCGGTTCAGCAAATTGTTACTCGCCAGATGGCTGTACTCTTCTTTGAGCGTCAGAATGACCTGCGTACCCGGAGCCGAGTTTTGATGCGGGGTAACGGTGTATTTTTGCCCGTCGGTAGAGTGGTATTTCCAGCTCTGATCCGGCGTTTGCCAGGATGTGGTCAACACCGTGACCTCTTTTGCCAGCACAAAGGCCGACAAAAAGCCGAGGCCGAACATGCCAATGAGTCCCGTATCGTCATCCTGCTGGCGTAACATTCGGGTATAACCCACACCAACCGTTGCCAGAAAGCCATGAATTTCACTTTCCGTCAGGCCTGCGCCGGTATCGCTAATGGTGATGGTGGACTTCGCCACGTCAGCTACCACACGGATTAGATTGTCCTTTGGTGCATCAGGTTGCTCAATCCTGCGACGCACAATTGCATCATGCCCGTTCTGCACCAGTTCGCGCACGGCAACCACAGGTGTGGAGTAAAGATGCTTGCTGAGCACCTCAATTAAGCCGTTTAAATTAACTTCTGTTGAATATGAACTGCCTGGTAACTGTAATGTACTCATTTTTCAATACTCATAATCCATCACCCACTATTGAAAATACATTGAGGTTGACAACAAACACGAAATTGCCTGATGCGCTGCGCTTATCAGGCCTACGGAATTCATTAAATCTGTACGATTTACAGGTCGGATGAGGCGTTTGCGCCGCATCCGACAAAAATACTTTGCATTTCGTCAGTAATACTTATTGCTGTTTTTAATGCTGAAATAAAATTGTTTTTTCCTTTACTCATTAGTTACACGTTTTTATTTATTGATACGATGATTAGTTCAAAACGTCCATATAAATAAAATCATTAATTCATCGCGTAACGTGAAAGAAGTATATCTTTAACCGCCGGAGTTAACGAGGATATTTACCACAAATAAACAGTAATTATATTTAAATGCTGAATAATATATTGAGAATTATTTAATAAAAAAATAAAACCGCAACCCGTAATCAGAATTGCGGTATTTTTTAATGATGAATTAAACGCTGAGGATGGGTATAAACCGTTGCCCTGCCTGGCTTACAAAAGCCCACTAATGTCAGGTTACAACGCTCAGCAACTTCCACCGCCAGCGTTGTCGCGGCAGACACCGCAAACAAAATCTCTACGCCGCACATCGCTGACTTTTGTACCATTTCATAACTGGCACGACTGGAAACCAGCACCGCACCTTGCAGCCAGCTTTCGCCTTCCCGCGCCCGGCGACCCAGCAGTTTATCCAACGCTACATGGCGACCCACGTCTTCATGTCCGCCCACCAGTTCACCAGAAGGCAGCATCCAGGCAGCGGCGTGCGTACAACCAGTCAATTGCCCCACGGGCTGGAAGTCATTGAGATGACGTAATGCGTCATCCAGTTTGTTGAGATCAAAGGTCTGGGTGAACGGCAGTGGCTGCACCGGTTTACCAATGTCATTAAGTTGCTCTACGCCACAGACACCACAGCCCGTGCGCCCGGCCAGCGCCCGGCGGCGCTCTTTCAGCCCCATAAAGCGGCGGCTGGAAAGCTCGATTTGCACTTCAAGACCGTTACAGGAAGGAACAACGTCCATACCGAAGATATCACGCGGGTTTTCGATAATTCCTTCTGAAAGCGAAAAACCGAGCGCAAAGAGCTCAAGGTCTTTTGGCGAGGCCATCATCACCACATGCGAAATACCGTTGTAGACCAACGCAACGGGAACTTCTTCCGCGACTTCATCAAGCCGGGAATGTTGTAAATCATCACGCCGCCATAACTCAATTTGACGCATCCCTGTGATATTTGTCACATTTTCGATTTCTTTTTGCTGTGTTTTTTTCACTTTCT
>OBUY01000042.1_pt1 | contig 68465 bp, 55 predicted proteins | sample 1475781 | NCBI WGS metagenome assembly OBUY01 (sample SAMEA2579912, study PRJEB22360) | human gut metagenome | biome: human gut; feature: human-associated habitat; material: faeces | place: Denmark | collected 2008/2010 | reverse complement strand
CTGGGACACTTCACATGAGCGAAAAATACATCGTCACCTGGGACATGTTGCAGATTCATGCACGTAAACTGGCAAGCCGCCTGATGCCTTCAGAACAATGGAAAGGCATTATTGCCGTTAGCCGTGGCGGTCTGGTGCCCGGAGCCTTACTGGCGCGTGAACTGGGTATTCGTCATGTCGATACCGTATGTATTTCCAGCTACGATCACGACAACCAGCGTGAACTGAAAGTACTGAAACGCGCAGAAGGCGATGGTGAAGGCTTCATCGTCATTGATGACCTGGTAGATACCGGCGGTACTGCGGTGGCAATCCGTGAAATGTATCCAAAAGCGCACTTTGTCACCATCTTCGCTAAACCGGCTGGTCGTCCGCTGGTTGATGATTATGTTGTTGATATCCCGCAAAATACCTGGATTGAGCAGCCGTGGGATATGGGCGTGGTGTTCGTTCCGCCTATCTCTGGTCGCTAATCTTTTCAACGCCTGGCTTTGCCGGGCGTTGTTCTTTTTGACGTCAGGCAGGTTACAATAGCTTCCAGTAAGTATTCCTGGAGGCTGCATCCATGACACAGGCTAACCTGAGCGAAACCCTGTTCAAACCCCGCTTTAAACACCCTGAAACCTCGACGCTAGTCCGCCGTTTTAACCGCGGTGCGCAACCGTCGGTGCAGTCGGCCCTCGATGGCAAAAATATTCCTCACTGGTATCGCATGATTAACCGCCTGATGTGGATCTGGCGTGGCGTTGATCCGCGTGAAATCCTCGATGTCCAGGCGCGTATTGTGATGAGCGATGCCGAACGCACCGACAATGATTTATACGATACGGTGATTGGCTACCGCGGTGGCAACTGGATTTATGAGTGGGCCACCCAGGCAATGCTGTGGCAACAGAAAGCCTGTGCGGAAGAAGACCCGCAAGTCAGCGGGCGTCACTGGCTGCACGCTGCTACGTTGTACAATATTGCCGCCTATCCGCACTTGAAGGGCGATGATCTGGCTGAACAGGTACAGGCGTTGTCAAATCGCGCGTATGAAGAAGCGGCGCAACGTCTGCCTGGCACCATGCGGCAGATGGAGTTTACTGTGCCGGGCGGCGCGCCCATCATTGGCTTTTTGCATATGCCAAAAGGCGATGGCCCATTCCCGACAGTATTAATGTGTGGTGGTTTGGATGCGATGCAAACAGACTATTACTCCCTTTATGAGCGCTATTTTGCACCGCGCGGCATTGCGATGCTGACTATTGATATGCCTTCGGTCGGTTTTTCCTCAAAATGGAAACTCACCCAGGATTCCAGCTTGCTGCACCAACATGTTTTAAAGGCGTTGCCAAACGTGCCGTGGGTGGATCACACACGCGTCGCAGCCTTTGGTTTCCGTTTTGGTGCTAACGTTGCCGTGCGCCTCGCATACCTTGAATCGCCGCGTCTGAAAGCCGTTGCCTGTCTTGGGCCGGTGGTTCACACCTTGTTGAGTGATTTTAAGTGCCAGCAACAGGTGCCGGAAATGTATCTTGACGTACTGGCCAGCCGTTTGGGGATGCATGATGCTTCCGACGAAGCGTTGCGCGTGGAGCTGAATCGCTATTCATTAAAAGTGCAAGGATTGTTGGGACGTCGTTGCCCAACGCCAATGTTATCAGGTTACTGGAAGAACGATCCGTTCAGCCCGGAAGAGGATTCCCGCTTAATCACTTCGTCATCTGCCGACGGTAAATTGTTAGAAATTCCATTTAATCCGGTGTATCGGAATTTTGACAAAGCGCTTCAGGAAATCACCGACTGGATCGAAAAACGATTGTGTTAAAAATTTGCTAAATTTTGTCAATTTGGTAAAACAGTTGCATCACAACAGGAGATCGCAATGACGTTACCGAGTGGACACCCGAAAAGCAGATTGATCAAAAAATTTACCGCACTTGGCCCGTATATTCGTGAAGGTAAGTGCGAAGATAATCGATTCTTTTTCGATTGTCTGGCTGTATGCGTCAACGTGAAACCCGCGCCGGAAGTGCGTGAGTTTTGGGGCTGGTGGATGGAACTGGAAGCGCAGGAGTCCCGTTTTACCTACAGTTATCAGTTCGGTCTGTTTGATAAAGCAGGTGACTGGACGAGTGTTCCGGTTAACGATGCAGAAGTGGTTGAGCGACTGGAGCATACTTTGCGTGAGTTTCATGAAAAGCTGCGTGAACTGCTGACGACGCTGAATTTTAAGCTGGAACCGGCGGATGATTTTCGCGATGAACCGGTGAAGTTAACGGCGTGAGTGAAATGTGCCGGATGCCTCGCATCCGGCAATATTAATTAAAACTGATACGTCATCCCAACCGCGACAATATCATCATTATTGATATTCAACTTATTATCGCTATCCAGTTGGTTGATTTTATAATCAACAAATGCTGACATGTTTTTGTTAAAATAATACGTGGCACCAACATCAATATAATTGACCAGATCCTCATCACCGATGCCTTCAATATCTTTCCCTTTTGATAATACGTAACCCAGGGATGGACGCAGACCAAAGTCGAACTGGTATTGTGCGACTGCTTCAAAGTTTTGCGTCTTATTGGCAAAGCCGCCAGAAATTGGCGTCATGTTACGCGTTTCAGAATAGAAGGTTGCCAGGTAAATATTATTAGCATCGTATTTAAGACCCGTAGCCCACGCTTCTGCGCGTTTACCCGTGCCACGGCTTTGCTGATTCTGCTCGTTGGTACGATCAGAGTTGGTATAGGCACCGCTGATAGCGAAATCACTGCCGCCAAAGTCATATGTCAGTGACGTACCGAAGCCATCGCCGTTCTGCTTTTTAACATCGCGGTTTTCGTTTTTTCCTTGATATTGCAAGGTCAGGTTCAGGCCATCAATAACGCCGAAGAAGTCGGTGTTACGATAAGTCGCCAGGCCGCTGGCGCGTTTAGTCATAAAGTTGTCGGTCTGGGCGGAGGAGTCGCCACCGAATTCCGGGAACATATCTGTCCAGGCTTCAACGTCATACAATGCGCCAAGGTTACGACCATAATCGAATGAACCTAAATCTTTATATTTCAATCCGGCAAAGGCGAGACGCGTTTTTTGCTGTGCGGTATCACTCTCCGCTTTATTTCCGGCAAACTCCGCTTCCCAACGACCATAACCGGTCAGTTGATCGTTAATTTGTGTTTCGCCTTTAAAACCAAAACGGATATAACTCTGATCGCCATCTTTACTCTCATTATCACTGATATAATGCATGGCTTTTACTTTGCCATAGACATCCAGTTTATTACCGTCTTTATTATATACTTCTGCAGCTTGTACGGATGCAGATGCCACAATGCCCATCACCACTAATGCCAGAGTGCTCTTTTTCATTTTCATTCCTGATTTTAATTAACGCACAAATATTCAGCGGGAGAGTCCCGTTGAAAACAGGAAAGTTTTTAACCTGAGATTGTTAAAGATATATTACAGATTAATAATATTCTTAAAATGTGGTAATTTATTAAATCTGTAATAAAAGCGTAAACAACTGCCGCTACGCTTGCTGATCCCGCGCAACAAAACGCCATGCTTTGCTCGCAGATGGTTGGCAACCGGCGACAGTCCTGCTAAAACGTTCGTTTGATATCATTTTTCCTAACATTGAATGGCAGAGAATCATGAGTGACAGCCAGACGCTGGTGGTAAAACTCGGCACCAGTGTGCTAACAGGCGGATCGCGCCGCCTGAACCGTGCCCATATTGTTGAACTTGTTCGCCAGTGCGCGCAGCTACATGCCGCCGGGCATCGGATTGTAATTGTGACGTCGGGCGCGATTGCCGCCGGACGTGAGCACCTGGGCTACCCGGAACTGCCAGCGACTATCGCCTCGAAACAACTCCTGGCGGCGGTAGGGCAGAGCCGACTGATTCAATTGTGGGAACAACTGTTTTCAATTTACGGTATTCACGTCGGGCAGATGCTGCTGACGCGTGCAGATATGGAAGATCGTGAACGCTTCCTGAACGCCCGCGATACCCTGCGTGCGTTGCTCGACAACAACATCGTTCCGGTAATTAATGAGAATGATGCTGTCGCTACGGCAGAGATTAAAGTTGGCGACAACGATAATCTCTCGGCGTTAGCGGCAATTCTGGCCGGTGCCGATAAACTGCTGCTGCTGACCGATCAAAAAGGTTTGTATACCGCAGACCCGCGCAGTAATCCTCAGGCGGAACTGATTAAAGATGTTTACGGTATTGATGATGCGCTGCGCGCGATTGCCGGTGACAGCGTTTCAGGCCTTGGAACCGGCGGCATGGGCACCAAGTTGCAGGCGGCTGACGTAGCCTGTCGTGCGGGTATCGATACCATTATTGCCGCGGGTAGCAAGCCAGGCGTCATTGGCGACGTGATGGAAGGTATCCCGGTTGGTACGTTGTTCCATGCCCAGGCTACTCCGCTTGAAAACCGCAAACGCTGGATTTTTGGCGCGCCGCCAGCGGGTGAAATTACTGTAGATGAAGGGGCGACCGCCGCTATTCTTGAACGCGGCAGTTCCCTGTTGCCGAAAGGCATTAAAAGCGTGAGTGGCAACTTCTCCCGCGGTGAAGTCATCCGCATTTGCAACCTCGAAGGTCGCGATATTGCTCACGGCGTTAGCCGCTATAACAGCGATGCATTGCGCCGTATTGCCGGACACCACTCGCAAGAAATTGATGCAATACTGGGATATGAATACGGCCCGGTTGCCGTTCACCGTGATGACATGATTACCCGTTAAGGAGCAGGCCGATGCTGGAACAAATGGGCATTGCAGCGAAGCAAGCCTCGTATAAATTAGCGCAACTCTCCAGCCGCGAAAAAAATCGCGTGCTGGAAAAGATCGCTGATGAGCTGGAAGCACAGAGCGAAAGTATCCTCGATGCTAACGCCCAGGATGTTGCTGACGCGCGTGCCAATGGCCTTAGCGAAGCGATGCTTGACCGTCTGGCGTTAACGCCCGCGCGCCTGAAAGGCATTGCCGACGATGTGCGGCAGGTGTGTAATCTTGCCGATCCGGTAGGGCAGGTGATTGATGGAGGTGTGCTGGACAGCGGTCTGCGTCTGGAGCGTCGCCGCGTGCCGCTGGGTGTTATAGGTGTAATTTATGAAGCGCGTCCGAACGTGACAGTTGATGTCGCTTCGCTGTGTCTGAAAACCGGTAACGCGGTGATCCTGCGCGGCGGCAAAGAAACCTGTCGCACTAACGCTGCAACGGTAGCGGTGATTCAGGACGCCCTGAAATCCTGCGGTTTACCGGCAGGCGCAGTGCAGGCGATTGATAATCCGGATCGCGCACTGGTGAGTGAAATGCTGCGCATGGATAAATACATCGACATGTTGATCCCGCGTGGTGGTGCTGGTTTGCATAAGCTGTGCCGCGAGCAGTCGACAATTCCGGTGATCACTGGCGGCATTGGCGTCTGCCATATTTACGTTGATGAAAGTGCTGACATTTCTGCAGCCCTGAAAGTGATCGTCAACGCGAAAACCCAGCGTCCGAGTACCTGCAATACGGTAGAAACGTTGCTGGTGAATAAAAACATCGCTGATAACTTCCTGCCTGCGTTAAGCAAGCAAATGGCGGAAAGCGGCGTGACGTTACACGCCGATGCTGCGGCACTGGCGCAGTTGCAGGCAGGATCTGCGAAAGTGGTGGCTGTTAAGGCGGAAGAGTATGACGATGAATTCCTGTCGTTAGATTTGAACGTCAAAATCGTCAGCGATCTTGACGACGCCATCGCCCATATTCGTGAGCACGGGACGCAACACTCCGATGCGATCCTGACGCGTGATATGCGCAATGCCCAGCGTTTTGTCAATGAAGTGGACTCCTCTGCTGTTTACGTTAACGCGTCTACACGTTTCACCGACGGCGGTCAGTTTGGTCTTGGCGCGGAAGTGGCGGTAAGCACGCAAAAACTCCACGCACGCGGACCAATGGGGCTGGAAGCGCTGACCACCTACAAGTGGATCGGTATTGGTGATTACACCGTTCGTGCGTAAATAAAACCGGGTGATGCAAAAGTAGCCATTTGATTCACAAGGCCATTGACGCATCGCCCGGTTAGTTTTAACCTTGTCCACCGTGATTCACGTTCGTGAACATGTCCTTTTCAGGGCCGATATAGCTCAGTTGGTAGAGCAGCGCATTCGTAATGCGAAGGTCGTAGGTTCGACTCCTATTATCGGCACCATTTAAATCAATAAATTATCTTGCTTTAAGTAAACCACGTTCTCCTCTTGTGCCGTATTTGTGTCATTGCGGCTTATAATTGCGTCGATTTTGCTCGCGTGTCCGGTGAGATGCCTGGCTGAAAGGTGAGCATATCGACGAACCATTTCGATAGACTCCCAGCCTCCCATTTCCTGCAACGAAGTCTGTTATCAATACAAATTCAACAATCAGCCTTTGTGCTTCATGAGACTCCATCCAGCGGAGCCGTTTATTCTTCGGCTGAGACACTTTTATTATTCGTGCACTATCCGGCATCCCGGCTCAGTAACAAGGATACTCGGAAAAATGCACGTCATGCATGGGGCTGATGGTTCATAATTCACCAATACTGCTTATAAAAATCACAACAAAACCGCAGCAATACCATTTTTACCACCTGCGGCAGGTTGGTGACCTTTCAGTGGTATGTGTGTTGAATGATTAGCAATTCTTATTAATTTTCCTGTCTGTTTAAATATTAGCAGTCAGATAAAATATAACCAGAAAAGATTAACTATTGTAGTTTGTAACAGTCGGATAAGTGATAAGTTACGGTTATTTTGAATTATTTTTATTGTCTGTGTAATTTTTAGACTTTGCATAAAAAAAGCCCACCGTTGAGGTGGGCAAAAGGAATGATTAATTATCTCTGAGAGAAACATCATACTCTCTTTATTATATTTAACATGAAAATGTGGAGAAATTATGGAGTATACGTTAACAGGTTATTAAATAACCTGTTATCAATACAAAACAATACAGTTCTTTACATTCTCATTATTTTTATGAATACTCCTAAAGAGGTGCTTTAACGTAATGAAATAAACAGGGTAAGTATGAATATATTTGAGCAAACTCCACCGAACCGTAGACGTTATGGTCTTGCTGCATTTATCGGGCTGATTGCTGGCGTTGTTTCAGCATTTGTTAAGTGGGGAGCAGAAGTCCCATTGCCGCCACGTAGTCCGATTGATATGTTTAATGCAGCGTGTGGTCCGGAATCATTAATCAGGGCGGCAGGACAAATTGATTGCTCCCGTAACTTTCTTAATCCTCCGTATATTTTTCTTCGGGATTGGTTGGGACTGACAGATCCAAATTCGGCGGTTTATACCTTCGCCGGGCATGTCTTTAACTGGGTTGGTGTAACGCACATAATCTTTTCGATAGTTTTTGCTGTTGGTTATTGCGTAGTAGCCGAAGTATTTCCCAAAATTAAACTTTGGCAGGGCTTGCTTGCAGGCGCTTTAGCACAACTTTTTGTTCATATGATTTCATTCCCTCTAATGGGACTTACACCACCTCTTTTTGATCTTCCGTGGTATGAGAATGTCTCTGAAATTTTTGGACATTTAGTATGGTTCTGGTCTATTGAAATTATTCGTAGAGATTTACGAAACAGAATTACTCACGAGCCTGATCCTGAGATCCCTTTAGGTTCAAACAGATAACGAATTGAATGATAAAAATGGCGCAGATATAGCGCCATTTTTATAGATCAAAGCCGTGGCTTTATTCTTCTTTTCATACGTCTACATCGCCATTTACTTTCTCCTGGACTATGCAGGTATCAATACGCATACTGGGTAAAACTGAGATTCATAAAGTTTCACATATTTTGGGACAGGGTGTGGAAATGCAGTTATGATGAATTAACTGATTTATTTATATAATGGTATTTATAGTTTGTAATGCGAAGAGTGTAGGCTCAACGTGATGACATAAACCCATGTTGCTCAAGTATCGCCCTGGCATCTGGCGAAACTAAAAAGTTGCAAAGTGGCCTGGCTTTCTCGGTCAGACAGGCAAATCCATAGATAGCAATCGGATTATAAGGTTCAGGTATTTCTATAACTTTTACTGATTCAATTGATTGTAAGCCGGGAGCGTAACTGGCATAACCTATGAACAAATCGGTATAATCATTTTCAATTAGCCACTGCGCGGCTATCACATTTTTTGGAAGAGCTAATGAATTTCTTCCCCCCACCAATGCAACCACTCGTTGTCTTATTTTTACTCCAACACTACCCATATTTTCAAAAAGCTGGTGAGTGTAATCACCAGCGGGATCACATCCCGCGGTTGATGTCCCGATTCGCAACGTTTCCCTGTTTAATAAAGAATACCAATCGTCATTTTCATTAAGTTTATTCGCCCGAACATACAGGCACAAACGATTATAGGCAAAAGGTTTAATACACAAAGCATGTCCTGTGGCCATTAACACTTGCGGATGAGCCATATTCGCTGATGCAAAAAGATCACATCTCTCACCCGCTTCAATACGTTCCCTCAATATACCGGCTGGACCAAAGTCACAATGAACATTATCATCCTGAAATCCCAATATAAGTGATTTCCATACCTGGCGTAAACTACCCGCAGCAAGTACACGCATTATTATTCACCTTGATAATTAGTACGGTAAAACTTTCTATACCAGTCATTGGCTATTTTATGCATATCGATATCATTGAATTTTTCAGGATACAGTTTTTTCGCCATCCACAACTCTCCAATACCCATAGCCTCGGGCATCGGATAACCCCATGCTTTTGCATACTCTGGCATCAAATAAACACGATGATTTTTGACAGCATCTATTACCTGCCATTGCGGATTTGACCGTATTTCATTCACCACGCCAGGGTAGCGATTTTGCACAAAAATTACCTGAGGATTCCATGCAATTACTTGTTCCATTGAGACTTGTTTGAACCCTTTAATGGTGGACGCGGCGACGTTTACTGCACCGGCATGTTTCATCATTAATCCTGTGTATTTTCCGGAACCATACGTTGTCAATTCTGGATTAGCCATATAGGCACGAATACGCTTTTCTTCGGGTAGATTCTGCAGCCGCTCACTCACAATATTACGACCATTTTCAGTGGCCTTGATTAACGCTTTAGCCTCTTCAGGCTTATTGATGATATTGCCTATCAGCATAATCCCTTCATATAGCCCTTTTACGTAAGCCTGTTCTTCATCAGCCATTGTTGGATTAAGTTTATTCTTCTCTCCCTCGTCATCGTGCCGCAAAGAAATTGCTACTGCTGGAATTCCAAGGCTACTGATTTTGTCGATCATTTCTTGCGGCGCATAATTGGTGACAAAAACGACCTGTGGATGCAAGGCCACCAATTTTTCAGCATCGACATGGGTTAAATCTCCTAATGATGCCTTGCTGACTAATTCTGGTGCAAGACGTGCATAATTGCTGCCAAGTTGCTGTTTCCAGTTTGACATAACACCCACGATTTTATCGGTGGCATTCATCTGCACTAGAAGATTCAAAGTTTGATGTTGAAGTACAATAATACGATCAACTTTGTCGGGTACTTTCACCTCACGACCAATCTGATCGGTGAAAGTTCGTTCAGCTTGCGTAGTAAATGATAAAGAAAGCAAAAAAATCATTAATAAAAACAACTTATTATTTATTTTCATATTCCATCACACTAAAAATCGGTATATAAATGGTTATATACCGAAATGGTAACACCAGTCAGGCGCTGGGAAAAGTGATTCGGGGATATTTTTGATGTGGTTATATGAAGAGAATGTGATTTTTATTTGTTCAGCAGAAACTTTCAATTCAGTTATCTGTAACCCCAAAGACGTATTGCCAGAATAGCAGAGATAAAGGAGTCGTTACGTTGCCGTACCTCATCTATTCACAATCACCTGATGCGATAGAGTATCAGTACCACCAACTTGTCCGTAAACGAATTATATTGATTTCAATAATAACACTGGCGACACTTTTCTCACTATTTCTGGATATTATTCTGGGTTCTTCCAGTTTGTCAGTCAGTGAGTTATGGCACGCATTAGTGCATCCATTTAGCTCTGATACCAGCATCCAGGTCATTGTTTGGGAAATCCGATTACCCTACGCCTTAATGGCTTTGCTGGTTGGCATGGCTTTGGGACTCGCGGGCGCAGAAATGCAGACGATCCTCAACAATCCATTAGCCAGTCCCTTTACACTTGGGGTTTCCTCTGCGGCGGCATTTGGTGCAGCTCTGGCTATTGTCCTGGGGATCGGGATTCCTGGTATATCGGCAACATGGTTTGTTCCAGCAAACGCTTTTATATTTTCTCTTCTGTCAGCTTTATTACTCGATAGCATGTCTCGTTGGCTAAGAATAGCAACTTCGGGAGTGATTCTTCTGGGTATCGCATTGGTATTCACATTCAATGCACTTGTGGCAATGATGCAGTTTATTGCGGATGAGGATACTCTCCAGGGACTGGTATTCTGGACAATGGGCAGTCTGGCTCGTGCATCCTGGAGCAGACTGGGCGTTTTATTAGGCGTGTTTATCATTGTTTTTCTATGGTCATTTTCTCGCTCATGGCAACTTACAGCATTGCGCATGGGAGAAGAGAGGGCTATGGGGTTTGGTATCAATGCTTATCAACTGCGTCTTTCTTCCCTGTTACGTATAAGTTTACTTGCTGCATTGTCGGTAGCCTTCGTTGGTCCGATTGGTTTTATTGGTCTTGTCTCTCCGCATATTTCCCGAATGCTATTTGGTGAGGAACATCGTTTTTATCTGACGGGAAGCACATTAACTGGAGGTCTGGTGCTCTCTCTGGCTTCAATTGCCTCGAAAAGTATTATTCCTGGTGTCATTATCCCGATTGGTATTGTCACATCACTTGTTGGTGTTCCATTATTTATTAGTATTATTCTGCGTTATCGCAGGAGTTTGTTATGAAAGGCCTTTCACTGTATAAATTAAACGCGGGTTATCAGAAAAAAAACGTAATATGTGATCTTAGTTTATCTGAACTTCCTCGCGGAAAAATAACCATCATTCTGGGGCCAAATGGTTGTGGAAAGTCGACGTTGCTACGTGCCCTGGCGGGGCTGAATAAGGTTAGCGGTAATATATTTCTTGATGGGGTCAACCTTATGCAGATGCCATTTTCAGCCCGTGCCGACAGTACAATATTTCTACCACAGTTCTTACCGCATGACGTGCATTTGAATGTGCTGGAATCTATTTTTGTTGCTCTGCGTGCTTCAAAGATAGGGAGCATAGATGAAAAAACACAATCAATAGCTATTCTCAGACAACTAGGAATAGAACATCTGGCCTTTTGTTATCTGGATCAATTATCCGGAGGTCAGCGGCAATTGGTTGGGCTGGCACAATCATTGGCCCGAAATCCATCTATATTACTACTGGATGAGCCACTGAGTGCATTGGACTTAAACCACCAGTTTCATGTTATGGATTTAGTCAGAAGCGAGACAAGGAGTCGCAATATAGTCACAGTTATGGTAGTTCATGATATAAATATCGCATTACGATACGGTGATTATGTCGTCATGCTAAAAAAAGGTAAACTTATTGCCAGCGGAAATCCAGAAGAGGTCATTACGCCAGAGAATCTGGCTAGTGTATATCATATTCGTGGACGGATAGAGCATTGTTCTCAGGGCTTGTTACAACTTATTGTCGATGGTGTTATTCCGGATTAGCAACGCGTATTAAATATTTTTCATCCTGCGCCTTCCGGCGCTTTTCGACACTTTCATCAGTCAGATTGAGTAAGCCGGTTTCATCTTTGATGGCAAGATTATTTGTATAAAGTATGAGTGCTACCTCGTAATTTGCATAAAAAACGTCCATCAAATGCTATGGATGAGCAGGCTCAGTTTTGATCCCTTGTATAACGGTTTCGATACGCTCTTTTATTTCCTCAAGTTGCTGCTGACGACCTTCAGGTGTTAGTGTCTGGTCTTCATTAACGTCCAAAACCCATCGACGAGGAATTAATGCGCCAAAAACAATATCCATTAGCATCCCCGCGCAATTACCCGTGTTTTTAACAGCAATACGCCCTTGAGCTTGTTGAATATCCAGCCATTCTATTAACAGTTCTCTTGAATGAAGCGTTTTAGTGGCATATAAATAGTCTGAAAGCTCTGGAAAAAGAATTGATTCACGTGTCATTAATTTTAAGAGTGCTTCTCTCTCTTTAGCTTCTTCCTGACCTATATCTAATCGGAATATGCGAAACAGAGTTTCATTAATAGGAAGCATCTCGTTTTCCGGTCTTGGAAGATCGAGGAACAGGGTTTTATATTCTTTAATTACTTCAGAAAAAATTTCCTTTTTATTACTGAATACTTCATAAATTGTTCTTTTTGATACTTTTGCCCGACGAGCAATTTCTGTGGTTGAGGTTTGGGCAAAACCAAGCTCAATGAAGGCACTATACGCACCAATAACTATTGCTTTCTTACGCTCATCAAGTCCCGCACTTTTGGGTCTTCCCCGTCGCACCGGTGTACTCACTTCGCTCTTGTTCATCAAAGACATTTACTCCTGTATTCATTTTTGGTACTTGACCAGTACCCAAAATGGTATCACTATACCAACAACATAAGCAATGATCATAACATGGTGTATGAAAACAACCAGGTAACATCACTTCATAAAATACAGGTCCTTATTTATGAGTCGATTAAATAATAGCATCAGCCCCATTCGTGATCCCCAGGTTATACGTGTTCTGGAACGCATGAATAATGAACGTAAACATCCCCCGCAGGAGCTGTTTCGCGAAGCTCCTGTACTTGATCCTGAAAAATTTTCCGGTTATGGCTTTTCCATAGCCCCAGAGCAGGGGGAACTTATCTACTTACTGTGCCGGGCAATGAAAGCCACTCGTGTTGTGGACTTTGCAACTTCTGTAGGTATGTCAGCACTCTATTTTGCCGCTGCGATGAAAGATAATGGTGGCGGACTGGTGATTGGTTCTGAAATGGTTCGGGAAAAGGCTGAAGTCGCGTCCCGAAATCTGGCAGAGGCTGGTCTTACGTCTTTTGTTGATATTCGTGTCGGTGATGCAAGAGAAACGCTGAAAGATCTCGGTGGTCCTGTCGATTTTATTCTTATTGATGGTTTCCCTCTTGCTGATGGCCCAAGTCTTGCTCGTCAGGTTACTGAGATTGTTGCGCCGCAGCTACGAGTGGGAGGATATATATTAAATGATAACGCAGAACCAGATTTTTTATCTTATGTTCGTGATCCACAGAATGGTTTTATTTCTATAACATTACCGATAAAACGAGGTACAGAGTTAGCACTGAAGATAAGTTAAATATAAGTACGAATGATAAAGTTGAAAAATCATAGTCCTTGTTCATACTGATACTCATCTACTTTTTATCAGAAGTAAAGGGGCATTTATGCCGACGCGCAGAGAGTTTTTAATTAAAAGTGTTGCGGGTGCTTTAATTGTTTCAATGCCTCGCATTGTATTTGCAAACACAAATAACAAAGCAATAAATGCTACAGCTATTACACAAGTTTTTGGTGACGGAGTTCGACTTATTGCGATCGCTGTAGAATTTGAAAAACCTATAAACAAGGAAGAACTTTCAACAATAGAGTTTAGTGTAAAAAATTATCACATCAATAAAACATTTGTCAGCCAGTCAACAGCTTTGGTTGAAGCAAAATCAGGTAAGTACGCGATACTTGAACTGGAACACAGCAAACCACAAAATGAATGGCAAGAAACTATAACGGACCCAACAATACAAAAAGCAGCGCCCAAACAAGGGCAAGGTAAACCTACCTGGGTTGCAGGAGAAAAACTGAACCAAACAATTAAATATAAAGATGCTTCTGCTGTTGTCGTCACACAAAATACCACACTGGAAACTAACGCCGTTTCAAACCTGGTAGTGGATAGTTTTAGACAAGATGAATATAAAGATAAAGAAAGCGGGAAAATACTAAAATATAATTTCTTTATTCCTGAAGAACAAAATAAACCATTACCACTGGTTCTTTTTATGCATGATGCAGGGGCTACCAGTGCACAAGTTACAACGACTCTGTTTCAGGGGTTAGGCGCAGTAATTTGGGCAGAACCTGAAGAGCAAATGAAACGTCCCTGTTATGTTTTAGCTCCTCAATATAATGAAATCATTGCTGATGATGACTGGCGTACCTCAACATTGCTTGATACAACAATAAATCTTGTTCAGTATTTGGTAAAAGAATATAAAATAGATCCTGAGCGTATTTATGTTACTGGTCAGTCAGGGGGATGTATGCTGGCCATCGCCATGAATATTAAATATCCTGATTTTTTCACAGCAAGTTACCTGGTTGCAGGAAAGTGGGATGCGGAACAGGTTGCTCCAATAGCTAAAAACAAATTATGGTTTATGGCCTCAGAGGATGATTCAGGAGCTTTTCCCAGCTTCAACGCGATTACTGAACGTCTTGAGCAATTTGGCGGAAAGGTTTCTCGCGCGGCATGGAATGGCCAGTGGGAGCCTGAGCAATATCGATTTGCTGCCGACACTTTGTTTGAAGAACAAACTAATATCCGTTATACCGTTTTTATAAAAGACAGTGTATTTGATGAATACTCTTCGCGAGAAGGGGCAAGTGGGCATCGTAACACATGGCGTATTGCTTACAGCATAGAACCTATTCGCGAATGGTTATTTAACCAACGTAAACAATAAAAAAATAGACCAGACTGTCATCAGGTAACGTGTTGGCAGTCATTTTTGCCGAGAGACAGAATGAAGACATTATTATTTGTAATTCTATTTTTTTCTGCATCTGTATATGCAGATACGGCATCAAAAATGAATTTTGACGAAATACTTACACGCTCTGCTCAAGGAGATGCAGAAGCACAAGCCAGATTGGGGGAAGCATACCTAAATGGAAACTACAATCAAACGGTGAATTACGCTCAGTCTTTTAAATGGTTGACGAAATCAGCAGCCAGCGGAAATCCCCGAGCGAAACTGGATTTAGGGATTTTATATCTTAATGGGTATGGCGTACCGTTTGATTATGCCAAAGCCTTAAGCCTTTTTGAGCAAGCTGACTTAGCGGGAGAAATGAAAGCTGCACGTTATCTTGGGATTATTTATGAAAGAGGATTAGGCGTTTCTCAGGACTATAAAAAAGCAGCGGAATATTATAAGAACGGCGATAAACATAATGATATTACGGCGCAGTATCGTCTGGCGAAACTTTATGAGCAAGGTTATGGTGTAGAACGCGATTACCAAAAAGCGATAAACCTTTATCTTAAACATATCAACAGAATGGATCATATCACTGCCCCCAGTTTTGTGGCTTTAGGTGATATTTATTCACTAGGATTGGGCGTCGAGAAAAATCCCCAACTGGCTGAAAAGTGGTATCAAAAAGCGATTGATGCAGCTAATACACAGCGTCAGCAGTAGGTGAGTTAATGCTGGCGTACTGAATACACCAGCATTAATCAGGCATGATTATGCGACCAGCCAGACAAGTATTGTTGAACCTTCGAACCCAGAGTTAACGCTTTTTCTTGCGCCCCTGAACAGCCTTAAAACGGGGATTAGATTTACAAATGACATATAGCCGTCCTTTTCGCTTCACAATCTGACAGTCTGGGTGGCGTTCTTTTGCTGTGCGCAGAGAGTTAAGGACTTTCATCATGCCCCCTTTTTCGTGCTAACAAAACGACCAAAACGCTGGGTAAATCGCGCCACATTTCCTTCTGATGAAACGGATCTCAGTTTCCCGGTATAGAACGGGTGTGATTTTGAAGAGACATCAATCGTTACATACGGATACGTTACGCCATCCAGTTCAATCTCACGGTCTGTTTTGATAGTGGAGCCAATTTTAAAGTACTCATCAGCACTGGTGTCGTGGAACACCACGGTACGATATTCAGGATGGATATTTTGTTTCATTACTTCTTCCTGTTACGTTATAACATAACAATAAAGATACATTCTCGTCCAGATAATTTCAACAAAATCCCATGACCACCTGGATATGCGGGATTCCTGCAGCTAACCGAACGTGCCGGAAGTGAGAGATGTTGTTGGCTATCGTTGGTAACGGCACTATTCAGCAGCCGAACTGCTGATTTACGACGTGACCCGCGGAGCAGTATGAAAGCATTTGAGAATGTGGGTAAGCTCTGCTTTACCGGCTGATTATTTATCACACAGCCAAAGTAGCAATTTAGTGAACCAACATGCGCATTGGGTAACTAAAATGCTGACTCAATGCGCAATCTCTTTCAGTGCGGCACAAATACGGTTTTTTTAAGCTTCCCTTTGAAACAGTACAAATACCTCTCCCACAGGCATAGCTATTATGAAGGAGGTAGAAGATACATATATTAAATATCACCTAAGGGAATTGTTTTTTGATGTAATTAATAGAAGTGGAGGAATAAATAGGCATATTCTACAATTGCAACAAAAACAACAATATTAATCAGTTTATTACTGATTTCCTGTATCTTATTCTCTTTCATTGGTATTTCCTCGCTTTAAAAAGAGCGCACCTCATAAGCGCCTTGTATATAGATAGCGAGTTTGGTCAACCAATTTTTTGAGGTGTATCACAAATTTGAAAAGATGTATTACATCAATTATTACTAATCGCACAAAAGTGATCCATATTCGACACCTGAAATTGGTCCTGAGGATTACTCTGCTCTTCTTGTAAGATCCCCGCGTAATTGTGCTATTCACATTTAGAGAGCACCGTATTTACAGCCCGCAGAGGCTGTATTTTCGCCGTAAGGGCAAGTCATGGAATCGATGCTCATGATAAACAGTCAGTTACTATTTACTTATAGATTTCAGCAACACCATGCAGTTTGTTATTCCCAGTCGTAGACAGGATTTTGAACGACGTTGCTCCTTGCTCATCAGCTTTACGAGAAAGCGCATTTGATACCTCATCAAGCGTCAGGGCATTACTGACTGAAACTACACCAATCTTTTCTTTGCCATCTGCATGACGAATCTCCTCAGCAGCAGATGCGGTATTTACCGAAATGAATCCCATGAATAATGCAGTAATTAGTAGTGCTTTCATATCTGATACCTGTTTTGAACGATATATTTGGAAGTTGACGAATATCAGGAGGAGCCTCCTCCTTCTTGATATGTAAATATACAGTTCTAAACTGTCATAAGACTGACTGTCATATGACAACGTTGTCAGATTTTTGAATTTTTTGAATACAGATTCAGGTCGTTAATAATGCATTCCGGTTCTTCAGTAAGGGGCATATTGTTTATATCGAAAACCCCATCATTTTTTTGTGGATTATCACTTTGCAACTCTGCAAACAGAGGGGTGAGATCCTGCTGTGCTTCTCCTCGCTCTGCGACCAGTTCGAACGTTTTATTTTTTGCTGCATCGTTGCTCAGAGCAGTTACCAGAACCTGGGCGATTTGTTCCCGGGAGATAACACCATCTTCCGGTGTTCCCGCATGGCGTCTATCCCCCTGAAGCATAACGATTCTGTGCTCATCATCATTGTTGTAATCAAACCAGCCGGGTCTGACGATAGTGTAGGTATGCCCACTGGCTCTGACCAGGCGTTCAGCTCGTCTTTTCCAGTCATGAACTTCAGTACGTTGATTCCAGCTACTGAGGCGCTCAGTAACGCCAATTGTTGTCATCAGGGCGATGCGAACAGGTGTAGCCATGAATCTTCGCAAAATGTTACGTACACCGCCGTAATCTATCGCTCTGGCACCAATACGTCCCTGACCATCGGAGCCAAGTGTAAAAATGATGGCATCAATATCTTTCGGTAAATCGGTGAGTGTTTCAGGTATTGAAACATCGCCATAGAAAATATCTGTTCCACGAGGGAGTAATTTGATTTTCCGCCGATTCCTGACCAGAGCCACGGGCTGATGGCCCATTGCAATAGCAGTATTCACAACATGAATGCCAATGCTTCCTGTCGCTCCTGCAACGAGTATTTTCATGATAAACCTTCTGATAATTCAGCCTTATTTTCGATACAGCCAGAATATCAATTATCATTATTGTCAATAATGGGGCTAAAATGATTGTGTCTATGAACACCCTTCATGAGTGCGTTTTGAAGGGAATGCTTCTACAAGGAAATCGCCAATGCTCAAAGAAAACTTCAACGAATTGCAAATATTTCTTGTGGTGGCAAGGGAGCGAAGTTTTACCAAAGCCGCGGGCAAACTCGGTGTTTCTCAGTCTGCTCTCAGCCATGCGATTAAGGCGCTGGAGGAAAGGCTAAATATCCGCCTCTTAACCCGAACTACCCGCAGCGTGGCTCCCACGGAAGCAGGGGAGAGAATAATTGCCTGTCTTGAGCCTCGTATTGACGAGCTTGAACAGGAGCTGGAATCACTTATTCAACTGAACGGCACGCCCTCCGGGAATATTCGTTTATCTGCCGGGGAACATGCTGCGCGCAGTCTGGTCTGGCCGAAGCTAAAACCGTTCCTCAGGGAGTATCCCGAAATCAATGTTGAACTGGTGGTAGATAACGGTTTTGTCGATATTGTTGAAGGCCGCTTTGATGCCGGGATCCGTCTGGGTGAAAGTGTGGATAAAGATATGATTGCCGTGAAGATTGGACCGGATATGCGGATGGCCGTGGTGGGAGCACCGGCGTATTTTGCGGCTAATTCCTTACCAGAAACGCCTCACGATCTACAAAATCATCAGTGTATCAATATGCGTTTGCCAACTGCCGGTGGAATTTATCACTGGGAGTTTGAGCGAGAAGGCAAACCGTTACGGGTCAGAGTTGATGGGCAACTGACGTTTAATCTGCTGCCAGAAAGAATTGATGCAGCATTATCAGGATTTGGTATCGCCTGTGTTCCCGAAAACTCGGTTCAGGATTATGTAAAGTCAGGCGAACTTATTCAGGTTTTACAGGAGTGGTGTCCTTCTTTCCCTGGATATTATCTTTACTATCCCAGCCGTAAGCAGCACCCGCCTGCTTTTGCGCTGTTGATCGATGCACTTCGCTACTCGGAATAACGGGTCCGCATTTTGCTGTGGACCCGTTTGGGCATCAACGACCTACGCGTGCCTGGTGCTCAGGCGAGTAACGTTCACCGACGATTTTAATTGTTTCCAGTGCCTGGGTTATCTGCTGTGTATCTTTCTGCGAAAGAATAATGTCGACAGCGCCCAGGTTTTCTTCCAGCCGGTGCAGTTTAGTGGTGCCCGGGATGGGAACAATCCACGGTTTTTGTGCTAACAGCCAGGCCAGTGCAATTTGGGCAGACGTTACCCCTTTCTCTGCAGCCAGCTCACCCAACAACGTGACCAGTTTTTCATTGGCTTCAATGGCTTGTGCAGCGAAACGCGGTACGGTGCTGCGGTAATCATCCTTACCAAAAGTTGTCCCTGGTTTAATTGACCCCGTCAGAAAACCTTTACCTAATGGGCTGAACGGCACAAAACCAATTCCCAGCTCCTCCAGCAACGGCAGAATTTCCTGCTCAGGTTCACGCCACCACATGGAATATTCGCTTTGCAGAGCGGTGACAGGTTGTACTGCATGTGCACGACGAATGGTTTGCACACCCGCTTCGGACAGTCCGAAATGTTTGACTTTACCTTCTGCGATAAGGTCTTTCACCGTTCCAGCAACGTCTTCAATCGGGACATCTGGATCGACACGGTGTTGATACAACAGGTCAATAACATCTGTCTTCAGACGGCGTAATGATCCTTCAACGGCTTCACGGATATGTTCCGGGCGGCTGTTTAAAATCTGCTGCTTATTATCATCACCGAAGGTAAAGCCAAATTTAGTGGCAATCACCACGCGGTCACGAAACGGTTTTAAGGCTTCGCCAACAACTTCTTCATTCAGATACGGACCATACACTTCGGCGGTATCGAAGAAGGTAACGCCACGTTCAACGGCAGCGCGAATGAGTTCGATAGCCTGACGGGTATTTGTTGCCGGACCGTAGCCGTAGCTCAAGCCCATGCAACCGAGTCCAAGGGCGGAGACTTCGAGTCCGGATTTACCCAGATAACGTTTTTGCATTGAATGAATACCTCTTTTATCGCGGCTTAAACATCAAGTTTGCGGCTAGTCAGCCATTCCACCATTGCGGGATCGCGGTGAGAGAAGAACGCGCTGGTTGCAGTATCAAGGGCAGTAATCTGCAGCATATCTTCAGGACTGAGCTCAAAATCAAGAATGTTAATGTTTTCTTCCATGCGTTCTTTTCGTACTGATTTCGCCAGCGAAACGATGCCTCGTTGGTAGATCCAGCGCAAAACAACCTGACCCACGCTTTTGCCGTATTTCTTGCCTATTGCCGCCAATACAGGATGCTGGAACAGACCATTTTTACCTTCCGCAAACGGTGCCCAGGCTTCTGGCTGAATACCACGACTTTGCATCCACGGAACGGCCTGTAATTGCTGGTTGAAGGGGTTAACTTCAATCTGGTTCACCGCCGGAACGACTTTATTAAAGGCGATAAGGTCAGCCAGTCGGTCAGGGTGGAAGTTACTGACGCCAATAGCGCGGATCTTGCCTGCCTGTTGCAGTTCTTCCATGGCGCGCCAGGCACCGTGGACATCGCCGTATGGCTAGTGAATCAAATACAGGTCAACGTAATCAAGTTGCAGTCGATTCAGTGAGCGTTCGAACTGGGCTTTGGCACCTTCGTAATTCGTATCCTGCAACCAGAGTTTAGTGGTGACAAAGAGTTCGTTACGCGCAATACCACTTTGTTTTAGCGCATTCCCAACCTGGGTTTCATTCTGATATGAAGCGGCGGTATCAATCAGGCGATAACCGGTGTCAATAGCGTCAATAACCGCTCTTTCGCATTCGGCGGCATCTGTCATCTGAAATACACCAAAACCCAGCAAGGGCATTTCAATACCGTTGTTCAGTTTTACAGTTTGCATGGTGTTACCTCCCGTTATTGTTCACGGGAAGCATAACGTAAAGGGAGTGATGAGATTAGACGGAAGGATTTGTCAGGGGCTATGAACAAAATTCATTAATCCGCCAGAATGCAGATTTGAGTGGCCTCGTAACCAGGTGGGTCTATTTTATTAATGAATTATCTGCATAAGTGAAATCACAATTTGCATACTAATCGGGAGTTGTATTTTAACTTAGAATAATGATCCATACGTGATGGAGGTGCTTACCGTGGAATTTTCTGTATTAAGCAACAATCTTAAAATGCCGATGGTCGGTTTTGGGGTTTTTCAGGTTACCGATAAAGAAGAGTGTAAACAGTCGGTGTTGAGTGCTATCCGGACAGGTTATCGTCTTATCGATACTGCTGCGGTATACGGTAATGAAGATGCTGTCGGTGAAGCGGTTCGTGAGGCCATTTCGGAAGGTCTTTGTACCCGAGAGGAATTATTTATTACCTCAAAACTTTGGGTACAGGACATGGTCGATCGCGATACAGCAAAAGCAGGAATTGAAGCATCGTTAAAAAAATCGGGCCTTGAATACTTTGATCTCTATTTATTGCACCAGGCAATGCGCGATTATTTCAGTGCGTGGCGCGCCCTGGAAGAGGCTTATGATGAGGGGAAACTGAAAGCGATTGGTGTTTCCAACTTCTATCCTCATGTATTAGCAAATTTTTGTGAAACTGTCAGAGTAAAACCAATGGTAAACCAGGTGGAACTGCATCCCTATTTTGCTCAACCTGAGGCGCTGGCAACGATGAAGTACTATAATGTGCAGCCTGAAGCCTGGGCTCCATTAGGCGGTGGAAGACATAAGCCATTTGAAAACAAAATGCTTCAGAGTATTGCAAATACTCACCAGAAATCGATTTCTCAGGTAATCCTGCGCTGGAATATTCAACGAGGCGTAGTTGTTATACCGAAATCGACTCATCAACACCGTATTGAGGAAAATTTCGCCATCTGGGATTTTTCCCTGACAGATGAAGAAATGGAACAAATTAGTTCACTCGATTTAGGCTATGTTGGCGAATCCGTAAAACATTTTAATCCTGAGTTTATTCGTGGTTGTCTTGGCGTAAAAATACATGACTGATTTTAGTATTTGTTGAGCTATATCATTTGGATGAGGATGTTTTATCTGAGCGTACAGGCTTTATTTTATAAAGTAGTCACATTCAGACAATATGGCTTTTAGCCAGTGCTTTAAGGATATGATCCTTAAATTATTAATCATTTCACAATGAAGAGGCACGTTATGAAAACTATTGGTTATGCTGCACTCTCTGCCGACGCAAAGCTGGTTCCTTATCATTTTAAACGTCGTGAGTTACGTGACAATGATATTGCCATTGAAATTCTTTATTGTGGCGTTTGTCACTCAGATTTACATACAGTTAATGGCGACTGGGGGCCTCAACCTTATCCGTTAATTCCGGGGCACGAAATTGTTGGTGTCGTGAGATCAGTGGGGCAGGGGGTTAAAAAATATCAGGTAGGTGATCATGTTGCCGTTGGCTGTATGGTCGATAGCTGTATGCACTGCGACCAGTGTGAGCAGGGCGAAGAGCAGTATTGCCGCCACGGGATGACGCCAACTTATGGTGCTAAGGATCGGATTAGCGGCGAAATCACTCAGGGAGGCTACTCCAAACATATTGTGGTACGTGAGGAATTTGTCCTGCGGATCCCTGAAAATATGGATTTAGCGAAAACCGCGCCGATTCTCTGTGCAGGTATCACCACGTTCTCACCATTACGTACCTGGAATGTTGGCCCTGGCAGCCGTGTTGGCGTTATTGGGTTAGGCGGATTAGGCCATATGGCGGTAAAACTGGCTGTTGCGATGGGGGCTGACGTTACTGTGATTAGCCGGACGAAAAGCAAAGAGGATGAGGCAAAATCGCTCGGTGCAAAAGGCATTCTCCCGTCTTCAGACCCCGAGGCATTACAAAGCTCAGCCTGCGCATTCGATTTGATTATCGATACAGTTCCCGTTAAACACGACCTGAATATCTACACCCCATTATTAGATATTGATGGTTCATTAGTTATTGTTGGCCAGGTTGGTCCTGTGGAAGAACCTTCAACGATCCCTCTGATTATGGGGCGTCGCCGTGTTGCAGGTTCACTCATCGGTGGTATTGCAGAAACACAGGAAGTGCTGGATTTCTGCGCGAAGCATAATGTCTATCCCGAATGTGAAATGATCAATATTGATCAGATAAACGATGCTTTTGCCCGCCTTGCAAAAGGGGATATGGCGCATCGTTTTGTCATTGACATGGCTTCACTGAATGGCTGAGTAACGGAGTAATTCAGAGCAGCGATTCTTTATATTTACCAATAAATCACAAAATTGAACCGCTGCTCTGGTGAAACTCCTTTTACGCGCAACAACGATGAATGCCATCAAATCATGAAGATTCTTTCGTGCCTCTCATTGCGGAAAGGAAAGAGTATCAGTTTGTATCCTGATGTGACGGAATATGGGAAGTCCCAACATAAAGGGAGCGCGAGTCAGCCCCCTTTGCTTAATTAATCAAGTTTTTTGTCATGAATGAATTTACTGACCAAATCAGCGATTTGCACATTATTCAGGTCAGAGAACGGGAAGTGGGTATTACCTTTTATCCCTACTTCAGGCAGATGAGTCACCGTCACATCCCCACCATGCTTGTTAACCACGTCACGCCACGTACGCGCCATTGCCAGGCGTACTCGCCAACTGTCCTGCGCGGGCATGGCTACAGGCTTATCCGGTATGTTATCGCCGTAAATAATCAGAATCGGGATTTTAGTCAGCGCCATAAACTGCTCCATTGGCACTGGTTCACCCTTCAGCGTGTCGAACGCACTTGGCATAGGGGGTGGGAGTTCTTTTTCCGGGAACACAAAGCCACTTCCTGGCTCGAAGGCGACAATGGCTTTTACCTTGTTGTTTTTTATCGCGGTATACCAGCCTGGACCACCACCCTGAGAGTGAGTGAAGAGGATTGCCGGACCTGATTTATCCACTACGGCAGACATCGCATCAGAGATGACATTGACATCAAACGGCCCTGTATTCGGGGTCATCTGGCGGAAATACTGATTCAGTGCCTCTTTGTCGTGGGAAAACTGGACGCCTTTAAAATACGCTGGCCACACGCCAACACGGAACTGGTTAAACCACATCTGCTCATCGGGTTTTGGTGTAACCGTACTTTCTACAGTGGTACGTCCGGCATCACCCCGACGCGGCTGATCGACAATATACGTGGAGAATCCGCGACGCAGGAATATGTTCTGGAATCCTTCACGACCATCCGGCGTACTTTCCCAGGTACGGGAAGATTGACCTGCGCCGTGTAGCATAACGATGGGATATTTATGCGGATTCTCCGGGATTTGGTAGAACACTGACGCATGATCGCCATGATAAGTTTGCCCCGCCGAGTCCAGCGGCTTTTTCGCATCAAATGTTCCTGGCGCGGTGATGATGGTGCCCCCGGCAGAAAAGCTTCCTTGTTCCTGAATGACCAATGGTTCGGCAGAGACCGACTGCGCCGCCAGACCTCCTGCCATCATGCAGATAGCCAGCGTTTTTAAGACAGTTTTCAAGATTACATCCTCTGTTATGGTTGCCGTTCAATCATATCTGAGTTACCAGCGTTAATTATTTTGCCCCCTTGATTGCCTTTATTTGGCAGATTCATGAATGCGGATGATGAATCACATATGTTCTCTGATCAGGGGGCCAGTCTGCATGGCGACCTTCTCTATTTGCTTTCAATCGCTTTTTGCAGTGCCTCTTCAGCTCTTGTGGCCGCATCATGGTCACCATGTTCACGCAGAACCTGTGCCAACTGCCGTAACTGCGCTGCTGTCAGGCCAACTCTCATGCTTGCTCGCGTATGTGACAACAATTGGGCTTCAATGCCTGGCGTGGCTGCTAATGCGCCAACTGTTGCCAGTTCACGGCTTTGCCAGTCGAGGTTATCGCGGGCGAAAATGTCCCCGAACAGATGCGTTTGCAGGAATTGATTTATCGTGGGCGCAAAATCAAACAGTGGCCCCTGGACAGGCGCTCCTGCGATTTTAGTCTGGTTTGCGATACCGACACGGCGAAGCTCATCCCCGACGGGAACCGGGGCGATTGGCTCTTTACCTTCAATGTCTTCGATGCCACGTTGTTTACGTGCTTCGACGACTTTCATCAGCTCATTCAGAGCATTCAGGCTGCGGGGGAATCCGGTATAGGCATAGAGCTGGATGAGAATTTCTTTAGCTTCGTTTATCGTGAGTCCTGCATCAAGTCCCTGATTAAGTGCTGCATTCAGCTTATCCATCTGACTGCTGGCCATTGAGGCGGCAATCAACGGGATGGCCTGCTGGCGAGCTGAAAGCGTATCTGAAACCGTGTATTCATGATTCATTTTGGTAGCTCCTTTATTGATGAGCGCAGCATTTGCGGTAAGCGCAAAACCAAAGGTTAGCAGTACCGCTGCCGTTAATATCTTAATGGGCGTGGTATTGTTCATCTGTCACTAACTCCTTCCAGTTAACGCTTTTGCCATCCACCACGCCGGTTATTGCCAGATGTGTCATCGCGCTACCGGGGGCTGCGCCATGCCAGTGTTTGACGCCCGCCGGGCAAGAGACAACATCGCCAGCACGGATCACCTGTACCGGCTGGCCTTCTTGTTGGGTGAGCCCAACACCAGCGGTCACAATCAGCCGCTGACCAGCCGGATGAGTATGCCAGGCGGAGCGAGCGCCTGGTTCAAAGGTGACATAAGCCGCGGAAACACGGATGTCGTTGTCTGCGTTGAACAGCGGATCAACCCGGACACGACCGGTAAAGTTCTCCGCTGATCCGTACACCGCATTCTGGCTTCCGGCGGGAGCAATATGGACAGCGGAATTTTGCTCCACTGCCCAGGATGAAGCGGTGAAGAGTGGCAGTAGTAACCCGAGATAACGTAACTGTCTGATCATGCAAAGCGTCCTTATCTACGATGATGGAGGGGATGCAATGATTCTAATCAGCGTGACATGTCGTCAGGCTGACGCCTCCCTGACAATTTTGTCAGTTAACGCTGCACCAGACTCAGTGCCTGAAGGCGAATTGCCCGCTGTTTTATTTGCTTGCATCGCAAAGGTGAGGCCAAATGTATTGATGCCACCTTCACTACGGGCAAAGGCATCTCCCCGGTGCATAATAGCGACGGCGCGCACAATCGACAGACCCAACCCATGATGGGCATCACTTCTTGCCCGGGAGGTGTCGATGCGATAAAACCGCTCAAAAAGCCGGTGTAAGTGCTCAGGTGCTATCGGATCGCCCGGATTGGAAACTTCAACACAGGCCTGATTATCTCTTTCGCTTAACCGCACGGTAATCGTGCTATTGGAGGGGGAATGTCTTGCGCTATTTTCCAGTAAATTGGCCAGTGAGCGGTGGAACAGCCGCCGATCGATAAGCGCAGTGACATCGCCTTCAACATCCAGCGAAAGCTGTTTTTCTGTAAAAGAAGGCTCGACATATTCTGCTGTCTTAAGGGTTTCTTCTCGCAAGGAGACTTGTTTAAGCTGAGACGCATGTTCCCCCGCGTGGGCATGAGACAGGAACAGCATGTCATTGACAATAGACGTCATACGTTCAAGCTCTTCCAGATTCGAGCCCAATAATTCTTCCAGTTCTTCATAAGATCGTCGGCGTGATAGCCCCAGTTGCGTTTGGCCAATCAGGTTAGTCAGCGGCGTGCGAAGTTCATGAGCAACATCAGCATTAAAACTTTCAAGTTGCCGCCAGGCGATTTCCTGGCGCTCCAGCACGCCATTAAATGATGAGGCCAGTTGCTGCAACTCTTCGGGCAAGGCTCTGGCATCCAGTCGCTGACTATGATCCCCTGGTGCGAGATGTTGCGCCTGCTTACTGAGCATTCCCACCGGACGCAGGCCAATCTTTGAAACAACGTAGCCCAGCAGGGCGACGATCGCTACGCCCAGAGCAGTAATGATCAACAGTGTCCGCGTAAAGGCATTGAGCGTGCCCATGTACGGCGTGGAGTCAATGGCGACCACATAACGTAACTCAGGTCTTTCACCATTTGCCGGAATCGTTTTCACTAACAGAAACAGCGAGCATGCGCCCTCTGATGCGCCGGGTACTTTATTAAATCCCTCCCGCAAAGAAGACCACTGAACTCCCACTGGCGGTGTTCCTCCCACGCTGAAACGCGGGTTATCGCTGACTATCCAGTAGCGCACGCGCTCACCTTCGGAATTGGCTAATACGGTGAATTTATTGGCAAGCGTGGACCAACCGTCGGCTGAGGTTCGAGCGGTGATCCACGGACTCATCAATGATTCCCTGAACAACAGTTCGTTGTGCATCTGTTTTTGTAAGGAATCATGCAAAGAGCTTCTGAGCAGGATGCCAATAACGGAAACAATCAGCAGCGCGGATAAGGCAAACATCAGCGCCAGGTGGACAGAGATGGAACGCTTGAGCATGCTTATCCCCTTTATTTACTCAGGCCGGACTTCGAGGACATACCCCATGCCGCGAACGGTATGAAGCAACTTAACGTCGAATGGGGCATCAACTTTGGCGCGTAAACGTTTAATAGCGACTTCAACCACATTGGCATCACTATCAAAATTCATGTCCCAGACTTGTTCGGCAATCATCATCTTTGACAGGAGCTCCCCTTGATGGCGAGCGAGCAAACTCAACAGGGAAAACTCTTTCGCGGTTAGTTCCAGTCTCGTTCCTCCGCGAAATACCCTGCGCGCCAGTAAGTCGAGATGCAGATCCTGAATATGAAGCTGAGTGATGTCTGCGCCATCCGTAGGGCGGCGACGCACCAACGCCTGAATACGCGCCACCAATTCAATGAGTGAAAAGGGCTTAGGGAGATAATCATCTGCTCCCAGACGCAGCCCTTTGACGCGTTCGTCGACCGATCCCCGTGCTGACAGCATCAGCACGGGGGTCTGTTTCCTGGTCCGGACGCCTTCCAGCACCTGATAACCATCCATTCCGGGTAGCATCACATCAAGAATTATCGCGTCGTAGTCTAATTCCAGCGCATAATGAAGCCCTTCAGCGCCATTGGCAGAAATATCAACGATGAACCCTGATTCTTTTAATGCACGGCTGATATATGTCGAGGTTTTCTCTTCATCTTCTATAAGTAAAAGGCGCATAATATTTATCCCGCTCCATTAATGATTTTAGGGCACTGGTTTATTTATCGAGTCCTTTATCGTGTAACCACGATGCCATTATCCCGGCAATCTCCTGATTATTCTTTTCCGCCATCAGGAAATGAGAATTGCCTTTGATGCCAATATCAGGGAGATGGACAAGGGTAGCATCTCCACCGTGACGGTTGATGGCCATAACAAATTGCTTTGCCATTTCATATTCACTTCTCCATTTATCCGGGCCAACGGCCGTATCCGGTTTTTCAGCAATAAAATCGCCATAATAAATAACGATTGGGATCCGCGTGAGTTTGAGAAACTCGTTCATGGGAACTCCCATCGCGGAAGCGCTCAAGGGGGCAAATGTGGTTTTCACCGGGGATGGCATCTCATTTTCCGGGAAGATAAATGGTGTTCCACCTGGCTCATAAGCAACAATAGCTTTTACATTGTCGGTATAAAAGGGGGTTCTCCAGCCAATAGTGCCGCCCATCGAGTGAGTGATTAAAATACCCTGGCCAATTTTTTCAAATAACTGAGCAAGTGTTTTCGCATTCAGCTCATTATCAAGTTCTCCTGAGTAGGGATTCCAGGAACGCTGGAATGCTTCAATACTTTCAGGATTGTCAGGAAACTGCGAATTTTTAAATACGCCCTGTTCATTGCCAACACGGGACAACAGAAAAAATGTCTTGTCGGCATACATAGGATTGCCCGCCCAGGGATTTTTACCCGTATCATCTTTGGTTGATAAACCGGCTTCACCCATACGGGGTTGGTCAACGAGATAAACACTATAGTTTTTTTTCAGGAAAATATTCTGGAATCCATCGCGTCCATCTGGTGTACTTTCCCATGTTCTTTTGGTTTGTGCCCCGCCATGCTGGAAGACCAGAGGATATTTATGTGTATTTACCGGAATTTGGTAGAAGACGTAAGCATGATCGCCATAAGCTGTCTGACCATCAGGAGACAGAAAATTTTGTTCTGAAAATGTGCCTGAATGTTTTACCGTTGTACCACCTACAGTAAAGCTTCCCTGGGTTTGTAATACAATATGCGGTTCTGCACTTTGGCTCTGAATGTTGTGCATTGCGCAACCAGAAACAGAAAATATCAGTCCGGACAACAAAACATTACCGACCGTTTTTTTGAAGGAAGTTTTATGGCTCATATATTATCTCTGATATTTTATTATGGCTTCAAATAGTGCTCCAGGTATTATCCAATACCTGTCATCATTGCTACGAGAGGCATCGTAATAAGTGACACCAGTGTGGTTAACGTTGCACCTTTAAGAGCTAACGGATAAACTTTTTTATTTAACATCTGAGCTAATAAGGGAGTTCCGGCACCAGCCGGCGTCGCTACCGCAGCCAGCAGGACACCCAGTAATAGCCCATTTGTAATGAATAACTTCATTATTAATATAATGACAAGCGGAATAATGACCATTTTAAAAAAAGTGAATACCCATACTTTTACATCCTTAAAAACAGATTTCCATTCGATGTCTAACAGGAATGAGCCAATCAGTAGCATTGAAACCGGGCCAGTTATTGCGCCCAGCATTTTGATTGGTTGTGCAATGACGTAAGGAATGTGTATATTTGAAATATATAAAATTAAAGCAAGGATACAGGCAATAATCCCTGGGTTGATGACGTTTAACATATTTCTCAAGCTAAGCGCTTCAGCATTTCCACTCTGGTCTTTCATGCAGTAATAGCCATATGAAAAGAATAATAAGTTATATGGGAGTAAAAACACAGTGATATAAATCATGGCTTCAGCGCCATACAATGAATATATCATTGGGATCCCCATCATGGAAATATTGGTAAATGTTGTCATAACAGTAACCACACCATGATATTCTCTTTCATATCGTAAAACTCTTGCCAGTATACGGCTGCAAATAATCAGTAAAATAAGCGCAGTAAATGCAGATGCAAGCACGATGGAAAGTTCTTTTCCGGAAATATGTGGTTGGTCAGTGGTTATCCCGGAAACTATAATGGCTGGCATCGCAAAGTTAAAAACAAGAGATGTGAGTTGGGGAGTGTTTCCTGGTGTAATGACTCCCACTTTACGAGCTATAACGCCAACGCCAATAAGAAGAAAGAAAATGATAAGTTGCTCAAGTGTCGCCATATTAATATCCTTGCCATGGTATATATAATAATTATTAACCCGGAAGCTGTGAATTTTATTTGTTGAACTGTTATAAGTGACTTATTTTATACGGGGTATATCACAACCGCTTAAGTCAGGTTGAGTATAGCAACATATTTATGTGCATTTGAGAGAGCTTTACCGATAGGGTTAATCAGCCTGATTCATAAATCAGGTCAGGGAAAGGGTCTGCGTTCTCTCATTTCAACCACCGACAACAGAAAACGCGATTGTCAGGGGCGTTTCCTGACAAAAATGTTATTTAGCGGTCATGATGCTGACAGTTTTTTCTCTCTACCCTGTGTCTGAATGTTCCATCTCGCTTGCCTTATGAACACGCATTTTTATCGGGAGAAACCATGAAATTGACTCTTTTAAGTGCAATGCTGATGACGGCGGTAGTCGGTATCACCTCAGCCAATGCAGCAGATTACAAAAAGAACCCATTTACTCTCGTTTATGACGGGGCTATCACCGAGAATGTCGCAGGTAAGGTCAATATCCATCCGGTGAAATATGATCTCCATGGCATTCAAATTGCAGCAAATGTGTATACACCGGCTAACTATGATCCTGCGAAAAAATATCCGGCAATCGTGGTGGCTCACCCTAATGGTGGCGTAAAAGAGCAGGTTGCCGGGTTATATGCCCAACGCCTGGCAGAACACGGATATATTACCATCGCCGCCGATGCTGCTTATCAGGGGGCCAGCGGAGGTCTGCCGCGTAACGTAGACAAGCCCGCAAATCGTATTGAAGATATCCACGGCATGGCTGACTTCATCAGTCAGTATCCCGGTGTTGATAGCACCCGTATTGGCTTGCTGGGGATTTGTGGAGGAGGCGGCTATTCACTTGTTGCCGCTGAGACGGATAAACGCTTCAAATCGATTGCCACCATCAGCATGTTTAATTCAGGTCTTGTGCGGCGTAATGGTTTTCAGAATTCACAGTTGGATACTATCCAGCAGCGGCTCCAGCAGGCTTCTGACGCACGAGCTCAGGAAGCAGCCGGAGGTGAAGTGCTTTACTCCGGTGATGCCAACCTGACTGATGAACAGATCGCTAAATTGCCATTTGCTTTGTACCGACAGGGCTATGAGTATTATTGGAAAACGCACGCACATCCAAATTCAACGTTTAAATACACCACAAGTAGTTTGCTGGATCTGATGAGCTTTGACGTGACAGACCATATCGATCTCATCAATCAACCACTGCTGATGATTGCCGGTACAAAAGCGGATACGTTGTACATGACTGAAGATGCATTCGCTAAAGCCGCAGGTACGAAAAACAAAGAACTCTTCCTGATCGATGGCGCTACCCATATTGAGACATATTGGGTGTCTGAATACGTTGACCAGGCGACGCAAAAATTAGACGTTTTCTTTGATAAGAATATTTAATTAGCCTCCGATGCTCTCCAGCAGGCTGGGGAGCATTCGCGCACTCTTCGTCGCTGGGAATAAGGACACAGGTACTGAATTTTCCAATACAGGCTAATGTGAATAATGTCGATGCTTTATATCAGGAAGTTTATATACTCAACAAAGAAACATTGAGCATCAAAAAGCGTCAGCCTCGCCTGTACAAAGAGAAGACTGACGCCTGAATAATGAGAAACAAATTCTGTTCTGATTATAAGAATTTAAACTTTAAAATCTGAACATGATTCATGACTTCGTTGGTTGAGGATATCCCGTGCTGAATCGGCCATTATCATGACTGCGCCAGCCAGCATCAGGGTATCCTTCAACACCAGACGACCGGCACCGGATAAATAAGGAAAACCATGATGAGCATCCCCCAGTGCGGGCACCCAGGCTTCAGGTGTGGTGATTAAAAATGAGAGTGTTACCAGAGGTGTGGCAAATGACATCAGTCCTCCCAATAAACCCAACCACCGGTTAATAGGGTTAGCCAAAACCAGTAGCGCAATCATCACCTCCACGACGCCAAGGCCATTGGAAAAACCATAGGTATTATTGGTAATTTGCCATGCCCGGGCTTCTGGCTTGTATTCGCCTTCGTGAGTCAGATACTGTTTGTAGTCTTCCGGATGTTCATAGAAGAACGACATTAACGGACTGTTCGCGACGAATGGTGTAATGCTGTCTGCCTCGTAAGGGACAAACTTTAATAACCCAATCCACATAAAAACAATCGCAATGCTCAGTCGAATCAATGTCAGGCCAACTTTATCCCCCCGACTTAACAGGTGCAGGTATTTTTCCATTGTAAACATCCTTATTTATACAATACAGCCGTTGCGGTTGAGTTATTATCAATTCGCATTGAGGTGACTTTCCATGATGAAGCATCGTATTTTCTGGCGATATCAGCAATGGCATCCTCCAGAACTGTTGGTGAGGCTGATATTGACGAGACGCTGACATGTTTCAGAACTATTTTGTCATCTGCATTGGTGGAAAAAGCCATAACGCCAGATAATAGCGTTGCAAATAAAACAGTTTTTTTAAACATATAAAATACCATCAATGAAGTGATTAAGAAGTTATAGAATAAGCAAAAGCTAATAAAATGCTTTTCTCTGAGACGCCAGAATATTTGTCCTGGCGTCTGATTTTTGGGTTATTTGACTAATGAAAATAGATCATTGAGCGATTCGCTCATCGACGGGTGAGTAAAAATCTGATCGCGTAATACGCTATAAGGCAGTCCGGCATCCATCACCATTTTCACTATATTGATCATCTCGTGGGAATCAACACACAGCAGTGATGCCCCTAATATGCGTTGGGTTTTATTATCGACAATCGCTTTTAATACCCCACGGGTATCGTTCATCACTCTGGCGCGCGGAATTGCTGTTACAGGTAATGTTGCCACCTGAATATCCGCGCCGCTTTCCCTGGCCTGCTCTTCCGTTATACCAACCCGGGACAGCGGTGGAGTCATGAATACGGAATAAGGCACATTTTTCCGATCGTCTGTGCTACGTTTGCCTTCTCCCAGTAACTCATCGCGCACGATGCGGAAGTCATCCAGTGAAATATAGGTAAACTGTAGCCCGCCGGTAACATCTCCCATCGCCCAAATATTGTCCGCTGTGGTATGTAATTGCTTGTCAACGACAATTGCTCCGCGCTCGTTTACCGCGACACCGGCATTTCCTGGCTTTAACGAAGCAGCAGCCGGTTGACGGCCGGAAGCTATTAACAATGCATTCACCGCCAGTTGGGCGTGCCCGGTATGCACTTGCACTTTATTTTCATCGTGGCTGATTCGCTCCACATGGGCATTGAGGATAATATCGACGCCCTGTTCGCGTAAAATAGTCGCGATATTATCAGCAATATCCCGATCCTCACGAGGCAAAAACAGAGGCGCGGCTTCGAAAATAGTAACCTTACTGCCAAAATTGGCGAACATAGAGGCGAACTCAACGCCAATATATCCCCCGCCCAAAATACCTAAATGCTCGGGTAATTCCTTCAGATTCAGTAATCCGGTACTGTCATAGACGCCAGGCGTTGTGGTTATTCCAGGAATTGGCGGAATCACGGTTTGCGCACCGGTATTAATAAAAATTTTCTCGCCACTAATCTCCAGATTTCCCTCAGGTCGATGAATGCGCAGAATATGGTTATCGATAAACTCCGCTTGTCCGTCGATCACGTCGATATTGGTCATATCTGCAAGATTATGGAAATTCTTATCGCGTAATAAACTGACGACCTTATCTTTACGCTGCATGGCACTGGCAAAATCTACGTGCTGTTGTGCATCATGAACCAACGTCTTGGTCGGGATGCAGCCGATATTAATACAAGTCCCGCCATACATTGCGTTCGATTGTTCGATGAGGGCCACACGCCAACCCGCTTTAGCCAGCGTGACGGCTAATGTTTTTCCTGCCTTACCAAAACCAATAATAACTGCCTGATATTTATTCATGATAATTTCCTGTCGAAACGTATTCATTTGACATAATGACTATAGACGTAAAGGCAAAAATAATATTTCTTCACAACGCTTAAAATTTTGTCTTATCGTCTTGTGTTTATTGTTTTTTAATCAGGGTCACAATATGACGATGATGATTAACTAGTTGATGATATTAGATTAATGCTTATATAAGATTGCTGCTGTCTGTAATCAATAACTACTCAGGAGTCTGATATGGATGCCCTTAGCCGTTTGTTGATGCTTAACGCTCCACAAGGAACGATCGATAAAAATTGCGAGTTAGGAAGCGACTGGCAGCTTCCACATGGCGCAGGAGAACTGTCGGTTATTCGTTGGCATGCGCTAACACAAGGTGCGGCGAAACTGGAAATACCGACGGGGCAGACCTTTACGTTACGCTCAGGGAGTGTGGTTCTGTTACCACACAATTCAGCGCATCGCCTGAGTCACGTCGAAAATGAATCGACCTGTATTGTCTGCGGCACTCTTCGACTGCAACGTTCGGCGCGTTATTTTTTAACCTCTTTGCCGGAAGTGCTGGTTTTGGCACCGGAAAGCGACAGTGTGGAATTTCACTGGCTGAGGGAAGCGATTCCTTTTTTACAACAGGAATCCAGATCGGCAATGCCGGGAGCGGATGCACTGTGTAGCCAGGTCTGCGCGACACTATTTACACTCGCGGTACGTGAATGGATTGCACAGGCTAATACAGAGAAAAACATTCTCAGTTTGCTACTGCATCCGCGTCTTGGTGCGGTGATCCAGCAAATGCTGGAAATGCCCGGACACGCCTGGACCGTCGAATCACTGGCCAGCATCGCTCACATGTCCAGGGCAAGTTTTGCCCAACTTTTCCGTGATGTTTCCGGAACTACGCCACTGGCTGTATTAACAAAGTTACGCCTACAAATAGCGGCCCAGATGTTTTCCCGGGAAACGCTCCCTGTTGTGGTGATTGCTGAGTCGGTAGGCTATGCCAGTGAATCATCTTTTCACAAGGCTTTTGTCCGCGAGTTTGCTTGTACTCCGGGAGAATATCGGGAAAGAGTCAGACAACTTCAGGAGGTTATCTTGTAAGCTAAGTATGAATAAGATTACCGGGCATAAAAATAGAGTCTGTCATACTTAGCGTAGTGGAGGAAAACAGCAGGATGTTCTGGAAGATATAAAGAACATCCTGGCATTCTGGAGATAAGATTTTTGTTACTTAGCCTTTATTTGTGTTCTGACAAATATAAAAGCATATTATCGCATAAACCAGAAATAAAAGAGGCCAACTTTTAAGCCAAGTATCGCGATGTAGGCACAGCAATATTTCATGGTGCCAGACATTATTTGATTAGCCTGTCCTTCCATTTTCGTGGCTGAAACGGCAATGGCGATACTTTGTGGCGAAATCATTTTTCCTCCCGTTGCACCGGAGGTATTTGCCGCCGCCAGCCAGTTGGGATCGATATGTAACTTACTGGCTGCAATAGTTTGCAGTTTGCCAAACAAAATATTCGAGTTAGTGTCGCTACCAGTGACGAAAGTACCCAGAGCACCAATGACCGGGGCGAGGAAGACATATGAACTTCCTGTGAGGTCGACAATTGACTGTGCCAGCGTAGAAATAATGCCGCTGAGATCCATAACTGTTGCCATAGCGACAATAGCCATAATTGCAATAATAGAATTTTTAAGTTGGAGCACGGTTTTGACAAAAACTTCCAGCATACCGCGTGCTGAAGCCCCCTGAATAAAACCGCCGAGAATAGTCGCAAAGATAATCAGCATTCCTGGCGTCGTGAGCCATTCGATTTTTAACACCAATGTTCCACCATCGACCAGTGAAAAATGCAGTGCTGAAGCTAACTGAGATGCTGCCGCCTTTATCGTTGGGAATAACGGTGAGCACAACAGAATAAAGATAAAAATGAACAGGTAAATAGAGCCGACCCGAAACAGCACCTTTACTGAGCGTGGTGCCATTTCACGGGTATGGCTGGCTTCAATACGCCACTCGGGATCTACGTATCTTTTGCGTAAACGGCTGGCAATTGCGACAGTGAAAAGGCTAACCAGGCTGCCAGCAAAAGCGGGTAATTCGGCACCGAGATGTATGGCAACAAAATACTGCGGAACAAGTGTCGCAATGCCACATAGCAGCGTGATAAGGAATACGCCGCGAATTGCTTTCACACCGCCGCCAATAATACCAATAATGACAAAGGGCAGCAGGAGATTAAAAATCGCCAATTGCAGAATAATTGTGCCACCTAAGGTGTAAACCGACAGGTTAACCTGTTCGGCCAGAATCGAAACCGGAATACCCACTGCCCCAAACGCTGTAGGTACGGTATTAGCAACCAGTGAAGCAATTGCGGCTTTCAGTGGGTTGAATCCCAGCGCGATGAGGATACCGATAGGGATTGCGACCGCTGTACCGTAACCGGCGGCAGCTTCAAGAAAACCACCAAAACACCACGAAATAAGGAGTACCTGGATACGCTTATCTTCGCTAATACTGGCGAGAATATCGCGGAGAATATCCAGCGCTTTGGTTGCCTGCATCACGTTATAACTGAATATCGCGCCGAGGATCACAATCACTATCGGCCATAACCCTTTGAGTGCGCCATAACTCACGGAGGCTTTAAGATTTTGTACTGGCATGTCCCAGAACAGGACAGATAAAACAGCAGTGAATGCCAGTGATATCAGAACTGAATAATGGATAGGCATCTTCAGTTTCAGAATCAGAAATACCATAAGGAGCAAAGGTGAGAGTGCTATAGCAAACATTAAATATCCGTGCATTTCTATTTCCAACTATATTGCTTGACCTTGTTTATATATTTTCCCGAAGAAGGCTATCTCATTGTAAAAATAAAAAATGCAAACTGAATCGCTTCAGTAAAATAAAATTATGGCTGTTGATGATTGTATGTTTATTGTTGATTACTCGACGTATAAAACAATGAGTGTATATTTTCACAGCCCCAAAATGAGTAGCTCAAAATAGGTATGGGGGTTCATGGCTATGAACTTTATGGCCTTCTTAAATCAAATTCATGATCCCGTGTTGATAGTGTGTGTCATTATAAAAATGTGAGCGATGCCGAAAGAAATAAAATTAGTTATTGCATCCCGGAATTGAATGACGGATTATCTGTTTTGTCATACAAATGAGTTTGAAATTGTATTTTGCTACCTGATTAAAAAAGAGCCCCTATTTTTGTTGATGATTGATAACCCATAAGGGGTGGTTGCCATCGGGCATAAACAGAAATGAAGTAATGGAGTATTGGTTGTGAATGTAAATTTCTTTGTTACCTGTATTGGTGATGCACTGAAATCAAGGATGGCACGAGACTCCGTGTTGCTACTGGAAAAGCTCGGCTGTCACGTAAATTTCCCGGAGAAACAGGGATGCTGCGGTCAGCCAGCGATCAATAGTGGTTATATCAAAGAAGCGATTCCAGGGATGAAAAATCTGATCGCCGCACTGGAGGAAAACGACGATCCCATTATTTCTCCTGCCGGTTCCTGCACCTATGCCGTAAAAAGTTACCCGACCTATCTGGCTGAGGAGCCTGAATGGGCATTACGTGCCGAAAAGGTCGCTGCGCGTATGCAGGATCTCACCTCTTTTATTGTTAATAAATTAGGGGTAGTTGATGTAGGAGCCAGCTTGCAAGGGAGGGCTGTGTATCACCCGTCTTGCAGTCTGGCCCGTAAGTTGGGGGTGAAGGATGAGCCACTTACGCTCCTGAAAAATGTGCGCGGGCTGGAGTTGTTGCCCTTTGCCGAACAGGACACCTGCTGCGGATTTGGCGGCACATTCTCGGTCAAAATGGCCGAAATATCCGGCGAGATGGTGAAAGAAAAGGTTTCACATCTGATGGAGGTTCGTCCTGAGTATCTCATTGGTGCTGACGTGAGTTGCCTGCTGAACATTAGTGGGCGGTTACAACGGGAAGGGCAGAAAGTCAAAGTGATGCATATTGCTGAAGTGCTGATGAGTCGCTGAGGATATAAAGATGTCGATCAAAACCAGTAATACAGAATTTAAAACACGCATCCGTCAGCAAATTGAAGATCCGATCATGCGCAAAGCGGTGGCAAACGCGCAGCAGCGTATTGGTGCAAATCGGCAAAAAATGGTTGATGAATTAGGGCACTGGGAGGAGTGGCGTGATCGTGCCGCCCAGATTCGTGATCATGTTCTGAGTAATCTTGACGCTTATCTGTACCAGCTCTCAGAAAAAGTGACGCAAAACGGCGGCCACGTCTATTTCGCAAAAACCAAAGAAGACGCTACCCGCTATATTTTACAGGTTGCCCAACGTAAAAACGCGCGGAAGGTGGTGAAGTCCAAATCAATGGTGACCGAAGAGATTGGTGTCAACCATGTGTTGCAGGGTGCGGGCATTCAGGTGATTGAAACTGATTTGGGTGAATATATTCTCCAGTTGGATCAAGATCCGCCATCTCATGTCGTGGTTCCGGCTATCCATAAAGATCGCCACCAGATCCGCCGGGTGCTACATGAATGCCTGGGCTATGACGGCCCGGAAACGCCTGAAGCAATGACCTTATTCATCCGGCAAAAAATCCGCGAAGATTTCCTCAGTGCTGAAATCGGTATTACCGGCTGTAATTTCGCGGTGGCAGAGACGGGTTCGGTATGCCTGGTGACCAATGAAGGCAATGCGCGGATGTGTACCACGTTACCTAAAACGCACATTGCGGTAATGGGGATGGAGCGTATTGCCCCCACTTTTGCCGAGGTTGATGTATTGATTACCATGCTGGCGCGCAGTGCTGTTGGCGCGCGTTTGACGGGATACAACACCTGGCTGACAGGGCCGCGCGAAGCCGGACACGTTGATGGCCCTGAAGAGTTTCATCTGGTTATTGTCGACAACGGGCGCTCTGAGGTGCTGGCCTCTGAATTTCGGGATGTGCTGCGTTGTATTCGCTGCGGGGCCTGTATGAATACTTGTCCGGCATATCGCCATATTGGCGGCCACGGATATGGTTCTATTTACCCAGGGCCAATCGGCGCAGTGATTTCGCCACTGCTTGGCGGCTATAAAGATTTTAAAGATCTCCCCTACGCCTGTTCTTTATGTACAGCCTGTGACAGCGTTTGTCCGGTACGTATTCCTCTGTCGAAACTGATTTTGCGTCATCGTCGGGTGATGGCTGAAAAAGGGATCACAGCAAAAGCAGAGCAACGAGCGATAAAAATGTTCGCTTATGCCAATAGTCATCCGGGATTGTGGAAAGTCGGAATGATGGCAGGCGCTCATGCGGCGAGCTGGTTTATCAATGGCGGCAAAACACCGCTCAGGATTGGCGCGATTAGTGACTGGATGGAAGCACGCGATCTTCCTGAAGCTGACGGCGAGAGTTTCCGTAGCTGGTTTAAGAAACATCAGGCGCAGGAGAAAAAGAATGGATAATCGTAGCGAATTTTTGAACAACATTGCTCAGGCTCTGGGGCGCCCGTTGCGACTCGAACCGCAAGCAGAAGATGTGCCGCTTAACAACTATGCTAACGAGCGGCTTACTGAACTTAATCAGCAGCAGCGCTGTGATGCGTTCATCCAGTTTGCCAGCGATGTCATGTTGACGCGTTGTGAACTGACCAGCGAGGCGCAGGCTGCAGAAGCCGCATTACGCCTGTGTAAAGAGTTGGGAGATCAGTCTGTTGTGATTAGCGGTGACTCGAGACTGGAGGAACTGGGGATCAGCGAACGTTTACAGCAGGAATGTAATGCCATTGTTTGGGACCCGGCGAAAGGTGTAGAGAATATCTCTCAGGCGGAGCAGGCGAAAGTTGGCGTTGTGTATGCTGAATATGGCTTAACAGAGTCGGGAGGCGTGGTACTTTTTTCCGCTGCCGAGCGCGGGCGTTCGTTGAGCCTGCTACCGGAGTCCTCTATTTTTATTCTGCGTAAAAGCACCATCTTGCCGCGAGTGGCACAACTTGCAGAAAAATTGCATCAGAAAGCGCAGGCCGGTGAACGTATGCCATCCTGCATTAACATCATCAGTGGCCCCAGTTCAACAGCGGACATTGAGCTTATCAAAGTCGTTGGAGTTCATGGCCCGGTGAAAGCGGTATACCTGATTATTGAGGATTGCTGAGAGAAATATTGATAGCCATTCTGCTATTCAGTAGCAAGAAAGACAGCGACTATACCGCTATTACCGATTTACACAGTGGGACACAAGTCTGCGCCATGTCCTGTATATGGCGCACTTTCTTATACCTTTAGCGCATCATCACCGTTGTAGATAATCGTGTATCCTCTCGCAGAGGTTATATCTATACAGCGAAGCCATTAGTTTAGACTGATGGTCTGCCAGACAGTGAATAATAAAAACATAAAAAGAAACATTGATGCCCAAAATCACCACCGGGTCGAAACCATTGTTCAATAAGTTTATTCTTATTTGAGGTAATTGTAATTACATATTCGAATTGGGGTCTTATTCATGCAAGGCGTGTGGAGTTAATGCGTCAGAATTATTGTAACTACATGTTACTTAAGCTTTAATTGTCTGTGCATGATATTTTATTGGATGTTTTAAATATTATTTATTCTTAATCTCTTATTAATATTTCAATATAAGCTGAATGGATTCAGCCTTAAAGTTGATGCTATGAAAGTATGTGCATAGTATGAATAATTTGTGTGTTTAAGACACATCTTTACTCATTTTGTAATCGGATGTTGACGCCATGTTCATATCAGTTGGGATATTTTAAGTTGATTTGGATTGTTAAATTCATATAATGCGCCTTCGCTCGTGAATGAAGGTCAGTACTTAGTGGTAAATTATAAATATAGAAATAGTCGAACTACTTCTATAGTACCCCAAATGCGTGACTGAGATTGTTGGCTTTTAATATTAAACTTGCGTTATTATCTACTGAGATTCACTTGTGATTACATTTCTGAGGTATTTAGCGTAAACATTATTGAGCAAACATTAGAGGTAACGATAAACTGATTGATAGTGATGTTTGTTGTTATCGATACGGCATTGTTGATGTTTATGGTTACCCCTTATGCGTGCTCGGGAATCCACCAGTAGTAACTCATACTGAACAGCGATAAAAGATAAAAGGTGTGTTCATGGATTCATGTGATTTTCGTGTTTTTCTGCAAGAGTTCGGTACAACGGTTCATTTGTCATTGCCCGGTAACGTATCCGAGAAAGAGCGACTGCTACTCAAGCTGCTGATGCAGGGGATGTCGGTTACAGAAATATCACAATATAGAAATCGCAGCGCAAAGACAATTTCACATCAAAAGAAACAGCTCTTTGAGAAACTGGGGATCCAAAGCGATATTACTTTCTGGCGCGATATTTTCTTCCAGTACAATCCGGAGATCATATCCGCCAGTGGTAATAACAGTCACAGATATATCTCTGACAACCACTATCACCATATTGTCACACCTGAGGCAATCAGTCTGGCGCTGGAAAACCATGAATTCAAACCGTGGATCCAACCTGTTTTCTGCGCACAGACAGGGGTACTGACTGGCTGTGAAGTGCTGGTTCGCTGGGAGCATCCGCAAACGGGAATTATTCCTCCGGATCAGTTTATTCCTCTGGCGGAATCATCCGGCTTGATTGTGATAATGACCCGTCAGTTGATGAAACAAACCGCGGATATTCTGGCACCAGTAAAACATTTGCTGCCGGATAATTTCCATATTGGTATTAACGTGTCCGCGGGTTGTTTCCTGGCATCCGGGTTTGAAAAGGAGTGTCTGAACCTGGTTAAGAAATTAGGCAACGATAAAATCAAACTGGTTCTCGAGTTGACGGAACGTAACCCAATTCCGGTAACGCCAGAAGCCAGAGCGATTTTTGACAGCCTGCATCGCCATAACATCACATTTGCTCTGGACGATTTTGGTACTGGTTATGCGACCTATCGTTACTTGCAGGCGTTCCCGGTCGATTTTATTAAGATCGATAAGTCGTTTGTGCAAATGGCCAGTGTGGACGAAATCTCCGGCCATATTGTGGATAATATTGTCGAACTGGCACGTAAGCCTGGTCTTAATATTGTGGCGGAAGGGGTTGAAACTCAGGAGCAGGCGGATTTAATGATCGGCAAAGGCGTTCACTTTTTGCAGGGCTATTTGTTCTCCCCGCCAGTACCGGGTGATAAATTTATCTCTGAATGGGTAATGAAAGCGGGTGGTTGATATAAGCCGCAGTTCAGAGTGCATCGGGAGAGTGCCGGGTATTAATTCTCCCGATGCAGTAAATCCTGATAGATCCTTGTTAATATGCCATTTGGCGCAAATTGTTTTTTAATCCACTGCGTCACCTGACCCGTTGCGGAGTGCTGGGTTGCCAGTAACATGCGCGAATCCTGGCGCGGGTTATGAATTTGGCGGGTAACCAGCAGTGATTGCGCCATCGCTTCGCGAACCATGTAATCCGGCAAAAAACCAATCCCTTCGCCCAGAATCTGGCACTGACATTTGGTGTTGAAATCTGGCACCAGAATCGATTCCTGACCGTGTAGCAACCAGCCCACTTTTTTATTAATCGTATGTGCGGTGTCTTCCACCATGATATTGGGATAGAGACGTAACTGACTTTCAGCGATTGGCTCCGGCATGAAGGCTAACGGATGAGCCGGGGCGATGGCAAAGGCCCAGCGAATCGCACCAATCTCGGTGTAATCAATACCGCCACCGTCCAGTAGCGTATCGGGCGCGCCAATGGCGATATTCGCCTGGTTATTGATAATCGCGTCCCAGACACCGTTATACACTTCGGTGGTGACGGTAATCTGGCAGGTGGGAAATTGCTTTTTCAGTACCTGCAATAAGTGTGCGGTGTGTTTGGGTGTATAAAGTAGCTGATTAATACAAATGCGTACCCGCGCTTCTATGCCTTGCGAAATAGTATCGATACTGCGTTTAATAGCGTGAAAATCATTCAGCAGGTCGGTGGCCTTGCGGAAAAAATAGCGCCCGGATTCCGTTAGCTCAATGCTGCGGGTGTTGCGGGTAAACAGCACCACATCTAACCCCGTTTCCATTCGCTTGATGGTGTAGCTAATGGCGGAAGTCGTTAAACCCAACTCTTCTGCGGCTTTACTGAAGCTGCCAAAACGTGCAGCGGTAGTAAACGCCAGCAGATTTTCTTCGGTAAAAATTGAGTTCATTAAACCATTCCCGCCATTTTCTAATATGAATTTCTCCAGCCATGACTGTAGAGGTATCTATTAAAGATAGATAATCATTTTTGAATAACTTTTAACACCCGCCGCTTTTGGTTGTCGCTTCGCTTAATTTTTGTCCGCTATATTCTGAAATTATCCCCACGCAATTACCCGCCAGAAAACCCAGTAGCGTTACTGTCCAGTTCATCCCGCTGGCAAAAAACAGCGTCATGCCAAGAAATCCACCGGGAATGAATGACAGTAACCAGAAACGCCCTTGCCAGACCACCACCGCCGAGAAGGGAATGGTGGTAATCACGCTTGCCCAGAATCCGGAAAGCCCACTCATAGAGGCCAGCCAGCCGGAAGCCAGTGCAGCGAAAAATGCCCACACCATCCCGGAATAATTGACCGCCAGACTCTTGATAAACCCCGATTTACCGCCACCTGCGGCATAAAAACTGCAAAAGGCGACGAAGCCTGTTGTTCCTAATAAATCCCATCCTTGAGAAAGCCCGACATGTGAAGACACTAACTGCCAAAGCCCTGCACAAATACCGACGGTAATACCCGTTGCAGTGAGTCCGTTCATCTTGTTCTCCTCTAGTTAGACGTGGACGGAAGCTGTTAATACATATGCAGACTATAGAGAAATAAAACCTGATTGAGTGAAAGGGTATGGGGAGAAAAAGATAAATATTGCACTGGCGCACACTGCTAAAAGATTGTTGAGCATCATTCAACAAAAAGACGGAATACAGCGAATTAAATTTAAGCGGGTTCTTTTGGTTGAGTTTCGTTGCTATTCTCAATTCATCGAAAACAGCCACAAAAACCAGGGGAATGTGAATGAGTATAAAAAATCTACCTGCCGACTATTTATTGGCTGCCCTACAAGGTGATATCGATAAATTAAAAACCTGCCTTGCGCTGGGTGTCGATATTAATACCTGCGATCGCCAGGGGAAAACGGCAATTACGCTGGCAAGTTTATATCAGCAATATGCATGTGTGCAGGCGTTAATTGATGCCGGTGCAGATATTAACAAACAAGATCATACCTGCTTAAATCCTTTTTTAATGAGTTGCCTGAACGATGATTTAACGCTGTTACGAATTATTTTACCGGCTAAACCCGATCTTAATTGCGTCACCCGTTTTGGCGGTGTCGGCCTGACGCCAGCCTGTGAAAAAGGCCATTTAAGTATTGTGAAAGAGCTTTTGACGCATACGGATATTAACGTCAACCAGACCAATCATGTTGGCTGGACGCCGCTACTGGAAGCGATTGTGCTTAATGATGGCGGGATTAAACAACAGGCGATTGTCCAGTTATTACTGGAACACGGTGCCAGCCCGCATCTGACGGATAAATATGGCAAAACACCGCTGGAACTGGCGCGGGAACGCGGTTTTGAAGAGATTGCGCAGTTGCTGATTGCCGCAGGCGCATAAACCGGGAGGCTTGCTATCGACACACCAGAAAGACGGTGTGTGTGGGCGCTAACTGCGGATGCGGATTTTCTGGCGCAGCGGGGAGAAGGTCAGGTTGAACAGGTCTTTGCCAGAGCGGTAAACATTGCACTCCCGGCTCACCAACAGTTGCTGACGCTACTTTGTGAAGAGTACGACAATGCGCCAAACAGTTGTCGGTTGGCACTCACTCACTTTGATGGTCTGTTCCGTCATGGCGATAAGGTTCAGTTTGACGATCACGGGATTACGGTTGGTCAACATATTCATATAGATAAGCGTCGTTGCCAGCGTTGGCTGTCTCCAGTACTGCAATTGACCACTGAGAATTTCCACTTTATCGCCTGGCAACAGTGGCACGACATTATTCATCAGCATCTGGGGGAAAATGAAACCCTGTTTAATTATTGCGGTGATAATCCGTTTTATCAGGCGTTAAATAAAGAGTTACAGATTAAAAGACGTCGTGTAATTCAGGCATTAAGCGATAAACAAAATATCGCATCAGCGGTCGCTAACATGATGGGGTTAGGGATTGGTCTGACACCTTCAGCCGATGATTATTTAACAGGTCTGGCGCTTGTTTTATTTATTTCCGGACATCCGGCAGAAAAATACAAAGGGGAATTTTATCGCGGCCTGCAATGCGGCAGAAATAACACTACGTTATTAAGTGCCATAACGTTAGAAGCGGCATTGCAACAACGTTGTCGGGAAAATATTCATCATTTTATTTACGACATTATTTATGGCGTCCCTGGGAACTCAACTCAGGCAATAGAAAAGATTAAACATATTGGCTCCAGTTCCGGCTGCGACATGCTGTATGGCATGGCCGATGGTTGTGCGCTGAGCCAAACCTACGGAGGGAATTATGTCAGTTAAAATAGTCATTAAACCGAATACCTATTTTGATTCTGTCTCGCTGATGTCCATCTCCACGCGCGCAAATAAACTCGACGGCGTCGAGCAGGCATTTGTGGCGATGGCGACCGAAATGAACAAAGGCGTGTTGAAAAATTTAGGGCTGCTGACGCCGGAGCTGGAACAGGCCAAAAACGGCGACCTGATGATTGTCATCAACGGCAAACCAGAGGCAGACAACGAGCAGTTGCTGGCGGAGATTGAAGAACTGTTCAACAGCAAAGCGCAAAGCGGCTCGCATGAGGCGCGTTACGCCACCCTTGCCAGCGCCAAAAAGCATATCCCGGAAAGTAACCTGGCAGTGATTTCTGTCAATGGCCTGTTTGCCGCGCGCGAAGCGCGTCAGGCGCTGCAAAACGACCTCAACGTGATGCTGTTCTCCGATAACGTCTCAGTTGAAGATGAACTGGCGCTCAAGCAACTCGCTCACGAAAAAGGGCTGTTGATGATGGGGCCGGACTGCGGCACGGCGATTATCAACGGCGCGGCGCTCTGTTTTGGTAACGCCGTGCGTCGCGGCAACATCGGTATTGTTGGTGCATCCGGCACCGGCAGCCAGGAACTGAGCGTCCGTATCCATGAATTTGGCGGCGGCGTTTCGCAACTGATCGGCACCGGTGGGCGCGACCTGAGCGAGAAAATTGGCGGTCTGATGATGCTCGATGCCATCGGAATGCTGGAAAACGATCCGCAAACTGAAATCATCGCGCTGATCTCCAAACCGCCTGCGCCTGCGGTGGCTCGCAAAGTGCTGGAACGTGCGCGCGCCTGCCGCAAGCCGGTGGTGGTTTGCTTCCTCGGTCGTGGTGAAACACCAGTGGATGAGCAGGGGCTACAGTTTGCCCGCGGCAGCAAAGAGGCGGCGCTGAAAGCGGTAATGCTCTCCGGCGTGAAACAAGAACATCTCGACCTGCATACCTTGAACCAGCCGTTGATTGCTGATGTCCGTGCGCGTCTGCAACCACAACAGAAATACATTCGTGGACTGTTCTGCGGCGGCACGCTGTGTGACGAAACCATGTTCGCGGTGATGGAAAAACATGGCGATGTTTATAGCAACATCCAGCCCGATCCGGAATTCCGCCTGCAAGATATCAACCGCAGCATCAAACACACCTTCCTCGACTTTGGCGATGACGACTTCACCAACGGCAAGCCGCACCCGATGATTGACCCGACCAACCGTATCAGCCGCTTGATCGAAGAAGCGCGCGATCCAGAAGTGGCGGTGATCGTGATGGATTTCGTGCTCGGATTTGGATCGCATGAAGATCCGGTCGGCTCCACCCTCGATGCGATCAAAGAAGCGAAAGCGATCGCCGCAGCCGAAGGCCGTGAGTTGATCATTCTCGCCTATGTACTGGGCACCGATCTTGATACGCCATCGTTAGCACAACAAAGCCAGATGCTGCTTGATGCCGGGGTAATTCTGGCCAGCAGCAGCACCAATACCGGATTGCTGGCGCGTGAATTTATCTGCAAAGGGGAGGAAGCCTGATGAGCCAGTCACTATTTAGCCAACCGTTGAACGTTATTAACGTCGGCATCGCCATGTTTAGCGATGATCTGAAAAAGCAGCATGTAGAAGTGACCCAACTAGACTGGACGCCGCCGGGACAGGGCAATATGCAGGTGGTACAGGCGCTGGACAACATTGCTGATTCGCCGCTGGCGGACAAAATCGCTGCCGCTAACCAGCAGGCGCTGGAGCGCATTACCCAGTCGCATCCGGTGCTGATTGGTTTTGATCAGGCGATTAACGTGGTGCCGGGCATGACGGCGAAAACCATTCTTCACGCCGGGCCACCGGTTACCTGGGAAAAAATGTGCGGCGCGATGAAAGGTGCGGTCACCGGTGCGCTGGTGTTTGAAGGGCTGGCGAAAGATCTCGATGAGGCGGCTGAACTGGCGGCTTCCGGGGAGATCACTTTCTCGCCGTGCCACGAACACGACTGTGTGGGATCGATGGCGGGCGTTACCTCTGCCTCGATGTTTATGCACATCGTGAAAAACAAAACCTACGGCAACATCGCTTACACCAACATGAGCGAGCAGATGGCGAAGATTTTGCGTATGGGCGCTAACGACCAGAGCGTGATTGACCGCCTCAACTGGATGCGTGATGTGCAGGGGCCAATGCTGCGCGACGCGATGAAAATTATCGGTGAGATCGATCTGCGCTTAATGCTGGCGCAAGCGCTGCATATGGGCGATGAGTGTCATAACCGCAATAACGCCGGGACGACTCTGCTGATTCAGGCGCTGACGCCGGGGATTATTCAGGCAGGCTATTCCGTCGAACAACAGCGCGAAGTGTTTGAGTTTGTCGCCAGCAGCGATTATTTCTCCGGCCCGACGTGGATGGCAATGTGTAAAGCGGCGATGGATGCGGCGCACGGCATTGAATACAGCACCGTAGTGACCACGATGGCGCGTAACGGCGTCGAGTTCGGCCTGCGGGTCAGCGGATTACCGGGGCAATGGTTTACCGGCCCGGCGCAGCAGGTCATCGGGCCGATGTTTGCCGGTTATAAGCCGGAAGATTCGGGGCTGGATATTGGAGACAGTGCTATTACCGAAACTTATGGCATTGGTGGATTTGCTATGGCGACCGCACCTGCAATCGTTGCGCTGGTGGGCGGCACGGTGGAAGAGGCTATAGATTTCTCCCGTCAGATGCGTGAAATCACCCTCGGTGAAAACCCTAACGTCACCATTCCGCTGCTGGGTTTTATGGGCGTGCCATCGGCTATCGACATCACCCGTGTGGGTGGCAGCGGCATTCTGCCGGTGATCAACACCGCCATCGCTCATAAAGATGCAGGCGTCGGCATGATTGGCGCGGGCATTGTGCATCCACCATTCGCCTGCTTCGAGAAAGCCATTCTTGGCTGGTGCGAACGTTACGGCGTTTGACTTACATGTTTATGCCGGATGCGGCGTGAACGCCTTATCCGGCCTACGAATGGCGCAAGAATCAGTAGGCCTGATAAGACGCGCGAGCGTTGCATCAGGCATTTGTCACCATTGCCGGATGTGGCGAGAACGCCTTATCCGGCCTGCGAATGGTGCAAGAATCTGTAGGCCTGATAAGACGCGCGAGCGTGGCATCAGGCATTTGTCACCATTGCCGGATGCGGCGAGAACGCCTTATCCGGCCTACGAATGGTGCAAGAATCTGTAGGCCTGATAAGACGCGCGAGCGTCGCATCAGGCATTTGTCACCATTGCCGGATGCTGCGTGAACGCCTTATCCGGCCTACGAATGGCGCAAGAATCAGTAGGCCTGATAAGACGCGCGAGCGTTGCATCAGGCATTTGTCACCATTGCCGGATGTGGCGAGAACGCCTTATCCGGCCTGCGAATGGTGCAAGAATCTGTAGGCCTGATAAGACGCGCGAGCGTGGCATCAGGCATTTGTCACCATTGCCGGATGCGGCGAGAACGCCTTATCCGGCCTACGAATGGTGCAAGAATCTGTAGGCCTGATAAGACGCGCGAGCGTGGCATCAGGCATTTGTCACCATTGCCGGATGCGGCGAGAACGCCTTATCCGGCCTACGAATGGTGCAAGAATCTGTAGGCCTGATAAGACGCGCGAGCGTGGCATCAGGCATTTGTCACCATTGCCGGATGCGGCGAGAACGCCTTATCCGGCCTACGAATGGTGCAAGAATCTGTAGGCCTGATAAGACGCGCGAGCGTGGCATCAGGCATTTGTCACCATTGCCGGATGCGGCGAGAACGCCTTATCCGGCCTACGAATGGTGCAAGAATCTGTAGGCCTGATAAGACGCGCGAGCGTGGCATCAGGCATTTGTCACCATTGCCGGATGCGGCGAGAACGCCTTATCCGGCCTACGAATGGTGCAAGAATCTGTAGGCCTGATAAGACGCGCGAGCGTGGCATCAGGCATTTGTCACCATTGCCGGATGCGGCGAGAACGCCTTATCCGGCCTACGAATGGCACGAGAATTGTAGGCCTGATAAGCGTAGCGCATCAGGCAGTCTGGCGTTGGTCATAACCCCATCACCCTCTGTAGCGGACATAACAACATGAAAGAACTTGTGGTCGTTGCCATTGGTGGCAACAGCATTATCAAAGATAACGCCAGCCAGTCGATTGAGCATCAGGCGGAGGCGGTGAAAGCCGTCGCCGATACGGTGCTGGAAATGCTGGCTTCCGATTACGACATTGTGCTGACCCACGGCAATGGGCCGCAGGTCGGTCTGGATTTACGCCGCGCGGAGATTGCCCATGAGCGAGAAGGGCTGCCCCTAACGCCGCTGGCGAACTGTGTGGCAGATACGCAAGGCGGCATTGGCTACCTGATCCAACAGGCGCTGAATAACCGGCTTGCCCGCCACGGCGAGAAAAAAGCCGTCACCGTGGTGACTCAGGTGGAAGTGGATAAAAACGATCCGGGTTTTGCTCATCCCACCAAACCTATTGGCGCATTCTTCAGTGAAACCCAGCGTGACGCATTACAAAAGGCAAACCCGGACTGGCGTTTTGTAGAAGATGCCGGACGGGGCTATCGCCGCGTTGTCGCCTCGCCGGAACCGAAACGTATTGTCGAAGCACCTGCTATTAAAGCGCTGATCCAACAGGGCTTTGTGGTGATTGGTGCGGGCGGCGGCGGCATTCCGGTGGTACGCAGCGAAGCGGGGGATTACCAAAGCGTGGACGCGGTTATCGACAAAGATCTCTCTACCGCGCTACTGGCGCGTGAAATTCACGCCGACATTCTGGTGATCACCACCGGTGTGGAAAAAGTGTGTATCCACTTTGGCAAACCGCAGCAGCAGGCGCTGGATCGTGTAGATATTGCCACTATGACCCGTTATATGCAGGAAGGGCATTTCCCGCCCGGCAGCATGTTGCCAAAAATCATCGCCAGCCTGACGTTCCTGGAACAGGGCGGCAAAGAAGTGATTATCACCACGCCGGAATGCCTGCCCGCGGCGCTGCGCGGTGAAACGGGCACTCATATTATTAAAACGTAAGGACGTAAGATGAAAGAAAGCAATAGCCGCCGTGAGTTTCTGAGCCAGAGCGGTAAGATGGTCACCGCCGCCGCGCTGTTTGGTACCTCTGTGCCGCTTGCCCATGCGGCAGCCTCTGACACAATCCACTGCGAAGTGAACAACACCATGAAAATCACTGACCCGCATTATTATCTCGACAACGTGCTGCTGGAAAACGGTTTTGACTACGAAAACGGCGTGGCGGTGCAGACCCGCACGGTGCGCCAGACCGTGGAGATTCAGGACGGCAAAATTGTTGCGCTGCGCGAGAACAAGCAGCATCCGGACGCCACGCTGCCGCACTATGACGCTGGCGGTAAGTTGATGTTGCCCACCACCCGCGACATGCATATTCATCTCGACAAAACCTTTTACGGCGGGCCGTGGCGTTCACTCAATCGCCCGGCAGGCACCACCATCCAGGACATGATCAAGCTCGAGCAGAAAATGCTGCCGGAGCTGCAACCGTACACTCAGGAGCGGGCGGAAAAACTGATCGATTTATTGCAGTCGAAAGGCACCACCATTGCCCGCAGCCACTGCAATATCGAACCGGTTTCCGGCCTGAAAAATCTGCAAAATTTGCAGGCGGTGCTGGCGCGACGTCAGGCGGGCTTCGAGTGTGAAATTGTCGCCTTCCCGCAGCACGGTTTGCTGCTGTCGAAATCGGAACCCTTAATGCGCGAAGCGATGCAGGCAGGCGCGCATTACGTCGGCGGCCTGGACCCGACCAGTGTTGATGGTGCGATGGAAAAATCTCTCGACACCATGTTCCAGATTGCGCTGGACTATGACAAAGGCGTCGATATTCACCTGCACGAAACCACTCCGGCGGGCGTGGCGGCCATCAATTATATGGTTGAAACGGTAGAGAAAACGCCGCAACTAAAAGGCAAGCTGACCATCAGCCACGCCTTTGCGCTGGCCATGCTCAACGAGCAACAGGTAGATGAACTGGCGCACCGGATGGCGGCGCAGCAAATTTCTATCGCCTCGACGGTGCCGATTGGCACGTTGCATATGCCGCTCAAGCAGCTACACGACAAGGGCGTAAAAGTGATGACCGGCACCGACAGCGTTATTGATCACTGGTCGCCTTACGGCCTGGGCGACATGCTGGAGAAAGCCAATTTGTACGCGCAGCTTTATATTCGCCCTAACGAACAAAACCTGTCCCGTTCGCTGTTTTTAGCCACTGGTGACGTTTTGCCGCTGAATGAAAAAGGCGAGCGCGTCTGGCCAAAAGCGCAGGATGACGCCAGTTTTGTGCTGGTGGATGCCTCCTGTTCCGCCGAGGCGGTGGCGCGTATCTCGCCGCGCACGGCGACGTTCCATAAAGGACAACTGGTATGGGGGAGTGTGACAGGGTGATGTGCATTTGACGCGTTTGTAACGGCGAGCAGTAACCCCAGGGATGGGGTCGCCTGAATATGGCTTTGTTGGCTTTGACTCTCCTGAACATGAGAAATAGTGTGTGGTTCCACTAACCACACAGCAAATCTTACGAGTCGCCTTAAGCATTCGGCAACGCATAACACTTCACCGGTTTACCATCTTTCATTTCCATCAACATGCGGCTGGTCTGTAACGGCTTATCCAGCATATTTTGCTGGAATTGGCCGAACGCCTGACGGGCGTCCTTAATTGCGACTTTTGCGGCATTAAGCGATTGTTGTGCCATTTTCGCAAAATGACTTTATTGGCGTTGGTGGTATTCGTTTTTGTCGGCGTTCAGTAGCAGAGCAACCAGCGTTTCATCGCCCTTAATGTCAATCTCACTCATTTAATTGTCTCGTTGAATAGTGACTGGACGTTATTAGAAGCCGCGCACTCCATGAAAAAGTTTCATCCGTAAGCCCGGCGGCAAAAAATAAAATCCACAATCTTTGTGTCAAAAAACATAAATTCTGTGAATTATTCCCATCAAGCGATTTAAATTTCTTACGCATGTGTTTGATCAATGTTTTTATGAGATATATAACGTTTTGTAGATGTAAAAATCGAGACTTTTCCTATAATGAGCGGGCAGTTTTTTTCCTTGCTGGTGATGTTCTGCCCTGCAAATTTCTTTTCCTTCACTCAAGGTATTTAGATGTTTTCGCTGACTTCGTTCCTCGACACGTTAACCTCTGTTAATCCAGAAAATGTGCCGATTTATGTCGCTATTGTGGTTGGGGTTTTGTTGTTGGGTTTCATTGTCCGTTACGCTATTCCTTCATTTAGGGTTTCAGCACGCTTTAAACAAAAAGCGAAAGCAATTCGGCTACTTGGCAATGAAAAACCGGCACAACAACTCGAAAAATTAGACGCGTTATTCTCTGATAAATTTTTTGCGCACCCCTGGAGCGAATTTAAAGAGTCTCTACATCGCCAGTTTGAGTTTGATGAAAACAGCGGGCAAAAAAAAATTAGCGCCATCCGCTCAACGGCTCCGTCGTCAGCATGGTTTACGGAACCGTTATTAGTCGAAATTCCTCTCTATACAGAAGCGTTTAAACATCTCCCTGGCATCCTGACCGGAATTGGGATTATCGGCACCTTTTCGGGGCTGATGATTGGTTTGCACCATTTTGACCCCAGCACGCCAGAGCAGGTCAGCGCCAGTGTCGCTAACCTTTTACGCGACGTTCTGTATGCGTTTTTAGGTTCGGCATTTGCTATTACGTTCTCTATTCTGGTCACCATGTTTGAAAAATGGCGACTGGCGCAATGTTATAAAAATCTTGAACTCCTTACCGCCAGCATTGACCAGCTTTTTGAAGGCGGCGTCGGTGAAGATTACCTTTCGCAACTTCTTTCCAGTACTAAAGAAAACACCACCCATGCGAGGCAACTTAAGGATGGTCTGGTCACTGACCTGCGTGAAATGCTGCAAAACCTGGTAGATAGCCAGATGCGGGAAAATCAAAAGCTGGCAGAGACATTATCAACGACATATCGCGAGTCAGGCCAACAGTTTGCTGAACAGGTCAGTGGCGCTATTGAAACCAGTCTGAAAAATCCGCTGGATAAAATTGCTGGTGTGGTGCAAACCGCTTCCGGCGATCAGAGCCATCGTGTGCAGTCGATGCTGGAGAACGTCCTGACTGCCTTTATGAGCAAAATGGATAACACCTTTGGTCAGCAGTTCACCACCATGCAGGAGATGATGGGGCGTTCTGTGGAAGCCATTCAGTCGATGCAAAGCGGTTTTTCTACGTTGTTGCAGGATATGCGCCAGGCCGGGGATGACTCACGTCAGGGCAGCGCGCAACTGATCTCTCAACTGTTAAGCGAAATGAAAAGCGGTCAGCAGGAGATGCAGGCAGGGATGAATGAGATGCTGCGTAGTTTGCAGGAGTCCGTTGCCCGTATTGGCGCAGAAGGTGAGGGTGCGGGCGAACGGATGGCACAACAACTGGAAAAAATCTTTGCCGACAGTGAAGCGCGTGAAAAAGCGATGGCGGAACAGATGCGCGCTTTTATTGAGGCTATCCAGTCCAGTGTTCAGCAAGGGCAAAATGAAACCATGGAAAAAATGGCGGCTTCTGTGGATACGCTTGGCAGTCATATGGCAACGCTTTTCGCACAACTGGAAAATGGCCAGCAGCAACTTAATCAGCAGCAAAATCAGGCGCAAAATCTGCTGATAGGCAATATGAGCAAAGGGGTGGAAGCGCTGACGCAAAACCTGGCGGGTGTATTCAGCCAACTGGAGTCCGGGCAAAAACAGATGAGCCAGACTCAGGAACAAGGGCAACGCGTGCTGCATGAAGAGACTCAGCAGCTCCTGGCACGTAGCGAAGCGCGTGAGCAGGCGGCGGCCGAGCAACAACAACAGTTTATGACGTCGTTACAGCAAACCATGCATTCCAGCCAGGATGCCCTGCGAGAGAAAATGACCAGCGGTATTGATCAATTGGGTAGCCAACTTGGCAGCCTGTTTGGACAACTGGAAGAAGGTCAGAAGTCGCTCAGTCAGCAACAGCAATCAGCGCAGAGTGCGTTGCAACAGGAAGCGCAGCGAATCATTGGTCAGCTTGAAAGTCAGGTTGAGTCGCTGATGCAGATGCTACGTGAACAGCAATCAGCCTCTGGCGAGTTGCTGCAACGGATGGCGCAAAACACCACGCGCCATCTGGAAGAGATACAAACAGGAGCCGACAAAATGCGCGTGGCCGCCGACCGCTTTGAAGCCGCGGGCGATCGCGTTGCCGAGGCTAATCAATTGACCGCCGAGGTGCTGAATAGCACGCAACAGGCAGGGCGCACGCTTTCCGGTGCCAGCGCGGAGTTGGGGGCATTGATTGCTGATTATCGTAATACCCGTGAAGTCGTGGCGAATGCCATAACCGCACTCGAAACGCTGATTAACCGTAGCCATGATGAACAATCATCCCGCAGCCGTTTTGTTGACGATCTGAAGGCGTATTCCGAACGCCTGCAACAATATAACCGCGAGGCTCAGGAGTTCCTGCATAACATTGCCGAGGTGATGGGAACCAGTTTTGAATCCTTTACGACCGGGGTGGAAAACGGCCTGAATCGTTCACTACAGGAGATGGATACGCAACTGACTAAAGCGGCAGGAGCCTTAAGTTCTTCGGTTGAGATTATCGGTGAAAGCGTGGATACGCTGGAAACGGTACTCCGTCATCGTCGCGCGTAAGGAACAGGCTGATGTTTAACCGGGTATTTAATGGCAGGCAACGGCGCAGCGATGAAGCGGAAAAACCTTTCTGGATCTCCTATGCAGATCTGATGACTGCCATGATGGTGTTGTTTCTGGTGGTGATGGTGGCGTCGCTTAGCTCTGTTACGCAGCGAATTCAGCAGGCGGAAGCCGGGGAGAGATCGCGCGGGCATGATATCGCTCGCCTGTGTGAAAAACTTGAACTTCAGGCAAAAAATCTCAACAAGACGATTCAGGTTGACTGCCATGATAACCGTATCAGCTTTGGTGAAGCAGGGCGTTTTGAGCACAATCGCTTCGCGCTTAACGCCGAAGGATTACAGGCGCTACAGGATGTGGCGCCGTTAGTGCTGGAGGCGGCAAATAGCGATGAAGGCAAAAAATGGTTTAAGCAAATTGTTATAGAAGGTTTTACGGATACCGATGGTTCTTATCTCTATAACTTGCATCTTTCGTTGCAACGCTCGGAGTGGGTGATGTGCAGTTTGCTGGATAGCAGAAGCGCGCTACAGCAAAAAATAACCCCGGAACAGCAAGTCCAGATCCGCAAATTATTTCTGGCGGGTGGGGTTTCGTTCAACAATGCGAAAGAGAGCAAAGAGGCCAGCCGTCGCGTAGAACTGCGGATGCAATTCTTTGGCCTGAAAGACAAAAAGCACGATGAAAGCATGGATGTTGTTCCAGGCATTAGCCAGGAAACCTGTCAGCTAGGAATCATGCAATGACTTCCGCTATTGAAAAACTGAAAACCCGCTTACTTCCCTACAGAGAGCAGAACGCGCAGCCGACGGTAAGCCACGCTTTTAACTATCTTCAGCGCGTTATCGCGCAACTTGAGAGAAAGGTAGATGCTCGCGCGGTGAAGATGGTTCCCCCTCTGGAGAAACGCCGACAGGCCATTGCCCGACTGCGTGCGGGGGAGATGCCAAAGCCCTTCGAATGGAAGATGATTTTTTTTGGCCTCAATGACGTAGCAGAAGGCGATCTGTTTGAAATTGCATTGATGGATGATGCAACAAACTTTGCGAGAATTATCGCTGAAATTGAACAAAAAATTGCGCAGCGGCGGTTAACGCGGCGGGAATGGCTGGCGTTATGTACCAGCTACTTTGGTCATGCCAGCGATACGCCAGAAAAGAATCCGCAGTGGCTGCAGCTACGCACGCAGATTGCCCACGGTTTTCAACAGCTTAAGGAGAGTGCGCCGCGTCAGATGTCCTGGATGTCGGTCATTGGCACCTATAGCGATATTTTTACCGATAATGCAGGGTTTCTTCTCGGACAACAGCTCGGGCGCGGAGAAATAACGGATATTTCGGTGCTGGAGAAAGTTGCGCAAATTCCGCAAACCAGTTGGTTATGGCGCAAAATTGTTAACCACCTGATCAATGAGATTTTTCGCCAGAATGACGATGATTTTCAGCAGAAAATTAATTCGCTTATCGCGTTAAGCCGCCAGCTTACGCGGTTTAAAGATAATATTCTGGCAGCCACTTTGACCCGTTATTATCAGTCGGCTTTTAAACATCAAACACATTTCGAACTCAAGCAATTGGCCCTGGAATATTGGGGAAATCCGCAGTTAACCAGTCGTAATAAAAGCTGGCAGGTTCACGTTGAAAATCCCGTATTACTGATGGTGCAAGGGTGGTTCGCCAAAGACGACCTGAAACTGTTCTTTGAGTTGCTGAAAGGCAATCGGGATGTTGACCATGCGCGCCTGTTCTACTGGCTACGTTTTGCCAATCAGATGAGCTATACGCGCATTGTGCTGGGCGAAGAGGCGCTGCGATCCAAAGATGCCGATTATGTTGAGTTCAGGGCGAAAAACGCAGGGCGATTAAGCCGCCTGCAAGGCTCTGGTTCACGCGATAACAATGCCATGATTATGCGCATTGGCGATTATCTGTTTGTCGAATTTTCGAAAGTGGGGGCGATGTATGCCTACCATATGGGGAATGCGCCCTTTAATCCGGAAACCGGCATTCTTGATATTGATTATGATCTGAAAGATAAGCGGAATAACCGGCGCAAAGTCCGGTTGCGTTTACCGCATTTGTCGCCGGTATTTCGCTACTCACTCAACCGAATTGAAGGTTGGATGAGCCGATATGACGAAGAACTTCGTAAGTTGGGTATTGATTACGTTGCGGAAGATGTAAATCAGCCCTCTGTCACTTTGGATGCCTCCCGCTTCAATGCGTCAAAGACCGTGAGTCGGCCAGAGCCTGCATCGTTGCCTGAACATGAAGTCAGTGATGCAAAGTCAGACCGGGAAGAGCAAACCAACATCATCGCCTCAGCGTTAAAAGCCAAAAAAGAGCTACCTGGCCGGGAACAGCAAATCCGGGAGGTTATTCGTTCGGTCGATTGTAAAGTGATGGATAAACGAGGGCTGGGGGGCGCAATCCACATTCAGTTCAATGAGCCTGACCATGAAGCGGCGCAAAAATTACTCAGCCTCGGGTTTAAACCGGTGCTGGGTAAATTTACTTACTGGAGCAAATAGTGTTCAAAAAATTGTTGGGTAAATTTATTAAAGAGAATACCTCACTACCCGCTTCATTTGTGCCGCTGTATGTAATGAAAGAGGAGGGCTTTTCTTTCCCCTTTAGTCTTGCTGATAGTGAAGATAACTGGCCTGTCGCCTCATGTCTGGAACAGCTTCATGAGGAAGATTATGTTTCACACTGGTCTGATTGCTGGTTTCTTAGCTGGGATGATTTTTATCGCATCCGGAAAAATGATGACTATGCCAGCAGCCTGGCGATTTTCGCTTTTCCTCCACAGCGCAATCTGACGGCTCATCTTGCTGCAACGGAAAGTATTAGCGATGATACTTTTCGCGTTTTCATTGATAAATGGACGCAGCCCGACGACTATCGCCCCGTCGGAATAACTTGCACGGGAGCCAGCTTTTCCTCTGCGGAAGGCACCTTTGTGTTAAGCGAAGAGAACTGGCAGCTTCTGGACGCACTACAGCAACTCAGAGTGCAGCAGCGACAGACGCCGGGCGAAACGGTCAACCAAACCAGTTGGGCTAAAATACGGCGGCAGGCCAAAAAAGCAGGGGCAAAACTGGATGACTATCTCGCAAAAACGATCGTTATCAGGCCAGAATCGTTACAGTTAAAACTGCGAAAATCGCTGGTGGTAGATACTCCGGTACTGGAAATTGAACCGGTTTTTGATGAGCAGCCTGCAAACTGGTTACAGAGTTTTGACCGTACGCAACAGGTGCAGGATCGTTACCGTGTTTTAGGGGATGATGGTGTCTTAAATCATGTCATTCTTTCTCCTGAAGTCAAAGACGTCCTGACCTCCGTGCACGCTATTACCGGGCGTCGCGTGGCGGGGGATGATGCGCTCTCATTTGTTCGCAATCCCTACACCTGGATTGGTGAAGAGGCGAGCCAGGTGCTCGATCCTGACGTTTATGAGCAGAATTTACAGGACGCCGGGATCTACTTTTATGATTTCCGTCTGGAGCCGCAGATCGATGAAAACAGGCAAATTGCATCTGTAACGCTTTTTCTCAGCCCCAGAACTGAACAATCCGTGCCGGATGAAACCTATATCTTTAAACGCCCAGGTGAACTGGCGGCGTTGCTCTCTGAACTGGAACAAAAGTTAGCGGCACAACTGCCCGCCGGAGTCTGGCAGGGTTACGATCTGGAGCTTTCCAGATTCAGCCAGGAAGAACTGCAAGGTTATCAGGCGTTGCTTGAAAACTGGCAGCAACAGGCGGCGGGAATGAATTTTACCCACGTTCTCGATCTCAACAAATACAGTGACCGGGTTATCGGGATCGGTGAATTTGAAAAAATCAGTTCGCCTTATCTGGTCAAAAGTGAAAGTGAAAAATGGCTTCCGGAGAACCTTGCGCAAGAGATGTGCGAAGTCATGTTCTCTGGCTGGGATCTCGATAATCATCAACATTTTCAGGAACTGGAAGAGCGGCTGGAAGAGGCAAAAGCCACGGATGCGCCGGAAGTTGCCATGCCCTGGAACGACAACCTTTTGCCTCGCGAAGAAGCAGAAATTTTCCACGATAAATGGAAAAAGAAAATCGATGGCGAAACAAATGATGGCGTAAGCAGTGAACCGGTTAGTCGTGTCGTTCTGCTGATAGAACAAAATATTGAGCAGGCGCTGTATGTTAAACAACGGCGGGATTCCTTGCTCGGCGCACATCAGGCAGAAGTCGAACTGCCGATGATCCTCAAAACGTCCATTCAGCTACGTGAACATCAGCGTAAAGGGGTGGCGTGGCTCCAACAGTTGTATCTAAAGTCGCCAACCGAGACGGCGGGATGTTTACTGGCGGACGATATGGGGTTGGGTAAAACCTTACAGATTTTAACCTTTCTCATCTGGCATCGAGAACGTTTCCCGGATGCGCCCCCCTCGCTGATTGTTGCTCCGGTATCGTTACTCGATAACTGGGAACGTGAGGTCGGGAATTTCTTCCTGCGCGAGCAGGTGTCGATTTTAAAACTCTATGGTAATGAGCTTAAGGCGAAGAAGTGCGCGAAAGAGAGCATTCCTCAGGCACTTAAAAGCAAGGGCATTAAGAACTTACTGCAAAATGACTGGGTGGGTGACGCGCATATTGTTCTTACTACCTACGAGACGTTGCGCGATCAGGAATTTTCCCTGGCTCGTCAGCCCTGGTCCATAATGGTGTGCGACGAAGCGCAGAAAATCAAAAATCCGACGGCATTAATAACCCAATCGGCAAAAGCCATTCAGGCGCAATTTAAAGTCGCATGTACCGGAACACCAGTCGAAAACACCCTTGTCGATCTGTGGTGTTTATTTGACTTCGTTCAGCCGGGGTTGTTGGGGGCTTTAAATAATTTTGGTAAAGATTATCTGCGCCCCATTGAGCAACAGAATGATAATGCTGTCCTCGAATCGCTACGCAAATTAATAGAACCGCAGACACTGCGCCGCACCAAAGAAGAAGTAGCGAAAGATCTGCCGGATAAGATTGAAGATCAGTACTGTAAACAGTTGAATATGCTGCCATTGCAACGGGATCTCTATACCCACTCGGTTGTAAGCTGGCAAAACCAACAGGAGATCAGCGAAGGGCTGGATCAACGAGGCTCAGGTATGCTGGGGTTGCTGCATCGGTTGAAACTTATTTGCGCATGGCCTTATTCCGTAAGTGCAGATTTGCGCTTACGTAACGATGCTCCGAAAGTAAAATGGCTGCTGGAGACGTTAAACACCATTCGCCAGTCATCTGATGACAAAGTGATTATTTTTACGGAACTGCGCGATATTCAACGAGAGCTGCAACATCTGATTGCGCAGCATTTTGGCTTTAAGCCTTTTATTATTAATGGTGATACCAGCACCAAATCTGGCAGTGACCAAAATCGTCAGAGCCTGATCGATGCATTTCAATCAACGCCAGGTTTTAACGTTATTATTTTATCCACCATCGCCGTTGGGTTTGGCGTCAATGTCCAAAAAGCGAATCATGTCATCCACTTTACCCGCTGTTGGAATCCGGCGAAGGAAGATCAGGCGACTGACAGAGCCTACCGCATTGGGCAGCAGAAAGATGTTTACGTCTATTATCCGACAGTGCGTGATAGCCAGTTAATGACTTTTGAAGAAACGCTGGATGAATTACTGAACCGACGCAGAGCGTTGGCCAGAGATATGCTCAAAGGGGCAAGCGATCTGACCGCCGCAGATTTTGAAGCGGTGCTGGCGGGCGCTCCCCCGGCATAGGGAACGCAATGGTTGATGACAAGACTTAAAAGAGCGCGAAGTTGCCCCCTTCTATAACCCTGAATATGCCGGGGCAGGGCAAGTCAACCGACAGGGATTCGGTGTTGCTTGGTTTATGAATAATAAATATATTTTGTGAATGTATGAGTTGACATTTATATGAAAAAAATCATAATTCCATCAAGTTTGCATGGGGCGCTTTCTGTATCTTATGCATCGCACCAAAGCCTGACAGCGAATAATACTGTAAGGCTCATATCAAAAACCGCCATTAGCTCATCAGGAAGAGCAGACGACAACCAGGATTGTTGTATGGTACGGGGTTCGAGGCCTCGATGGCGGTCCAACTTCTCAATTAAGTTGATGACCTGGATATACCATTATCAGCTCATCGCTGTGTTACCCCTTCATAAATCAGCCGTAGCGCGAAGACACCGATAATCGCACCAATAATCCGACTGGCGACATGCTGCATACGCCCATATGCGCGACGCACGGTCGGTAAAGAAAACGCCTGGCTAAGAAATACACGCCAGATAACAGACGCGAGCACAATTCCTGCCCAGGCCATTAAACGCGCCCAGGTCGGCGTTTCTGTATTTAACGTCACTGAGAAGATACTGATAAAAAATAAAACTGTTTGTGGATTAGAGAGATCGGTAATTAATCCACGGCGGAAAAATACATACCACGGGGCACTAAGGGGCTGTTGTAGCGCGCTCATCTGTGGTGTTGATTGTCGGCGCATACTGTTCCAGGCAAACCATAAGAGATAAGTGCCGCCGACGATTTTAATGAGTGAGAAAATCTCTTCACACTGGGTAATGAGCGTTGCCATTCCAAACAACCCCAGCCCGGAATAGATGGCATCGCCCAACGCGACACCAAGCCCGGTGAGTACGCCCGCGCGACGGCCTGAAGCCAGACTGGTTTGAACCACGACAAAGAGATTTGCCCCGGGATTAAAAAAGGTGATAACGAACAGTCCAACGGTCAGGTAAACGGCGTGCAAAGGAACCATAGTGATTTCACTCATAAATAAGCTGAATTAACTTCATCATATTTATAGTAAAAATGACTGAATGCGAGCGCGATCACAAAGAACGCGGATCTAAAAAGAGTGCCACCTGTACGCGACAGGTGGCAAAGTGGCATCAAAAGAGATATTTCATACCCAGCATTCCCTGGGTATCGCTGTAACCGTTGTCACCCAACTGCTGGGCGACGTTGCCCCATAGTTGCAGACGCGGATTAAGCTGACCTTCCACCCCGACTTTTAACTCACCGATGTTACGCGCACCGATGATCTCATCGCTGATGCCATCCATCTTCACACTGTAATTGCGGGAGTTATAAATCCAGTTGGTTTCCACAAAAGGCTGGAAGGAACGCTCTTTATGATCATCAAGAGCATTATGGCCTTGCAGATACGCTTTCACCCCCAGACGCGTTTGTAGGTTGCCTTCGGTGCTGTCCTCAACCAGAGTGCCATTGTCTTCAGTATGATTGTCTGCCTTCACATCCATCCACGTCAGTTGCATTTTTGGCTGCAACCAGTAGCTGGTACGCGCATCGGCGCTTTCACCAAGACGGAAGGTATAACCCGCTTCAATGGCAGCGGTTATGCCGTCAGAGTGATATTTCTCACCCGGCAGGTACTCGCCGGAGACGGTGTTATCAAACCAGTTATAGAGCAACCAGCTATCAACATAAGTCCCGGTTTTGTCCGCTTCGTTAGCGTACCAGGTGCCATACACCCCCACACTGTAGCCGTCGATTTGCCCACGTGAGCTGTACCCGGTCAGGTTGGAATGGGTGTGACTCTTGCTGTTGGCATAGCCAGCCATTAAGCCGAAATGCCAGCGATCAAGGTCATTACTGCTCCATTGTGCGAGGTCGCCGCCCAGTTGCAGAACATAACGGTTGCTCTGGGTGCTCAATTCATCCGAACGATCTTTAAAGCGATTATGCCCGCCAATGTTACGCATCCACAGGCTGGTTACTTTCTGCTCGCCGGTCAGCAGGTCGGTGTATTGTGTTTCCCCCAGACGGTCATGCAGTCGGGTATTAAACAGCGTATTTGCCGCCTGAATATTAGCCACATAGCTACCAATTTCCGGGCGATACAGATGTTTTCGTTCTGGTTGTGGAACAGATGGCGTAACAGGTGGCTCCGGTGTCACAGGCGGTTCTGGTGTTACAGGGGGTTCTGGTGTTACAGGGGGTTCTGGTGTTACAGGGGGCTCAGGGTCTGGTTCCGGGATGACGGGCAGTTCCGGTGGGGTATACGGTCCTGCGGGAATTTCACTGGTTAAAAACCAGTTCTGGTTGTCGCTTTTTACCACGTTGTAGTCATAGGGACCGGCAACAATACGACCTTCTTTACTAAACGTTCCCTCTGATGCGCCAGTTATTTCAATAATGCGGATCCCTTCAAGCGTATCGGCTCCCTGACCACCGGCATTACTAACACTCACACGGGTATGACCAGACGTGTTGCCTTTTACAATTAATTTATCAGTCGCGGAATTATCATCGCCGAGTTCGGTACGCATAACTAACAAACCATTATTAGCAGTGTAATTGCCATTAATGGTGAGTGTGGTAGGCGTGAATTTGTCGCCATTTTTTGAGGAAGATAGTGTTGCTGTACCCGCCAAATCCAGTGTATTTAAGGTTTGTGAAAAACCGTCTAAATCGATATTCCCTTCACTATCGACAACATAATCGGAGTTTGGGCTGAAGGTATCGTTGACACCGGCGCGCAAAGTGCCTTTATTTATATTCGTTTGGCCAGAGTAGGTATTTGCGCCTGTCAACGTCGTGACTCCGGAACCTTCCTGGTTAACTTCGCCTTTGCCAACTATATCTGCAGCCAGGATAAAATCTTCGCTGGAGTGGTTAAAATTAATTTGTGCAGCACTATCCCCGGCATTACTTCCCATATGGATAATCGGCGTCTTGATGATCCCCGCTTTCTGTTCTGCTTCTCCCTGCGCTCCACCAATGTTTAGAATACCGGTGCTGGTTTCTGCTATCCCAAGCCAGATAAATTGATTAGCACTGACCGTGGCATTATTACTAACGGTAAGTATCCCCTTTGCCTCGTTCTGCGATGAGTTCAATCCCCCGAGGTTGATATATTCATTCACTGTTAATGAAGAATTTTCACCATCAACCAGCGTTTCACCGTATCCAGTCCCGTGAAAATCCCCTGTACTTCCAGTAAAACCAATGAGCACATCCTTTGATGCTGTAAGACGACCGCCATGCGTGATTTCGAGTTTACCTGTTCCCTGATCGCCGACCATCACATACGTTGCAGAAACGGAAGAACCCGCACCGTCAATAATGACTTGCCCTTGTGCCTGGTAATCATATTCACCGATTCTGAATTCATTTAAATCGGTGATAGTACTGCCGCTAAGCACCATTAAGGTTCCTGAACCACCATTGATACCTAAATAAATATTGTGTTCATAAGGCGATGCATTATTAATCGTCAGATGAGTATTGTTTTCTAATTTTATTGTCCCTGAAGTTGCATTACCGATTGTGATTTTGGAGGTGGTCAGATCACGCCCGTCTATATTCAACGTACCTTCACTTGTTTCTCCAACATTAAGAAAACGAAATTGATCCCAGGTTGATGAATTATTTTCGGATGAGGATAGCGTTACAACATCATTATTGTTGATAGTAACATCGCTGTTGATACTTGTTGGTGGTGCCCATGCCAGTGAAACGGGTATTGATAACACGGTCGAAATAGCTATTGCCAGCGTTGACAAGGGATGCTTTTTGATGTTCATAAAGTTCCTTCTCATCCTTATGATTTATTTTAAGATAAATAACAAATCCACAGTAACGACGTAAAAACTTAATTTTTAAGACCACTGAAAAAGGTTACTGCTCTATCAAATGAAGAGTAGTGCGTGAAACCAATGTTTATAAACCAGTTTAATTTGTAATTAATTTAATATTAATTTGTTTTGATGGTTTAGGTGTTGTGCTAAAAAATAAGTTGCATAATTTTCTATAGGAAAAATCTTTAAATGCATTAAGTGGTAAAAAGTGACAAAAAGAAAAGTTAGAAAAATCATCAAGATATATTCTGCCGATGCTTTTCTTGAATTTAATAATGATGGCAAATTAATTTTATGTTTATTGTTTGCACATTTACTTAGAGTTGGTAAATACCAGGATTATTGTCAAAAAAATAATATAAATATGCTTTCCGCACATCGATAAAATGCATAAAAATATGAGATAAAATATGCCGTTATTAGGAAAAATATAAATATATTGTCTGTTTTTTTTGATTGATGAACTGCTTATTAAGCAACCCTGAATAATGGCATCATTTGGCATTGATAAAACAACCGTTTGCAGAATAGGCAAATAAAAAGGGAGCCGCAGCTCCCTTTGACAACATTAGTGCGCACCGCCTCCGCCGCCACCTGCGCCAAATGGCGGCCTGGCAAACCACACCAGTCCCAGCAGGACGAGGAATATCCCGGCCGACATCCAGAAGATCTCATTAGCGGAAATAATCAACCCCTGATTGGTGATCTGCTGAGCAATCCAGCCGGAAGCCTGCTGTTGCGTCATTCCCAGACCCTCCAGTTGATGGTACATCGCCTGGGCGTTCGGGTTATACGGATTCACCGACTCGGTCAACTGCGCATGATGCAGCGACTCGCGGTTGGTCCACATGGTAGTGGTTATCGACGTGCCAATAGACCCCGCCAGCGTTCGCGTAAAGTTGGAGAGACTCGACGCCGCCGCCAGTCGTTCAGGTGGCAAACCAGAAAGCGTAATGGTGGTCAGCGGCATAAAGAAGCAGGCCACCGCGAAGCCCTGGATAAACTGCGGCCAGGCCGACGCGCCAAAATCCATACCGGGTTCAAAGGTATAAGCACGCCAGTAGAAACAGACGGCATACATAATAAAGCTGAAGGTTACCAGCCGACGCATATCCAGTTTATGCGCAAAACGACCGATAATTGGCGACAGGATCACCGGGATAATCCCTACCGGCGCAGACGCCAACCCTGCCCAGGTTGCTGTGTAGCCGTAGACTTCCTGCAACAATTGCGGCAGCAAAACAATCGCGCCGAAGTAGAGCATATAAGCGAGGCTGATACACAAGCAGCCAATGGTAAAATTGCGTGACTTAAACAGCGACAGATCAACTATTGGGTTGTCATCTGTCAGCTCCCAGACAATCAGGAAGCTGATAGCCACTACCGCCACCACGGTGAGAATGATAATTTCCTGTGATGAGAACCAGTCCAGTTCTTTACCCCGGTCGAGCATAATCTGCAGGCTACCGATACCAATCACTAACAGCGCCAGCCCCACGGCATCAATCCGTCGCCGCTCGGTGCGGGTTTCGCGTCCGCGCAAGGTCTGTAGCGTCATCAACACCACTGCCACGCCAATTGGCACGTTGATAAAGAAGATCCAACCCCAGTGATAATTGTCGCTGATATAACCGCCGAGGATCGGGCCGCAAATAGGCGCGACAATCACCGTCATTGACCACAAGGCCAGTGCGATGGAACGTTTGGCTGGCGGGTAGTTATTCAGTAATAGACTTTGTGAAAGCGGGATCAATGGCCCGGCGACAATCCCCTGAATGACGCGGAAGAAGATCAGCATATTCAGACTACTGGAAACACCACACGCCCACGAAGCAATGGCGAAGGCGATGGTCGACCAGAGGAACAGCTTCACTTCCCCGACGCGCTTCGCCAGCCAGCCGGTAAGCGGGATCGAGATGGCGTTCGCCACCCCGAAGGAGGTGATCACCCACGTTCCCTGGCTGAGCGATGAGCCAAGGTTTCCGGCGATAGTAGGGATCGCCACGTTAGCAATGGTGGAGTCCAGCACCTGCATGAATGTCGCCAGCGATAGCGCAATCGTCATAATGACCAGTTGCGCACCTTCCAGCGGTTTTTGCTGTTGCATCACACGCACCTCTGGATTAGCCAGCGTTAGCTTTTACGATATCGTCGATCAGTTTATTGACGGGTTCCAGGCTGATTTCACGAGCGGTACTTACTGCTACCGGCGTGGAACGTACTTTGTTAGCCAGTACCTGGCCGTCACGGTTAGTGGTATTGACGCTCACCAGTGTGGATAAACCGATCCGTAGCGGATATTGCTCAAGTTGCTTTTGATCCAACTCGATGCGAACAGGCAGACGCTGAACCACTTTGATCCAGTTACCGGTAGCGTTTTGCGCCGGAAGCAGCGAAAACGCGCTACCCGTACCCATATCCAGACCGACCACTTTACCGGTGTATTTCACGTCATCACCGTAAATATCAGTGGTGATGGTGACCGGCTGGCCGATACGCATATTGGCAATCTGGGTCTCTTTAAAGTTGGCATCCACCCACATATTAGTCGCCGGAACGACCGCCATCAGCGGCGTTGTTGGGCTAATTTGCGCACCCGGTTGAACGGCACGGCGGGAGACATAACCGGTCATCGGGCTGACAATACGGGTACGTTCCAGCGCCAGCCAGGCATTGCGCACTTCAGTGGCAGCTTGTTGCACGGCCGGTTGATCTTCCAGTTTAGTACCCAGAATCATCGCCTGATTGGCATTGTATTGTTGAATGGCGACATCCAGTTGCGCCTGGGCGCTGGTAACAGCATCGCGGGCGTGTTGCAGCTCTTCGCGGCCAATCAGGTTGGCATTACCCAGCGGCACGCGGCGGTTGTAGTCGCTTTGTGCTTTGGCGAGGGCGATTTTCTGCACCTCAATATTTGCCTGCAACTGCTTGCTGTTAATCATCAGTTGGTGGGTCTGACGTACGCTGGAAGCCAGTGCTGTTTTGGCTTTTTCAAACGCCTGGCGAGCATCAGTCGGGTCGAGAGTGACCAGCACATCGCCTTCTTTTACAAAATCGGTGTTATCGGCCCAGACTTTCGTCACGCTGCCTGACACCTGAGACATAATTTGAATCTGATTCCCTGCCACGTATGCGTCATCAGTTTCTTCGAAATGACGCAGTACCAAAAACCAATAAATCCCTATCGCTACGGCAATAATAATAAAGAGCAAGGTGAGAAGGAGGAGCAGACGCTTACGTTTGCCGCTCTTCTTTA